>ENA-OSIY01000359-OSIY01000359.1-marine-metagenome-genome-assembly--contig:-NODE-359-length-26034-cov-12.570174_pt1 | contig 26034 bp, 14 predicted proteins | sample MGYA00237884_ERZ534233 | MGnify/ENA primary metagenome ERZ534233 (study PRJEB26412, sample SAMN06343840) | marine metagenome | isolation source: estuarine water | place: USA: Columbia River Estuary... | reverse complement strand
GATATGAATAACTATTTTACAAAGGCAGGTCAAGAACAGATTAACTGGGTTACATATGGCGATGAGTCTAAAAAGTCTAAGATTAAAATAGGTGGTATAAATACTTTATTAGCTACAAGTACAACAGAAGGTACAATTAAAGTACAAGATATTAGATTAGCTCCAGAAAAAAATCGTACCTACTTTACTATTAATAAAAGTGCAAATGCTAAAATGACTATTGATGGTGAATTAAAAACAGCTACTGAAGATGATATCGTTAAACTAATTACAGCTCAAGGTAAAAAAGTTGGTAAAGATACTTTTGGTTATTATATAGATGAATCAGATAAATCTGCTAATCCTATTTTCAGAAACTTCACTCCAATGGAGAGCATGTTATATGATGCTGATAAGTTTGCTGGTGATGGTTTTCAATCACATTTTTGGTATCCATTAGGTACTGGTTCTTATCAAGGAAGAGTTTTACCTATGTTTAGATATGAAAAAATAATAGGTGCAGATGGTTCTCCAAAGTATCATCTTTATGATGGTAGTGGAGGTAGTATGATTGGAGGTAAAGAATATAGAAGTTTAGCTGATTTAATAAATGAAGCTAAAGCTTATTCTTTAGACCCAACATCTTTACAGATTCATAAACAGAGATAATATAATATATGGCTGGTAAATTACAATATGGTCCTAATGATTATAGATTTAATCAAAAACCGTTAAGCTCCGCTCCCATATTAGGAGAGGCTCCTGGTGTTGAATCTATTGGTGTTTTACCTACTATGGATACAGGAGCAGGTGATGCTTGGTATCAAGCTGACCAAAGAATTAAAGGTATAAGCAAACAGCTCAATCCTTTATATGGAACAGCAGCTACTAGAACTGATTTTATTCCTGATGAAATAAGCCGTAAATATAAAGATCTACCTTATGGATATATTCCAGGGATAGATAATGATGACTTCTATAGTGACCGAGATGGTTTTTTCTCAACATTAGGTAAAGGAGCATTAAGACTTCCGTCTTTAATTACCACCAAGCTTGGTCAATCTTTAGGTTTTCTAGGTTCTCTTCCTATTGAAGGAGTATCTGCAATGTTTAAAGATGGTGACCAAAATATTATTGCAGCGGCAGCCGATAACACTTGGAGTAATTATTTTAAAGATTTAGAAGAAACTGTTAAAACAGATTGGCTTCCTACGTATAACTCAGCTGCAGATAGAAACAAAGGTTTCTTTGGTAGAATGTTTACAGATGGTGATTTCTGGATGGATGATGTAGTAGATGGTGCTGCTTTTATGGCGGCAGCATGGATTCCTGGTATTGGTCTTTCTAAACTAGGTGCTGGTAATAAAATAGTAGGAGCTATGGGTAAAGCTTTTGGTAAACCTATACCTAATCCTAGTACTATTGCAAATGTAGAAGCTGTTGGAGCTGGCACTGCTTATTTTAGAAATGCTCAAAAAATAGCTAGTGGTTTAGATAAGGTTAATGCTTGGGCTATGGCTACAGCTTCTGAATCTTTATTTGAAGCTAGCGGTATAAAAGATAATGTTTATAAAAGTTTAACTACTAATCAGTTTGGTCAACCTGTAATCAATCCAGAAACAGGAGAAGCTTATACAGAAGATGAGAAGAGACGTATAGCAGGTAAATCTGCTCAGGGATCTTTTTATATGAATGCTGCCCTTCTTGGTATAACTAACTTATTTGAACTTCCTATTATTGCTAAACAGTTTGGTAAGGTGAGTGGTATGGCAGTTGGTTTAAGAGGCGGTGCTGCTTTAGGTGAGGACTTGGCTTTAAAAACTGCAACTAGTAGATGGGGTAAGTTTTTAGAAAGTAATTACGGTGCTATGGCTAAAGGCTTAGGTGCTGGTATATTACGTGAAGGTTTAGTAGAAGAAAATGCTCAGCTTGCAATACAAAGACTTAATGAGTTTTATGGTGCTAATGGTTTAGCATTAGATGTATTAGATTACCGTACTTATGGTGAGCTTGGTACACAATTAGGAACTCAAACTATAGATGCATTTACTGGTAAAGACTCTGAGACAGCAATGAATATTGGTCTTGGTGGTTTATTAGGTGGTGGTATGACAACAATTGGGCCAGGTGGTAGTATAGCTCAGGCTAAGCGTGATAAAATAACTACAGAGCAAGCTGTAGATTTATATAACCAATCACAAGCAAACTGGCTTAAGTTTGGTAATATTTACAAAGAAGAAGTAGTTGAGACTCAAGATGAGAATGGTAATGCTATTACAGAAAAAAGAATTGTTCTAGATGAAAACAATAAGCCTTTAGTAGATGAGGATAAGCTAGCTGGTATATTAGGATCTGTAAAAGCATATGGAGGTAAGATAAATCTTTCTGATGAATTAGAAGATGCTAATCCATTCTTAAGAAACTATTTAAGAGATGATGCTTTTAGAGACTTTACTCTTGCTCATATTAATGCAGGTAATGAAGCAACTCTTATGGGTAAGCTTGATAGTCTTAGAAACTCAGCCCCAGAAGATTTAGCTAAGCTAGGTTTTGTACAAGGAGATAATTTTGAAGCTGACATTAATAGATATAAAGGTATTGCTGCAGCTATCATAGCTCAGAATAAAGCTATTAACTCAGACATTAGATTTGATAATACTAAAGAAGACCAAGGTCGTAGATCAAAACTCACTGAGATTGCAAGTAAACAAGCAGTGTTAAGAGGTTTAGCCAACGAAGAACTTCGTGGTTATGAAACTCTTAAAGCTCAGTTTGTTGATTCAACTAACTCGTCTTTAAGTGATGGTTTAGTAGATCAGCTTAATGATATCCAGTTTAGAATAGATTCTCAAGAAGAGTATATTAAAAGCTTAAAAGATAGCGGTGCGGTTAAGCCTGCACAGCTTGGTGTACATGAGAATATTTTAGAAGAGTTAATATCCACTCAAAAAGATCTTCTTAAATATAATGAGACAAGTGCTCAAGAACTTAAGAAAGATGATGCTGGCTATTATAGTTATGAGAAGAATGCTCGTAATGAGGCAGCTTTTGTTAATCCTATGATTAAAAGAGCTAGACTTAAAGGACAGCTTGAGAATAACATTGCTGCTTTAGGTAGAGAGTGGGGTTTATATGCGGACTTTAAAAATGGTAAAAAGAACTTCTTAGACTTTATTACTGAACAAGTTGTTGAACCAGTTAATAAAGTTATTGATGATAACAACGCTCTTATAGATGATGAGAATCTAGTTGATAATATTGACATAGATCAAATGGATGCAGACCAAGCTCAAAATATTGAGTTGGGTAAACCTTCTTTAGAATCATATCTTAAAGATAGATATGATGATATGAAGACTAAAGGTACAGTGGTAGTAGATTATGATACTTGGTTAAATACTGGTTCAGCTAATAACTTGATTAAGTTTTATAATCAAAAGTATGGTACGAATGAACCAATAATAGAGAAGGCTGAAATTGTAGAAGATGTTGATCCTGAATTAGTTACAGATGAAGAGGCTGATGATACATCTAAAGAGGTGATGGATGAGGTGGTTGATATAGAAACTGAAGATGAACTACCTGCAGGTGAGTTAGGTACGACATCTTTATCATCTTTGAAACTTGGACCTTATGTAATTAATGTAGGTGATACTATTAATGGCGAAGAGGTAACATCTATTACTGATAAGATTGTAAAGCTTGGTGATAATATTCTATCTTATGATGAAGTTAGAACTAAGATTGATGCTTTTAAAGGTAGAAATATTATTCGTAAAGGTCAAACAACTGCTACAGAAGATGATACGTTAGAGAACGGTGAGATAAAAGATGTCGCTGATACTAAGACAGATGTCGTTGCACAGAATAAGAACATACAGAATCTTTTAAATAAAGACTCTGAAGGTGTACTTTACGGTGGTAGTGATAAAGTGATACAAGGTGGTACTAAAGTTAATAATACTAGTGAGCTTTATATTGTAGACTACAGCACTGGCAACAAGCGTGTTGACAGAAAGCGTATCGGTGCCAATCCTAACTACCCAATGGTATTAGGTACATCTACTATTAATGTTGGTACTAACTTAAGCTTAACTGTAGATCTTGATATTCAAGACTTTAAAGATCCTAACCGTGAAGATAGTAAAACTAGAAAGGCTAGTGACTTCTTTGAAGGAACTAAAATAAAGAGTTCTTCTATGGATGACTTTCCTATTCGCATAGAAGCAGATATGAATGGTGATCCTGTTTTGTTAGGTTACTACCCCACTGTAAAATGGTTGGAAGAAAGATGGCCTGATGGTAACACTAAGAACGTAGTAGAGTTTATAAACACACCTAATGGTGATAGAATAAATAACTTAGAAGCTCAAGTAGAAATAGTTAAGAACTTAAGACAACAAATCTTTAAGGGTCATAATCAAAATAGTAACTATGGCTTAAATGTTATTGTTAACGGTAAGTCCAATGGTAAGCTTAGACTTAATGAGAACAGTAGGTTTAACAAACTGTCTGAAGTGTTACATCCTGCTACTAAAATAGGTATCATCCGTAATGGTATGGTACATTTAGGTAATGATCAAGTAGCTGATCCTAATACTGTAATAACTGACTCTTCTTTATTTAATAATCGTGAGGGTCGTCCCGCAGCTTTAATAACTACTCCTACCGGTAAGTCTATTGTTAGTTTATTAACTGTTCCTAAACTAGCTCCTTCTCATCAAGAACTTATTGTCTCTGCTTGGAATGCTTTTCATGCAGTAAAGAATTCAAAAGATCCTTCCACAATTAAGGAACAAAATGATATTGTTAAAGCAATTTATGATACCTTTGATACACCGTTTGAACCTGGTACTGTTGTAGACTTTAATGTACTTAGAAACTATATTAATGACTATGTAACATTTGCAAGTTCAAAACAATATAACCCACTAGCAAAAGTTGGGACTAGCCAGTTAAATATAACAGAAACTGGTGAGCTTATTATATGGGCGGTTAAAGATAAGTCAAAGGAAAAAGATTTAGTGATAGTTAAAAACCCTGCTGAGTTTTCAAAGAAACAAGATGCAATCCGTGAGAAACTATCTGAGCTCTACTACAACGTAAAAACAAGTACTGAGTTCTCACAAGGAATTAACTCTGATGCTCCTATGACTTTCTTAAGTGTAGTTGGCGGTAAGCTTTCAAAAAGCCCACAGCCTATAACTTATAATGAGTACATAATGAATATATTAGAAACAAACATTGAAAAAGGTAGACCAGTAGATCCTAAAGATCCAAGCAGTCCTTTTGTACATTTCTCTAATCCTGTAGTTACATTTGATGTAGTGGGAGATAACTCTGCTGCATTAGAAGACTTACAAGAAAGAGAAACACCTACTGAACCAAGTGTTGAACCAGCTGCTAATGAAGAAGCAGGGCTACTTGATATGTCATTAGACTTTGGTGAAGTGGCTGAAGATATTGGTAATATAGATGATATGATCGAACCAGATATGAAGTCTATAAAAACCTCATTAAAAGAACTGAAAAAATCTTGTGATTAATATGGCATGTAAGTATACATTTAATGGGAAAGAGTACACTGAAAGAGAACTCTTAAATTTAGCTAGCTCAGCTTCATCTTTGATGTCTGTACGTACACGTACTAATGACGAGATGATTGAGATTATGAAGAATCAAGCTAGTAATAGATTTGTAAATCTTGATCTCTTTACTCCATACCAAGAAAATAATTATATATCAGCTATTAGTGCTGATGTTATATCACAGATTGGTACATTCAAACCTGGTGAAAAGGTAAAGCTTTCTCCTTCAGAAGCTTTTCTTAAAACTAAAGCACGCTTTGAGAACTCTTTTAAGGTGTATGACTATTTAGCTAAACAGTTAGATACGCCTGCTAAGTTAGATCAAGCTAGAAAGAACAAAGAGTATACTAAAAAGTTTCCTCAATTACTATTAGCTCCTACTACAGATGATCTTCTGTTAATGAAGTCTACTTATGGAAACATACTAGATAACTTTGATGGGTTTAAAACTAAAGTTAAAGTAAACCTTAGAAAGTTTGGTCTTAAGATTGAAGAGGGTTCTAATAAATTTCAAGAGTTAAAACTTGATGAAGAATACTATAGAAACATTGTTAATGAAGATGCTAACGTAGAAGAGATAACTGAAGACGAAAGAGTTATCAATGAGTCTTATGAAGATGGTAGTGCATTTAGAGTTAATCCTCGTGACACTGCTAGTACTCGTGTTAAGTTATTTTTTGCAAGTGTTCCTTCTGGTGCAACAGGACCTCTTGGTTTAAGAGAGTTTGTTACATATGATGATGTTATTGAAAACTTTTTAGAGATTGGTTCTGAACTTGAAAGTATATCTTATGATGCATTACAAGCTGAGCTTTTACAAAGATCTAAAACTAGACCTTATTTAAAGAATGTAGCTGCAATGATTGCAGGCTTACAGAAAGATAATAACACACAACTTCTTAATGAGATATTAACCTTTACTAATAAATCTTTTCAAGAACAGATTTTAGTTAAGTGGAATGCTGGCGGTACAACTGGTGTTAACGTTGAAATTATTAAGTCAAACCGTAATACGGTAATCCGTCAAATATATAATGATTGGTTAGAACAACAGAAGACTTCTGATATTATTACTAATAAGAACGGAGAGCTTGTTGTTAATACAGAGAAGGCAGCTGAGCTAAAGAAAACTTTAGATGAGGCTGTAGCTGGTGGTGTAGAACAAAAGAAAGCTTGGGTTAAATCCTTTATGTCTACTATTGGTGTAACATACACTGATGAAATGCTTGACACTTTAGAAGAGGCAGCTAACAATGGTGAGTTCAAGAAGAACAATCTTAACTCTAACTTTGCACAGTTATTTCTTTCTAATAACCTATTTGGTATTCTAGTAAATAGATATAATGTTGCTCCTACTGGTAAGGAAGAAGTAGGTTATGATGATGCTAACAATGCTTTAAAAGATGAATTCACTTCTTTTAGTAAGCTAGCTGAGATTTATTATCGTCACACTCCTGGTAGATACCACACTGGTTCTTCACGTAATGGTGAGAACAAATCTATATATGCTTATATAGCTCCTAGTTATCTAGAGCGTATTAAAAAGAAACTTAATTATAGTAAAACTTTCTTAGATACAGTACTTAAAAGATCTTTTGCTAAAAACTCTAAGGTGTTACAAAAATATGCAGCGTCTAAACTTAGCGGTGCTAACAATGTAACTCTTGATATATTCTATGCTGATAGTTTAAAGAAAGATAAAAAGAATCGTGATGGTGTAGTACGTAAGAAGCAGTCTGTAAAAGAACAGATGTTTGAAGCTATTATTAAGCATCAAAATGGTGGTGCTAAAACAGGTTATTATAATATCTTCACTCTATCTGATAAAACAGTTACACCTGTATTACATATAGATAAGTATAAACTTAACGATAAAACTCAGGGGCGTACTGCTAAAGACTTGATTTTCAAACAGTCTGCTGATATAAAAGAAACCTTTGACTTTGGTGAGACTTTTAAAACTGAACTTTATAACTTAGTTGAATCTGAGGTTAATCGTATTGTAGATTATTCTAAACAACTTAAAGCAGGTAATAAACTTAAGCAGGCTAACTTTGATAAAGCCTTTGAACTATTTTATTTGTTTCCTGAACTAAATAAAAGCTCTAAAGATATAACTGCTGAGAAACCTGAAGAAGGTAAAAAACTTGAAGAGATAAGGAACAGAATGTATGAAGGTAAAACTCCTTCTGCACAAGATATAGCTTATATTAAGAATGTTGTAACTGCAAACTTTAAGCAGAGAACTTTTGATTTAATTAAGAGTATGACTAGACGTGGTCTAATCAACTTTAGTAATAGTAAATCCACTGGTGAGTTATTATCTAACTTTCCATTCTTTGATGCATCGTATATGAGACAAGCTGAAATCAACGGCTTGTCTGATTTCCACAAAGCTGTGTATGCTGCAGCTGATTTTGAATTTAACTATTTAAGAACTCAAATAACTGCCCTACAACTTTTAGGTGCTGACCCTGCTTTATATTATAAAGAAACATCTGCTCTTAAGAATGCTAACCTATCTGATTTAACTATAGCTCAAAAGATGTCTCTAGTTAAATCTACTATGGATGAATTCTCTAAGCGTGCCGCTATGTTTATTGCTCCTGGTTCACAAGGAGTATGGAAATGGTATGATGCTAAGGGTAATATGGTAGATAGAAGTTCTTATAAAGCAATCACCATAAGTGATGTTGTAAAGAACACTGAATTATTTAATAATGTAGAAACTACGGATGCTCAGGAGTTTATTACTCTTCAAGAGCACATTGATCGTATGATGAGTGAGGGTAGAATTCCTTTAGATGTATGGCAAAGTATTACAGACCGTCTTAGTAAAAAGAATAAGTCTGACAACTTTGAGCTTACTGATAGAGAGAAGAGTGTAATATTACAACCTGCTAAACCTGTTCATACAAACTCTGTAGAGAATGGTAATGGTTTTAATCGTATAGACTATGTTAAGTCTTCTACCTATCCATTGATTCCAGATATTACAAGAGGATCTCAGTTAGATGATCTACGTAAGTTTATGGAAGCTAATAATATTAGATCTGCAAACTTTAAGACTGCTAAGAAAGTTGGACAACCTGAGAAGGTCTTAACAGTATTTAATGAGAATGAAGACTTCATTACACCTACTGCCTCTGATTTAGCTGGAGCTGTACAAACATTAAGTAGAGAAGGACTACATACACAACAAGAGATTCCTTTACAGAAAGATGAGATATCTAACATCTCTCAAGCTAACCGTGTATTGTTTGACGGCTTACTTAATGTTAAAGATTTTATATTAGAAGATACATCTTTCAATGGTAAACAGTTCAAAGACTTAAAAGAAAACATTCGTATTAACTTATTTGATAAGGCTAAGAATGATTTGTCTAGAAGATTTGGTATTGAAGAGCGTGGAGATGGTGTAGTGTTTAAGAATAAAAAAGCTTTAGAACAACTACTTAGAGAAGAAGCTATAGAAAGAAACTTTTCTATCAATGATATAGCTGCTATTAAAGTTGATAAAGATGGTGATCTTATTATCCCTCCATATCTTATGGCTAGGGGTGAGAAGTTTGAAGGTCTTATTAACTCATTAGTTAGTAAGATTGTACGTCTTAAAAATCCAGGGACCTCTTTAGTTCAGGTGAGTGGCGTAGCTAGTAAACTAAAGTTTAGTGATCTAAATAAAGACTCTAAGAGTGATGTTATTTGGTTATCTAATTATGATACCTCTAAGGGTTTGCAGTATATGCGTAAAACTAAGGATGGCGTTAAGCCGGCCCAGGTTTTAGTATCCCAGTATATTCGTGATGAAGAAGGTAATCTTATTGACCTATCTAAGTTTGTTAAAGTGGATAAGAAGACAGGTATTAAAACACTTGACACATCTACTTTTTCCGAAGAGTTATTTCAGCTTGTTGCTTCTCGTATTCCTAACCAGGGTCACCCGTCAATGCTTCCTATAGAAGTGGTAGGTTTCTTACCTAGCTATATGGAGAATACAATTGTAGTACCGGATGGTATTACTAAGCAAATGGGATCTGACTTTGATGTAGATAAATTGTATGCTTACACTAGCTCACTTAGATTAAGATATTCTAAAGAGACTGAAAGTGAAGTGATTTCTCTTGAGAAAGAGATGCTTAATATCAAAAATAAAAGTGAAGCTGAGAATACAGAGCTTTATAAGCAATACTTAACAAAGCAGGAGTTAGCTACTATCAAGCAGCTTAAAGAAGATAAGAACGAAATTATTGATAAGCTTAAGTGGAACATCTCTGATAAAGAGAAGTCTCGTAAGCAAAAGAGCGTAGATAATATTAACACTTTAATTGAATCTGTATATGAGAATATTAAAGAAAAGTATGCTGCTGAGTATTTAAAGATTAGACAAGTACAAGAGAAGAATAAACAAGCTACTCGTAAAGAGCTTGATGCTATTCGTACTCAAATCACTGAAGCTAAATCTAAAGGTATTACAGGTGCTGATAAAGTTAAGTATGATATTTCTAAGTATGATATTGAAACTGGTTGGGAGTCTCTATCTAGTTTTAATGAAGATGAGTTACACCAGATGTACCGTGATCTTCACTGGTCAGTGTTAACTCATAGAGCTACTTTTGATAAGATTACTAAGTCAATTGACTTTAGTGATATTAAAGAAGAAGGAGATATGCTAGAGGCTATGGGACTATTTAAGTTTGATATGACTTATACTCCTATGGGTTTTGAAGAGCAGATGCAAATCTTTAATGACAACAAGAGTGGTAAAGTTGGTGTAGGTATCTTTGCATCATTAGGATCTTTCCTAGCTGATAATCAAGATAAAACTATCATATTAGGTCATATTGATCCTAAAACTTTGCTTCCTGTTCGTGACCCAGTTATAGTATTAGACGAAAATGGAAAAGATACATTAGAGTTATTTAATTTAACTCAGCCAGGTTCAGTAGGTAATACAAAAGAAGACACGAGAACCAAAGGAGATAATAACTCTATGGTTATGACTGAGTCTGTAGATAATTCTAAGAACAAAAACTTATACAAGTTTAACTGGGCTGAAGAAACTATGGGAGCTTTATCAGCTCTTATTGCTCTCTCAGATGCAAATGGTAAGATTCTTAAAATAAACTTTGCTACTAGATTCTTTAAGCAACCTATTATTGAAGAGTATGTAAGTGAGATACAATCAGCACGAGATACCTTGAGTGATTTCACTCCAGATGTTAAAGATGCTGTTATTAATAAGCTTGTTAAAAGATATTCTGATATGATGTCTCTTGAAGCTCAGAACAAGATTATTGAAGACAAGAAGAATAGTACTTATAAAGAAGAGATATTTGGTGCGGATAAGCTTAAGCAAATGTTAAAAGAAAGCTTAGCTGATATAACTGATAAAGATAGTTACGCCAAGAAACAAATAGATGCTCTTTCCTTGTTTAGTCGTTTAGATAATATAGGTGGTGAGATTAGTGGTGTGATAGGTGCTTCATACATTTATACAAAAGGTGTAGGTAGTAGTGTGTTTGATATTATAGATGGGATTCGTAAGCTTGGACGATTAGCTAAACCAGGTGTATTTGTAGGTCTTGAGAGCATGGCCGGCAAAGTGGAGAAGGATGTAAATACTGGCAGATATAAAATCACAGAACCAGTTGGAGAAATAGGACACTCTATAGATCGTTCTTTGTTGTTTGCAGAAAAGCTTTATAATGAGCTTTACCCTGTACACTTTAGTTCTTTCTACAATAGAGTTTCTGAAAAGATCTTTAATGGTTTAGGTGTAGATAAAAAAAATGTAGGTTCTTCTAGATTTATTAAGTTAAACAAAGAGATTATTAAGGGGGTACGCTCGTACTTGTTTACTAATCCTTCACTTAATATTTCTGACAATGCTTCATCAGAAAGAGAAAGATTGTTAGTAGATAATGCTGATAATAAGTCTTTGGCTAAGCGTATCATGGAAGCTAAGAATTCATTTCCTGAGCTTGAGGATAACTACTTCATTAAGAACTTAGGCTTTAGACTTAGCACTAAACAAGGTTTACCTAGTCAAGTGTATTACAAGAGTCCGTTTGGTGATATTGATGAGATAGAAAACAACAAAGGTTTCTTAAGTTTAATCTTCTCTGGTAACGATGAGCAGATACAAATTGCTAAAGACTTAGCTTTGTATACTTATCTAACAGGAGCTAATCAAACTAATAGCAGCTTTGGTAAATTTATACCAATTGAGTACTTCATCTCTGATACAGATTTCTTATCTGGTATTAAAGGATTTAAGAAGGACGTATTTAACACAGGTCTTCCTCAGTTCTATCGTCAGTTTATTCAGAACAATCCTGATATGGCTACTCGTCTAGATAAGGATACTGCTGCAGCTCTATCTAAGTTAGGTAATATAGAGAAGTTCTCTATTGACACTACTAATAAATTACATACTAAACTTTTAGTTAAGACCGGTGCTGCAGATAATCTGTTAACTCTAAATAAGTTTGCAGACTTTATATCTTATACAGACAATCAAAATAAGCTGACTTACTTATATGAAAGAACAAGTGCTCCTAATATTGGTAAGTATGAAAGAATAAACACTCTAGGTACTCGTAGATCTGGATTCTCTGAGTTCATGATGAACGCTAAAGATGTTCCCTCTGTACTTCCTATGAATATGACTGCGGCACAGCTTGCAGAATATAAACGTGTATATCCTGATGCTCCTACTGAAGACAATGTAGATCTAGATAGCCTTGCTGATGGTATGTTAGAAGATGATATCAACCTAGATGATCTTTTAGATCAGGCCGATATGTTTGATAATATAGATCTTGATGCTGTAGCAGCTCAAGAACCTGTAGCTCAACAACCTAAACAAGTTGGTAGCCCTTCTGAATACACTAACCATTCTGGTGGTGCAATTGGAGCTGATAGTGCTTGGGATAATATTGGTAGAGAGTTTGGTGTTGTTAATCATAATCATTACTACTATGGTTCTAAAACACCAAAAGGTAATGTTGAACTTACTAAAGCTCAATTAGATGAAGGTGTTGCTGAAATGCGTAAGGCTGCTGTAGTACTTGGTAAGAATCCACAGAAAGCTAGTACTGTTAATTTACTTGCTCGTAACTGGTTCCAAGTTAAAAATTCAGATCAAGTGGTTGCTATTGCACCAATTGATGATAGTAAAAAAATGGTAGAAGGTGGTACGGGTTGGGCCGTAGCTATGGCTCAAGCTAATAATAAAGAAACCCATGTATTTAATCTTAAAGATAACTCATGGTATACATGGAATGGTAATACTTTTGTTGCTTCTCAAGTTCCTATTTTATCTAAAAACTTTGCTGGTATAGGTAGTAGACAAGATGCTGGTAAAATGACTGAAGAGTCATTACAAGCTATATATGATGTATATGAAAATACATTTAACTCTGCAAGAACCGAAACTAGTTCTGCTCAAGACATAAGTGCACAGTTAGAGACTAATGAAGAAATAGTTATCTCTGATCCTACAGATAATCTTAACTTAGACGATCTATTGGGTATGGATATGGCTGATGGCACTGAAGTAAACATGGAAGAGCTTGAAAACCAACCAATTGAGTTTGGTGCTAATCCACAAATTGACCCTGTTGTAGAAGGACTTATTCCTAATATAGATGGGAATAACAGTGTTAAGACTGTTTTAAATAACATCTTTAAGACTACTACTAATCCATTCTTTAAAGACTTAATTAAGATTTTAGGACAGGCAGGTAATATAAAAGATGCTAATGTTATCATTGATAATACTATGGCCCATCCTGGAACTTATGCTCCAGGTGTAATTAGGATCAATGCTGACTTAGCTAAGAAGGATAATCCTAAACAGAATGCTAAAGATAACTTAGAGACAGTGATTATGCATGAAGTTATGCATGCTGCTACAGCTGATGTTCTTAAGCGTTTTAGAGATAATAAAGCTAGTCTTAATAAAAGACAGATTATATTTGCAACAGGGCTTACTAACATGTTTAGAGATCTACAGGAAAAAATGATAGATTCTGATGTACATGGTCCTAAGCTCACTGAGGTTATTGATAAATTGTTTGGTAGTAATCAGGATGTAGATCTATCTCCTAAAGAGAAGTCTATGTATTATGGTCTTACAAATATAGATGAGTTTGTAAGTATGCTTATGACTGATAGAACTTTTCAGCAGTTTATGAATGAGACTATGTATAATGAGGAAAGTAATACTAGTATCTTTGACAGATTTAAAGAACTGTTAAGAGACTTAATTACTTCTCTTGCTAAGATGGTGGGTGTAAATATTGATAAGAAGTCTGCACTATATAATGGCGTAGATACTATCACTAAACTTATATCTGAACCAGATATACAAGATCACTCTGATAATGAAAGTATTAATGGAGATCCTAATGAGGGTCCTTTAGATATGAACGATATAAACAACCCACAAGATAACAACCCACAAGATTATTATATGTTAAAAACTCCAAACGGATTATTTAATGCAAATGAAGATCAGGTAGCAGCTATTGATGCGGTATCTGAATTCTTAAATAGACCTACTACTGAAAAGTTAGATGATAATGTTTTCTTATTATTTGGACCAGGTGGTACAGGTAAGACAGCTTCTGTAGCTAGTGCTATTAATAAAGCATTAAATGGTACTGCTGAACAAGTTAGAGTGGCCTATACTGCTATTTCTCACACTGCTAAAGGTGAATTAGTAAAAGCAGGTAATAAAGAAGCTGCTACGCTTGCATCATTCTTAGGTTCAAAGCCTAAGATCACTGCTTCAGGTGAAGAAACTTTTGAGTTAACTCCTTTATCAGAGTATACTGATGGAGAAAAACCAAAGCCTTTCCCAGGAATATTCACTGCAGATTGGTTAGTTATTGATGAAGCATCAATGATTGGTGAAACAGAGATGAAAGCTATTAGACAACGTCTTGAAGAAAGAAAAGGTGAGTTTGGTGATAGAAAAATGAAGATTTTGTTTATGGGTGACTATTCACAAATTCCTCCTATTGGATTACGTCCTGATGAAGATGGATATGCTATTAATCTAATGAAGAATAGTTCTAAGAGTATTGGTTTATCAAAGATAGAACGTACTAAGAATCAAGACATTACAGATCTTGGCTTTAGATTCCGTAGAGCCGTTGACTATTACAATCAACAATTAGAAAAGGGTATTGCTTCTGTAGCGTCAGGTCTAAGAATTGATAAGATGTTAGATAAGAGCGTAACTACATCTTCAGAGAATGTATCTTTTACATCAAAGCATAAGAACTTCTTTACAGATTATGTAAACGTTTTCAAGCAAGATCCATTTAACTCTCAGAATGCAGTAATGATTTCTTATAATAATGAGAAACATCCAAGTACTATTACTACTACTGATATAATAAGAACTAATTTGTTTGGTGACAAAGCTAATGAGGCTTTGTTTGTAGCAGGTGAACCAATATTTTTAGGATCTACTATTACTGCTCCATCAATTGAGACTGGTAAGAATATTGAAATGCCTAAGAATAGTAGAACAATTATAAAGTCAATCAATAGCGTAGTTAAGTCATTTAATATTGGTACTAAAAGATATCCTGATTATATTAATGTACCTGTTTATGCTATATCTGCACATTATGGTAAGGATACAGTTAACTTTGATGCTTTAGATAAAGCTTATTCTCAACAATTTATTCCTTCTAGATATGATTCTAAAAGGAAAGGTTATATTTTAGATGATGGTTCTTTCTTAGCATATGGTCGTTATATGAGACTGAAGGAAGCTGGAATAACTGATATTTTTCATGGTTATTTAATGTCTGCTCATAAGGTTCAAGGTCAAACATATAACCATTCTTTTGTACACGATATGAATATTTCTTCTCATGTACGTCCAAGTATGAATAGTGGTGAGATGATTCTTACACCTAAGTCTTATGCTCAGATACTATATACAGCTATATCTCGTGCTAGAAATAAAGTGTATGTACTTACATCTAATGTAGCTGATGAAGCAGGTGCTTTTGCACAACCAACTTTTGAGAACCCAATGAAGTCTGTAGCCACTGAGGTTACAGCTGCTGAGTTCCCTAATGATTTAGAATTAGAAAACCAATGTAAATCTTAACTATGGCTTGTCTCGTAAGAAGATCTCAAACTGCAATTGATAGTGTATACTTACCGGGTGGTGAAGTAAAATCTACGGCTTATTATAATATTCTTAATGAAGTTAAGAAAGGTATACCTGATGACGTAGCTCTAGGTGTAAAACAATCTTTAGAAGGATATGTAGGTAAGTTTATTAAAAACTCTACAGATCCTAATGAGGTGGCCCTTGGTCTATACGCTAATCTATACTCTAAAGATTTTAAGTCTTGGTATGGTGAAGACTGGACAACCACTGGTGAAGAACCAAAGGTTGAAATAGTTGATGGTATGAAAGTGTTTAAGAATGCTAATGGTGAAATCAGAAGTATTTATAATACAGGTAATCAAAAGCAGGGTAAAGCAGATTATTATAGATCCGTAGCTACAAAAAAAACTTCTGAGCTAACAGACTATGTAAGAAAAACTATACAAGTTTTAAACTTACGTATTAAAGAAGCTAGACAACTTAGAGATAAAGTTAATAATAATCCAAAGCTTTCTTTTGAAGAAAGGACTAAACAAGCTAAACGTTTTAATGATATTATATCTGATTCTATAGAGAAGAAGAATATTATAAAGGAAAAGAATGAGCTAGAGTATTTATACTTGATAGCTGAAACTGATCTTGATATGGCTCGTGATGTATTGTTTAACAGCAGTAGATCTACTATGGGTGATATTCGTATTGCTCATCGTGCTGTAGAAGCATGGAAGAACATTACAATGGTGCTTGGTATACAGGATTTATCTGAACTATCTAATGATGATCAAAATAGGATATCTGCTATAGAAGCAAATGGTATTGAGCTTAGTCGTAGATTAACCCAGTTGTCAGTAAAACTTATTGCAAAGAACTTCTCTACTCAAAATAAAGAGATCAAAGGTGAGGATCTTTATAAGCAAAATGAAGGTTTAAAGAATGTAGATTGGATTAGTTCTCAAGCTAGAGATATCAGTACTACTGGTATTCCTCTTGTAAACTTATTAGCTAAGATTATTCAAGAGGCTAACCTCAAGATTGATAAAGAACATAATAAGAACTATCAAAGGATTGATGATGCTCATAATAAGATTAAGGGTAATGCTGAGATTAAAGCTAATGGCTTTAAAATATTTTTTAAAGAACAATCTACTAAGATTGGTGATAATATAGTCAAGACATTAGGTTTAGTTGGTCGTTATTCTCAGAACTATTACGACACAATGAGAGCTAAACGTAAAGTATTAAATAACACTCTAGAAGCTGCAGGTAATGACAACGTTAAAAAGAAAGATGCTTATGATAAATATAATACTTGGGTTGCAAAAAATACAATATTATTTAATGCCGTACCTTTTTTAGAGCAAGCTAACTACACTGATGACCAAAGAGTTCAAGTAGTTAATGACTTATTAGCTCAAGGTTTTACTCGTGATGAGATTGCTGATATTGTTAAAGAAGCAGAAAGATTATATAATAAGTTCTTAGATCAGAAAAAGCGTTACGCTATTGGTCTAGAAGTAGATTATGAAAATGATAAGTTAGCTGTACCAGATGGTCAGACTAAAGAGCAATACATTAATGGACTTGTAGAGAGTTGGGATAACGATCACAACCCTATTAAGTTTATTAATCAAATGATGCAGCCTAAGCTTATAGCAAACTATGCTTATAAGGGTATGTATTATACTATTAAAATACCACGTAAAACAGTGGATAATAAAGATAGTGGATTTTACGATCAGAACTTTAGCCGTATTGCTGCTGATAAAGACTTGTATGAATTCTATACATTCTTTAGAGATTTTATTAAAGAGAACTTAGCTTATCTTCCTGAAGAAGAGATAGATGATTTACAGTCTAACTTCCTACCTGTTATTACAGAAAAGATTGCTGTAGAATATGGTCTTACTAATCTAAAAGAAACTACTAAGGGATTAGGTGATTGGTTTATGAAGACGTTTAGTTCTGTAGATTACCAGCGTAGAGAAGTTATTGATCCCGTAACTGGTAAAAAGATATATAACTTACAACCTAAGTTTATTAATGAAGAGGTTCCTGTAGAAGATCGCTCTCAAGATATGGTTGTAATGATGAAGATGTTTGGTGATATGGGTCTTGTATACAAGCATAAGTTGCAGGTACAAGATTATGTAGATGCTATGAACGAGATTGTTCAGAATACAGCCATAACTAAAAAGATTAATAACTTTGGTGAGGTTTCAATTGAAACAGTAGCTCCTAAAAATACTCAGGCTATGGTTGAGTCTGAGATTAAAAGAAGTTTCTATGGTGCTCCCGTAGAAGAAGATATGGTTTTTAGAGGTAGAAAGTTTTATAATGCTTACGAACTTTTAACTGCAGGTGCATATAAATCTGATAAGTATAAGAAAGCCCAAGAGATTGAGAACACTATTAAAGAGTTAAATAAAGAGTTAGAAAAAGATACATTAACTGATATAGAAAGAGTTGATATAGAAAAAGATATTGTTAAGCTTAAGTCAGAGCATTCTAATTTAGGAGGTAGATTATTTAGTTTAACTAAAACTCTTGATAGTAATATTAAATACTCAAGACTTGTTGCTTTAGCTTTTCAACCATTCTCAGCTTTGCGTAACCTTTTAATTGGTGGTGTTAATAATGTGATTCATGCTACTGGTGGTAGAGATTTTAACTCAAAAGAGTTAGGAATAGCTACAGCAATGATTAAAGGTTCTATAACTAAGTTTTGGACTAGAGGTAATATAGTTTCTAAAGATGCAGCTAAACTTCTTAAGTTCATGTTAGATACAGGAACTGTAGAGGGTGAAGATGGTTTATATAAAGCTAATTTAATTAGTAAGAAAACTACAGCTGATAAAATACTAGAAGTTTTACCTAATGCATTCGTATTAATGAAGAGCACTGACTTTTTATTTAAGTCTCAGACTGCTATATCTATGGCTTTAAATACTAAGATTAAGACAGCAAGCGGTGATGTTTCTTTCTACAAAGCTCTTAATGATGACTTAGAATTTAATGAAGAGTTATACGGTAAGTATAATCCTGAACTAAATAACGGATTAGAGTTTGATGAACTATATGACAAGTTTATGTTGAAGACAGGTCAAGTAGCTAAAAAACTACATGGATTGGCTAGTAACAGAACAGGTATAATGGGTAAAGATAATGTGATGGGTAGACTATTGTTCTTATTTAAGAGCTGGCTTCCTGAAACTTTAGCTAACCGTTATGAAGGTAGAAAGTATGATGAGTTTTTAGAAAGGGATGTAGAAGGATATATGAGAACTTTTGGTAGACTAGCTTTTGTAGATAAGGGTATACCTTATGCATTTAAAGCAATGATTAGAGCTACCTTCTCTGATAACACAGATGACTTAGGTGATCTAGAAAAAGAAAACTTACGTAAAGTTTTTGCCGAGATGATAGCTATTATGACTACAGCAGCATTATACTTTACAATAAGAGGACTTGCTCCAGATGAAGATGATGAAGATAGAAAAAAATGGAATATTGCTATAAACCAAATGGAGTTAGTTGTAAGAGATTTAACTTTTTATATTGATACTGGTTCTTTAGGTGACCTTACAAGCCAGATGGTTCCTTCTATTACTTCTTTGAATAACTTACAGACTGCTTTAAAAGCTGCTTTGTATCATTACCCTGCAGGTATTACAGGACTAGAAACTAATGATGATGGCGAACCGCTATATGATGGTGAGCGTACATTGTTAAAAATAACTAAAGCTGTACCGGGATTGAATAACATTAATAGAATGATATACTATCAGAAGAAGCTAACTGATGCTAGATAAGATAAACAAAAAAAATAAGAGAGATTTAACTCTCTCTTATTTCTTTATCTCTTATAATACTAAACCTGACTGAGAATAGTAAAAATCCAATGTCAAGTTCTTTTTTAACCCACTGATGTGTTCTGTCAAACTGTTCATATCTGTTTAAAGATATTCCTAGGTTGAAGATAAAATAGTGGGGGTCAAATACTACGATGTTTATATCCATTTATTTTTGTTTGTTTTCTACTGTGAACGGATGCTTACCGATATAGCAATCTTCCGGTAAGCCCATGTGCTTTTTAAATCCATTTAATAGGCTATGTATATTACTAGCTCCTACAGGATTATGACTATGTACAGAACAACCACATAAAGCTATGTTATTATTCTGACAATAGTCTACTAACCACTTACCACAATCTAGACCAGTTTTCTCAGTGTACTCTTCGTAATTTGGATGCTGGTATCCTTGTGACAGTTTCTGTCTAAAGTAGTCTTCTATATGCTCTTCTGCTAGATCATGATCAAATGATACGAAGTCTGGCATACCGTTAGTACTTATCCAGTTTACAAACTCATCATAGTTTCTCACTACAAACCAAGGATGATAACCAGGTAGTGTATCTGTTGGTGTACGTTGATCATCTAGATATAATGCTTTTTTCATAACCAGTCTATATTAAGTGCTGATTCTTTAGATTGTCTTAGGATTAATCTAATACCTTTACATCTAAGTCTTCTAACAGCTCTTTTAATAATTCTTTTTACATATAGATCTTCTATAGGTAGATAATTGTTAATCATGTATTAGTCTTTAATGAATACACCATTAACAGTTTTACCTGTACGGCTTTTAATCTCATTCCAGGCTGCTTCTAGACAGTCTGCGGGCTCCATGCCTACTTGCTTAGCTAGAATGATTAGAGTGACGAAAGCGTCTCCTATGCCATCTTTAAGCTCTTCTTGCTTATTCTTAGCCAAGGCTCCAGCAGTTTCACCTACTTCCTCCATAACTTTAAGCATTTGCTTAGGTGCATTCTCAGGCTTTAAGATGTTTTTATCTGCTGCCCATCCTACTACGTTGTCAATAAGTGTGTCAAATCTTTCCATTTTGTTGTTTTAAGTTTGTAAAGTTACGGATTTTATCCCTCACAGCTAGCACATTCTAGAATATTTCTTGTAAAAGACTGAGCACTACTGATACTAAACTGATAGTAGAGAGTTTTTACCCCTTGCTCGTGAGCAAATAGATACAATTGATTGATATCTTTAGCTGGAATACTTGGGTGGATCATCAAGTTCAGAGACTGAGACTGATCAATAAACTTCTGTCTTGCAGCAGCTTGAATGATTAACTCTTTAGGACTGATTTCAATGAATGACTTAAATACTGCTTTTGTAGGAAAATCTAAGTGCTGTACCGATCCGTCTTTTTTAAGTATGCTGTCCCAAGTTTCTGGTGTATTAAGACCATATGCCTCAAGCTCTGCTTCTAAGAAAGGATTCTTGTACACAGTTTTACTTTTAGCTAGATCTTTGATAAAGTAGTTAGACTTGATGGGCTCTATGCCCATAGACACTTGCCCATGGATAAATGAACTAGACTTAGTAGGTGCTATAGCAACTAGAGTTGTGTTAGCAAACCCTGGTCTGATAGACGTTACGCCTTTTGCTTCACATAACATTTTAGATGTGTCATCAGATCTTTCTTTAATTGTCTTAAAGATTTCTACGTTTATCATCTTGGCCTGCATAGATTCAAACTCTACAAGCTTAGACTGCAGATAAGAATGATATCCTAGTACACCTAGTCCTATTGCTCTATGTTGTTCTGCAAACCTGTGAGCTCTTGCCATCCCCGGAAGCACTGCAGCTTTAGAAATGAACTCGTCCATCACTGCATTAAGAAAGAGGGTATAAGTTTCAATAGCATCTGTTTGCTTTATCTCATCCCAGTGTAATAGATTAAGGGACCCTAGACAACATACAAAAGAGTTGTAACTATCTGTAGGAAGCTGAATCTCTGAGCATAAATTACTTGCTGTAATCTCCATACCTATTTCTTTGTAAGGAGAGTTATTGTTAGAGTTATCTTTAAACATAATGTATGGAAATCCAAACTCATTACGTCTCTGGATAATCTTGGCCCAGATCTTACGCTTATCAGGGTCACCTGCTTTCATCTCTTCTATCCAAGCATCACCAACTGTGATACCATACTGAAGATTCTGAATAAGGTTACCTTCTGTACCAAGATCTAAGAACTCTAGGATGTCTGGATGCTCCACTGGCAGGTATGCTGCACATGCACCACGTCTAGCTTCAGATTGTTTACAAACATCTACCACTGTGTCATAGATACGAGCGTAGTGTACTGGACCATCTGCTGTGCCGCCTGTAGAAATTACAGTACCACGAGCTCTAATGTTACCTAAGTATACACTAGTACCTCCACCATACTTAGACATCATACCTATTTCACGTCCTGCGTTAAGGATACTATCTAGATTGTCATCTACATTACTTCCGTAGCAACTAATAGGTAAACCTTTTTGCTTACCAAAGTTAATCCACACTGGAGTAGATAGACTATAAAAACCACGAGCTATGTAGTCTTCAAACTTTTGTGCAAAACCATTAATGCTTAGATACTTTTCTGCAGTTCTAGCAATGTCTTTAATTCTCTGTTCTGGACTTTCTGTTATATAACCTCTTGAGAGGAACTTGCGGCTGTCCTCATTTAGCCAATAGTAATTAGAATAGGTCATCTTCTGTAATAGCTTTAGATTTTTTGTTATAGTCAATTTGTTTCTTGTAAAAGAAGTCTCCTTCTTTAGTAGCTGTGATTTCTATATCAAACCATTTTGTTGACGCCATCAATGTGGTATCTGGTGTAAATATAGGTTTCATACCAATTTTCATCAGTGAGTTGTTAAATCTATTTTGAATAAACTGTTTAATAGTTTCCTTAGATAAAAACTCTAACTCACCTTTTTCAAATATCCAATCTAGTATTTCACACTCTGCAGTGTATGCTTTGTTACAAGCAGAATAGATTAGTTCTTCAAACTCCTCATCAAACCACTCAGGATTTTCTTCTTTGATTATATTGATAAGTTCAGCTCCAAAGTTACCATGAATGTCTTCTTCTTTAGAAGTAGCTTCTACGACATTAGATATACCCTTGAACAAGTTCTTCTCTTTATTAAAAGACATCATGATTAAGAACTGGCTGAATAAGCTAACGTGCTCAATGAATAGAGAGAATAAAAGTACACTCTTAGCATACATCTTATTGTCTTTACTACGAGATCCGTCTAGATACTTCTTTAAGTATTCTATTCTACCTTTGATAGCTGGGATATCCACCACTGTTCTAAACTCATCTTCCAGTCCTAAGATTCTTAGTAATCTAGCGTATGCATCTTTGTGTCTCACTTCTGATTCAGCAAAGGTCATACCTACATCACCTATCTCAGTGATCGGCATTCTCTTATACAAGTCAGCCCAGAAGGTTTTTACATTTACCTCTATCTGAGCAATGGCTAGCATTGTTCTTTTAATAACTTCTCTCTCTTCTTCAGTCACTTTAACTCTAAAGTCATCAATGTCAGTAGTAAAGTTATACTCTGTATCAATCCAATAGGAGTGACGGATAGCATCTTTATATGCTAATAGCTGTGGATACTCATAGGGCAGGATGTTTGCTCTAGCCTCAAAGATGTTTCTTTTCATTTTTAGTAATTATTTTCTGTATCGTTATTTAGTAATCTTTCACATTTTTCTTTCCATCCATTTGATAAGACATCAATCATAGGTACTTTACAATCTTCTGTATGTTTACATTCCCTAAACTCTCTATCATTATCATCTAAATGCCATGCAAAGTTTGTACCTTTTAGATAATTGGCTTTCCATTCCATACATGTAAACCTTACATGCCATCTAGGTATACCTAATCTATCTACTACTTCCCATAGATCATCTAGTGTAGCGTTCATAGGATATTTATGTTTATGATTTTCATCCCAGCGGGTAGTAACTACCCATACTTCTATACCACGACCAATTAGTTCAGCAGCATATTCTTGAACATCATTATGTTCTAGTGTACCGTCAAAATCAAAGCTTACTTTCATATTTTATTTGTTTTATAGTTTGCCAGATCTCTATTTTTTTAACACATTTGGCAATATATAAATAGAGTGTATTATCTTTTTAACCATTTAATAATATTGTACCAGAGTGTAAAACTTGTAGCAGCTATAATAAACCACACAAAGATTACATCCCATTTCCATTTACTCTGTTTCATGACCGTAGAAGTTTTCAAATTCATCAGCTGCTTTAGGATTAACTGTCTTTAAATGCTCTAGAGATAGTTCATATCTACCATTTTCTACTTGAGCTCCAAAACTTACATCATATAAGCTGTCTTTTAATACGCTCACGCTATCTAACTGTTTTTGTAATACATCTACTTGTTTTACTTGTTCTCTTAAGTCAAACATAGTGTAGAACAATAAAGTAATTGTACCTAAGCTTAATGCTGCTGTTATATATTTTTTCATTTTAAACATTTTTAAGTCCACAATATAAATCTAAGAAAGCCATTTCTCTTTCGGCTAACTTTTTAGGCCAACGTTTTTTCTTACGGAGATATGCTATTCCCCAGTCTATCCATTCTTTACGTTGATCATCTGTCATTGTCCATTGACAATACCAGTCATCTTTTCTACCAATAATATCATCATAGCTAACCTTATGGCCGGCTATGATGAACATTTGGTTTATAAGGTCTTCTGCTAAATTAGTCCTTTGTTTCATAGTATAGTTCTCTAACTTTACTTCCTAACTCACTGTTATTGGGAGTCATAATAATAATAGATTCAGGTACAATAATATGATTACGTTCTTTAGTGCTGTTATAACATCTAACACATAGTTGCCCTAATCCCTCTATATATCCATTTCTCATATCTATATGAGTGGATATGTCATATGCGGTTTCAACACCGCAGGATACACAATGTTCTTTCATAGTTACTTATTAAAATTATTAAATTTCTAAGATATTACCAAAAGAAGTTAATCCTCGGTCAAATTTACCATCGTCTACACAAGCTGCGTTAGAAAAGACAGTTGGTGTCATTGAGAAAGTAGATATGCCTTGGTTATAAACTCCATCCATGTTGTGAATATGTCCAAAACATACAAATTTTAGTGTGTTTTGGAGAGATATACATCTCTTTAGAAGTGAGTAATCCCCACAGAATTCTAGCTTACCATCTCTATCAAAAGATAGATCTCGTATACCTTTAGGGGGACCATGAACTATTAAGACTCTAGTGTCTTCTGGAATAGCTTCCCACACTTTATGAGTCTTATCTCTAGCTTTCATGAAGGCCCAGTCATTAAACGTAGGCGTAATAGGAGATCCGTAAAACTTAACTCCATCTATATTTACAAAGCTGTTTTCTAAGTAGATAATACCATTAGCTTCAAAGTCTTCTTTAGTGATTCTTTTTCTTTCTATAGAAGTATCATGGTTACCTGCTACATATATTTTATACTTAACAGGCACATCTTTATACCATTCTATAAAATCAGCTACTTCTATAGCGTTACGATAAGCATCTTTGTAATTGCTGCAGTCACCGCTGTGTACCACTACATCAATATCTTTGAACTTTTCATCTGGAAATCTACTATGGAACCCATGGGTATCACTAATGTGTAGTATTTTCATCTTTTAAATAGTTTTGTTCATTTATATAATTTTCTGCATCATTGATATGATTGCATAGACCGTCAGTATGTCCAGCATTATAATCTTTTATACGTTGCTCTTTCTCCATTGCTTTAGCTTGTTTAATTTCTTTTTGAAATATTAAATTTGCCATATCTGATGTACATATTTGTTCTACTAACCATTCTACTGCTGTATATTTCATAACATATTTTCTTTTTCTAAGATTATTCGTACTGATAGACTAAGTGCTTTAATATCAGATACATTAGCTATTTTATAGTCAAACTTCCAATCATCTAATCCTACTTCTGAAGGATGATCGTTGATAGGCTTGACGCCTGGTCTATCTACTCTGATAACTATACCACCTTTATCTTTTATAGCTTGAGCTTCATTAGGAAAACGTGTATCTGTAATAATCCAGTTAGGTAGTTTAGCATGTTTTTCTATAGCTACATCAGGATAAAATGGTCCTGGTTTATATCCGGCCATAAGTGCATTTACCCATGCATTAGTATGTAGTCCATCTCTAATAGCATCAGTTCCTAATTTTTGTAAGAACTCTCTTACTGACATTAAACTGTTAAACTGTATGTCTGAAAATACTGGTATAGAATTCAAAGGATTAAGTGTAACAGTGCCCCATTCAGGACCTAAAAGAGTCTTTTTAAACTCTTGGTCTTCAAAACTTTCTACAGGAATACCTGTAAGTAAAGAAGCTATGTCTTTAAGTTTACCTGCCCACTTCTTAATTTCCCAACCAGATCTTTCTTCTAACCA
>ENA-OSIY01000358-OSIY01000358.1-marine-metagenome-genome-assembly--contig:-NODE-358-length-26062-cov-8.898018_pt1 | contig 26062 bp, 24 predicted proteins | sample MGYA00237884_ERZ534233 | MGnify/ENA primary metagenome ERZ534233 (study PRJEB26412, sample SAMN06343840) | marine metagenome | isolation source: estuarine water | place: USA: Columbia River Estuary... | reverse complement strand
GAGTTTGCAGAAGTAAAAGAACTCGAACCGATCGCAACCTTTCCGGATGAGTCGATGCGCATACGTTCGGTTGACACTGTCTGGTCAAACGCCTCAGTACCAAAAACAATCTCCTGACCTTCTATCTGGATAGGTCTAAGTTGGTTAGCGGTTGATTCTATACTACGTAATGACGTACGGCTGTCACCTTCAGTGTCAAAGCCCACAACTAAGTTTCGTGCGGAACTAAGAGCGACTTGTAAAGGCCCTTGTGGGGAATTTGTGCCCAGGCCTACGCTACCGTTTGCGGTAATTTTCATTGCCAGAGTATCTACAGTACCGTCACTGTCAGAATCTGTGGCAATGTAAAAGCCATCGTTTAAGTCGTTCGACGGTATTTCAAAACCGATGTGACCCGAAGCTGCACCGGTTCCACTAGTAGTAATAACAGAGGCTAAAGTAGACCCACCAACGGTTACTGTTGGGGTCTGAGCGGCCTTGAGGTCTAACTGATAAGATGGTGATGAACCTACACGGATGCCGTCTTCGGTAATGCGTACGGCCTCCGCAGAACCTATGTTAAACGCAAGATCCAAGGGTGTAGTACTAGCGTTCCCTGCTCGGCTATAGATTCTATTTACAGAATCAGTAGGCACAAACAGCATAGCTCCGTTGCCTGTCGTACTTTCAAAAGTAGCTGAGCCTGCAACGTGAAGCGTTCTACTAGGAGAACTCGTGCCCAGACCTAACCGCTCCGCGGCGGCGGCCCAGAAGAACTTCGGAGTCGTGCCCGTGTCCTCAAAGAACCGGACATCGCCGTTAGAAGAAATCCTAACTCTTTCGTTTTCAGTAAAGTCGCTATCTGCCTGTCCAGTATGAAATCTCAAGTCACCACCAGCCCCTAAGTGAAGCCTGCCTGTGCCTGAGTTATTTGCTCTTATGTAGTTTGCTCCAGACCTCTCAAAATCTAAAACAGAAGTTCCAGAATTGCCTATAGAAACGTTACCATCAACAGTAAGCCCATCCATCGTGGCTGTGCCAGTCACGTCGATGCCTGTGGAGGTTGTGTCTAGTTTGTCAGAGCCGTTGTGGTATAGAGTTGCCGCTCCTCCTACAGTAAAACGGGCCATACTAGAACCGCCGCCAGACGGCTGTATATATACATCACTACCGCCACGAATAAGTAAATTACCCGTTCCAGAATTTTCAATAAGGCTATTTGCAGTGTCATGGTAAATCTGTAGGTCAGAGCCAGTACCAAAAGTCGCCTTCTCGTTATCCGCAAAGGCCATGTTTCCACTCGAGTCCACCTCGGGCAGGTTCGCCACGGTTGCTCTGACGTTACCGCCAGCCCGCAGCACGATGAGTTCGTCATCGTTCAATAAGTTGCCGCCATCGGCTAATTCACTAATCTTGGCCATTTCAGTCTCCTTATGGCTTTATGTGTGTGTGCAGGCCCAGTCTGATTCTGTCTGGTCATTTCCTGCACGGTCTATTGTCTCCCACCGTCAGACGTCTAGCTCTGCGATGAACATTGAGGTTACATTATATCTGTAGCTTGTGATCGGCGTGAAGATGCCGGTGACAGTATAGTCGTGATAAATCGGTATGTTGCCGTTGGTGCCTGTGAACTTGATGGCCCTGATGGACTCACCAATAGACACTGAGGCGCTTGTGGTGCGCCCGACCTCGACATACTCAGCGCTGCTTGTTGTTAGTGCCGAGCCTAGTCCGTTGCCGTATAGCTCTAAACGACGCCACACCTTTGTTATTGAGTAGTGCGCGTCGGTCTGTAGTGACCGGCTGTCAAACTGCACGGTACCGTCTGGGTTCTTAACCTGTAGACCATAATCGTCACCCGAGGCAGGCGTGATCGCACTGCTAGGTCTGACGTGGATATAGTCCAAAGCGACAGACGTTAGGGTCTTCGTCGACGGGTCGTATGTTTTGAACACGAAGTCGATCGTGCCGTTAGTGTTGAAGGTGCGGTCGCATACGACTAGCTCGTCGCTGACCGATGAGTCACCTTTGACAAACAAGAGGTCGAGACCTGCGCCCACGACTCCGAAGCCGTTACCGTACGACGACACCACGTAGCTCTGCATCTGCCGTCGGCTGTCAAACAGTATGTCACCGTTCGCATTCGTGGCAGCCAGTCCGTAGGTGTTGCTCATAACAGTCTCCATGTTTCAAGAAAGAATGTGCGCTGTGCCCCTGTTCCGTTTATCACAGTCAGCGTGTCTGTGGATGTTGTTGTTGTGATGTCCTCGTCACCACCAATTAGATCGAAAACGACAGCCTCGGGTATGTGAACATCGGGCACAGTCACTGACGTCGAGCTGTTAGCTGCGACGACTATAGTGGTTGTTGCTAAGGTCTCAGCGTTCACGATGTTGGATGTGGTGTCGATTATCGTATCACCAGACGCATTACGTATCAGTAAACCGTAAGCCATGAGGCCTCCTTATGAATTAGTGATGGACCCCGAAGGGTCCACCGTGTGTGTGTTAGACGCCGGTTAAGTCACCAAGCGCAACACGTAGGACGTTGCTTGCATCAAAGATCTCGATGCGGTTGTCGGTGCCGTTGAAGAACATGCGTTCTCCTGTGCCACCTGTATTTGCTGAAATCTCCAGCTCGTTGGCGCTTACAGATCCATTAATGATCTGATTACCACCGACAGAGTTATTACCCATTTGCGTTTGCGAGATCGTTCCGTCGACAACTAGGTTGCCGTTGATCTCAACGCTGGCGTTCATGGTAATTGTGCCGGAGGTGTCCACCGCAAAGGGCGCAGCGGAGGTGCTGCTAGCACCCGGAGCAATCACAGAGAACTGATCGGCCTGCACAGTGAAGCCTGACGTCGCGCCAGTGTTGTACAGACGGACCCCTGTGACGTGGCCGTCGACATCGAGGTTGACGTAGTATTCAGCCTCTAGGTTCGTGATGTCGCCCTCAGTCGTCGTGACTCGAGTCTCAAGTCCAGACACAGCACTCGCGTTGGCTACAATGTCGCCCTCGGCATCAGTGATATCTGACGACAAGGCCGTTATAGATGCCGCCTGTGAGGTTATAGACCCCTCTGCCGAAGTGACCCGTGTATCGAGCGCAGAGACTGCACCAGCGTTGACACTGACAGATCCATCAGTGGACGCGAGGTCCGACTGTAGCTGAGTGATGTCGCTGGCGTTGGCACTAGTAACCCCTTCAGCCGACGTGACGCGGACGTCAAGCGCAGTGATGGCGCCTGAGTTTGCACTGACTGTTCCATCAGTCGACGACAGGTCTGTCTGTAGCTGTGTCAGATCACTAGCCTGTGAGGTGATAGAACCCTCAGCAGAAGTCACTCGTGTGTCTAGTCCAGAGATAGCCGTTGAGTTTGCGCTGGCTGTTCCATCAGTGGACGCTAGGTCTGTTTCAAGCTGAGTGATGTCACTAGCCTGTGAGGTGATAGAACCCTCAGCAGAAGTGACCCGTGAGTCTAGTCCAGAGATAGCCGTTGAGTTGGCACTCACAGATCCATCAGTTGACGCTAGGTCTGTCTGTAGCTGTGTCAGATCACTAGCCTGCGAGGTTATAGATCCCTCAGCTGAAGTGACCCGCGTGTCTAGTCCAGAGATAGCCGTTGAGTTTGCACTCACAGAGCCATCAGTCGACGCTAGGTCTGTTTCAAGCTGAGTGATGTCGCTAGCTTGCGACGTCAAAGAACCCTCAGCTGAAGTGACCCGTGAGTCTAGTCCAGAGATAGCCGTTGAGTTTGCACTCACAGAGCCATCAGTTGACGCGAGGTCTGTTTCGAGCTGAGTGATGTCGCTGGCCTGTGAGGTTATAGACCCCTCGGCCGAAGCGACCCGCGTGTCAAGTCCAGATATGGCGCTCGAGTTGGTGCTGATGTCTGACTCAGCATCGGTCAGGTCCGAGCTAAGGGACGTTATGGACGAAGTGTTAGAGCTGATAGAACCCTCAGCCGATGTGACACGGGTGTCGATTCCGCTGATGGCCGTCGCGTTGGCGCTGACGGTTCCGTTAGTCGTCGATAATCCCGATTGCAGAGAAACGATGTCGCTAGCCTGCGAGGTTATAGAACCCTCAGCCGACGTCACTCGCGTGTCTAGTCCCGAGATAGCCGTGGCGTTTCCGGTGATGCGAGCGTCATCAGAAGCAACCCACGCACCGCTGTCGTACACATACAGCTTGTTGTTGTCATCCGTATCGAACCACAGAGCACCTTCAATTAGACCCGTAGTGGGTTCTGCCGCCTGTCTAAAGACTACAGCATCGGGTGGTGCGTTCTCCAGCACAGTGACTGCACTTTCAAGCGACGTGAGAGACGACGCCTGCGAGGTGATAGTACCCTCGGCTGCCGTGACTCGTGTGGTTAGTCCAGAGATCGCCGTCGAGTTGCCTGTGATGGCTGTCGCGTTGTCCCCGACTAGTCCGTCAGTCAGTGCCAAGTTAGACGTCAGGTTGGTGATGTCCGCAGAGTTGGTCGTGATAGACCCCTCAGTTGCGGTCACACGCGTGCTCAAGGCGCTGGACGCTGTGTTTAAAGCAGCGACCCCCGACGTCGGATGGTTGACTGTGGTCTCAAGGCTGGTGATGTCTGCCGCGTTGGCTAGAATGTCACCCTCAAGTTCTGAGGCCGTTGTCGTCAACCCGCTGATCGCCGTGGCGTTGGTTGTCACATCGGAGTTGGTGTTACCGAGCGAGCTGGTCAAGCTGGTAATCGACGAGCTGTTAGACGTGATAGAACCCTCTGCCGAGGTGACACGTGTGTCGAGTCCAGAGATGGCCGTACCGTTGGCTGTGGTGTCCGTTGCGTTGTTTGCAACTGTTACACCGAGCGCCGTGATGTCGCTAGCGTTCGAGCTTATAGAACCCTCTGACGAAGTGACTCGGGTATCGAGCGCACTCAAAGCCGTCGACGTGGCGCTTATAGAACCCTCGGCCGCAGTAAGGTCCGACTGCAACGACGTGATGTCTGCCGAGTTGGCCGTGATGTCTACGCCGTTCTGCGTGACTGTGGTTGTCAGCGCGGACAGAGCTGTGGCGTTGCCACTAACACCAGCTTCGTTGTTCGTGACGTCCGACTGTAGCTGCGTAATGTCTGCTGAGTGTGACTCGATAGTCTGCTCACTAGATGTCACGCGTGCGTCGAGCAGCTGGTCGGCCTGTGAGCTGGCCGCGATCATGACACTGATGTCGTTCTCAAGGCCGATCACGTTACCGCTTTCGTCCAGTATTTCACCACCCGCCTCAGCAACTACGTCCTGACGGAAGTCAAGATCAGCGTTGAGTGTAGTGATGTCGGTCGCTTGCGAAGTGTTAACGGTCTCAGTGGCGGTCACACGCGTCTCGAGCCCAGTGATGGCTCCCGCGTTGTTTGTGATGTCGCCTGCGAGGGAAGTAGCGCTGGACTCTAAGGCTGTGATGTCGCTAGCTTGGGAAACCAGAGTACCCTCTGTTGTTGTGATGCGCGTATCGAGCCCAGAGATGGCGGTCGTGTTCCCAGTGACCAGTCCATCAGTCGTGGCGAGGTCTAGCTCGAGCTGAGTGATGTCACTTGCGTTAGCAGTGACCAGCAGATCAGTCGCCGTCAGACCCGTTTGCAGGGTGCCGATAGCGGTTGCGTTGGCTGTGGCTACTCCATCGGTCGTGGACAGGTCCGACTGTAGGGTCGTGATGTCGCTGTTGATGCTCGTGAGTTCGCCCTCGTTGAACTCAATACGTGACGTCAGTCCACTGATGGCTGTCGAGTTGGTTGTGATGTTACCCTCGGCCGTCGAGACGCTTGTCTCAAGTGCAGTGATGTCGGATGTGTTGGTCGTGATGGTCCCTTCGGCCGTCGACACCCGTGTCGTCAACCCGCTAAGCGCGGTAGTGTTCGCTGTGGCGTCTCCCTGCGCCGCTGTGACGTCTAACTCAAGCTGAGTGATGTCGCTAGCCTGCGAGGTTATCGAGCCCTCTGCGGCCGTTGTGCGCACGTCAAGGGCACTGATGGCCGACGTGTTGGCACTGATGTCACCGGACTGTGTTGAGGTTGTTGATTGCAGCGACGAGATGTCAGTCGTATGTGTGCTGATGGTTCCCTCAGCCGCTGTAGTCCGTGTGGTGAGACCACTGATCGCGGTTGTGTTGGATAACACAGCACCGTCAGTTGACGCTAAATCAGACTGTAAAGTAGTGATCGACGAAGCGTTTGTTGTGATACTACCTTCGGCCGCAGTGGTTCGTGTCTCTAGTGAACCGATTGCGGAGCTGTTTGAAGCGACTGTACCGTCAGTCGAGGCAAGGCCTGACGTTAGGTTCGTGATGTCGCTAGCGTTCGAGCTGACTTCGCCATCGAGGTTTGTGATGGTTGTGTCAAGCGTGGTGATCGCTCCGGCGTTGGTGACGATGTCACCCTCTGCCGTTGTGAGATCTACCTGTAGCGCTGTGATGGCGGCGGCGTTGACGCCAACCTGTCCGTCACGTAAGGACACCCACGATGACCCATCCCACACATAAGGGTGGTTCGAGTCGTCCGAGTCGTACCAGCGCGAGTTGGTCACGATGGGGTTAGGAACTCCACCGACACCAGCGACAGGAGCGGATGCCTGCACGTACACGTCGGACGTAGAGGCTGTGATGTCTTCAATAAGCGTGTTAACACCCGCGACGTCACTGTCAATCCGTGCGATCTCAGCGGTGACAGCTGTGTCTAGGGAACTAACAACACCTTCAACGCGAGCTACCTCACTCGTCACCGTACCACTTAAAGCCGTTACAGTGGAGTTAGTGGTCGTGATTGAGTCTTCGAGAGCCACCACCTCTGTCGCTAGGTCAGCTTCGAGGTCTGTGATGTCGGACTCGGCAGCCGCTAAATCAGACTGTAGTGTAGTGATGTTTCCTTCGGCTGTGGCAACCGAAGCCGACAGTGTTGAGTCAAGCACCCCTACCGTGTTTGTGAGGTTGTCGATGTTACCCTGTAGCGTGCTATTCGATGTGGTGATCTCACCCTGTAGTGTCAGCTCGCTGTTCTTGTAGTACAGCGCAAGGTCTGACAGGTCAGAAGGGATAAACTCACCACCAATCTCACGCTCAAGGATCTCTCCGACTTCAGTCTCAATTGTGTTGAGATCAAGGTCTAGGTCCGTGCGGTACTCAGGTACTGTGAAGCTAGAGACAGCAGAGGTGCCCAACATACCACCAACATCAAAGTAGTTGACCTCAAGGTCGTACACTGTGTCGTGCTGTGGTGCTAGGAACTGAACCGCAACGGCGCCGGTCTCTTCACTGGCTGTCGGTGGGTACAGGTTCTCGAGCCATACAGACGTGCCGGTGGGCTTGAAGCGTACAACGTACTCACGCACTGCCTCGCTAGCGGGCGCTGTGAAGGTCAGATCGACCAGCCCTTGCGGTACTCCGCTCGCTGTGTCTGTGCGGGTAATCGTGGCCGCCAAGTTCGTGACAGGTAGTTTGTCATCGAAGGGTGACGACAGACCGATGTCCTCTTGGCGCGGCTCCTGTGAAGTGTCCCGCCACGTGTACGTGCTGGCGTTGTACTCAGTTAAAGACAGATCAACCGTCTGGTCGACGTTGACCTTGACAGAGCGCACTCGGAACTTGCGAGCTGACCATCCCGGTGTCTCGTGAGTCACGGTGATGACGTCACCCGGTTCTAACAGCATGCCTTTCGACTTGACCTTCATACCGGCAGACAGTTGCTCACGTGAGCTTAGCGTGATGAACTCTGCGAGGTCTTCAGCTTGGTAGAAGTCGGTGACAGCATCCAGACCCACTTCGAAGAATAGCTCTTCGTCGTTGTCTTCGGCAAGCAGCGCAGCGTACTCCGCTGAGTCTAGCGACGGCCAGCTGGCTCGGTCTTCTTTGTACTTCTTGTTTCGGTTCTTAAACACGACCGTCGTGCGGTTGAAACGCTTGGAGCGGTCGCCGTTTGAAAAGCTGATACCACCGATGATGTCGTCTTCAGTAAACGACATAGACGTCGTCTCGACATCTTCTAGCTTAAGCGAGTAGGTGCCGTTGTGATATGGCAAAGTACCGCGCATTGACTGCAACAATATCTTCACGTTCTCGAGCACCGTACTAGACGGGTCGAGTGCTGCGTTACACGTCAGCCGCTTCTGCGTGAGACCTGTTTGGCCCACTCGGAAGTTGGGTATGTTGCTGCCGTCAGGAACGTCGACATACTCACCTAGCTCAGGGTCCCACACGCTTATTGTGGAACCTGTCTCGTTGTTAGTGCTAGGTACAGCGACAAGAACGTCACACGAGTCAGCCGCAGTCTTGAACGAGTCGATATCAATCTGCGTATAGTCGAGGTTACGGCCATAGGACTGCGTAAGGTAGTCTAGGAGACACAGTGCGGGGTTATCTGACCAAAGCCATGTGCTCGAGTCGGTCGAACTCTGAGAAACGTCACGGGGGTCCCAGACAAGCCGGCCCTTGACGTGGTATCGCATCATAGGCTCGCCACTGAAGTAGCGGTCTAGTTTGTCGCTGCTGTAGTGTCCCGCTCTAAATCGGCTGTACACGTAGGCGACACCTGTGCCGGCGCTGCTTGCTTTCCAGTCGGAATTTGTTGCTAGCTCAGACAGGTTGGACTGCGAGTCGTTACCGTCCATGAACACACCACGGTAAATGGCGTGGTTACGCTTGCGAAAGCGCGGCGCTTGGTATGAGTCGTCCTCGATTTCAATGTTCGTAATGCTGTGCATTGGTCCCTGACCTAGCACGTCAACGCGGTTTAACCACGCGTTAAGCTGGAATGTTTTGCCGACGCCGTCAGTTGCGTCACCCTGTCCGAAGACAGTGCGGCCTGAGTTGATCGCGAAGGTGCTGCGACTAACGTCTTTCCAGACCTTAACACCGCCTAGGGCTCGTTCACCATAGACGATTGTCAAGCCTGCGTTGCTGTCTTGTCGTGTGATTTCCACACCGCCTGATTTCAATTGGTCTTTGGCGGCTTTCTGAGTGGTCTGATACGAGTAAACAGTTGAGGCAGCGGTCAGCGCAAGCGCGGCGTATACAATCCAGTCGGCAATCGCGGCCATCATAAAGCCAGACGCAAGCGCCAGTAGTGGATATAGAAGTTCCATGCTCCTCTCCTTAGTTTAAATTGCCCCACTTGTATATTGTCTTGTCTTCGTGCGACGCATCAAAAAATGTGTCGGTGGGGTTAACTTCGTGTTGTGACGATGTGTTAGTGAATCGCCCTGCTTTTCTCTCAAACGCGGCCCAGTGAGACTTGGCTGTCACTGTTAGCGTCGAGGCGGATGTTGTCTCTTTGACACTCCATCCATCAAATATACCTGCAAAATGTTCTACTGGGTCAGGGATGAGCTGACCGTCTGCGTCAAGCAGACCATAAAAGACAGACACAGGCAGCCCCAGGTAGTTTCCGGTTCCGTATAGCGACAGGGCTGTTCTGTCTGCGTTGTCTAGTTCTAGTTTGAATGTGTTGGCGCTTACCTCACCTGTAGCAGCACGACCGTCCAGCTTCAGCAGCATGCCGTTTGACTGGTAGGTGTTACCGCCCCAGCTTAGATTGCTAGGGGCAGTAGTTAGATACAGACTAGGTAGAGCGACAAGGTAACACGAGCGGATCTGATCCGACTCGAGTATGGCCTGTATGGCCGGCGTCACTGTAATCATTTTAGCGTCTCTCGGTTAGTCCTACTTTTAGTTTAATGAACGAGTCCTTTCCGTACTCGACCGACATCTTGTTACTGCTAAGGCTGACGGGTATGACGGCAACAGGTCCGGGTAGGTAGTACGCGGCGGCGTCTGAGGCCTGAACACTTGGCGCTGTGGTGGCGGTCTGAATGCCGACTTGCAGCCCTTCATACAGTGACCAGCTAGACAGCGATGCGGTGGTTCCGTGCGACACCTTGATGTATACCGAACCCGACACAGTGGGCGTTAAGCACACCATGTTGCGACCGGCGTTAATAGCCTCAACGTTTGAGCGATTCGATCCGGTGCTTCCGGTGTTGGTTGTCCACATCTCGACAGTAGCAGACGATACAACGCTGTCCGCTTCTACGTAGACAGACACAGGGACACCAGAAGTGACCGCTATTGAGTTTGTGAATGTCTGAGTTGCCGTTGGGTTAGTGCTCGCAACAAACAGCTGAGAGGGCGCTGAGAGAGACCCTACGGTCTCAATCTGTACGCACTTACCGTTGCTGAGGCTGATGTAGTTACCTACAGCGACGACGTCACGGCTGTCAAAGTTTGGCAAGGTAACGCCGAACGCTTCGTGCATCCCGTTTTGCTTGTTTAAGAATGCGATCAGAGGACCGAAGTGCTCCTCACGCATTGGGTTGTATGAAAGGTCAACCGACCAATAACTCTCGCCAATGACTCGCGTCTGCGCACGGTGCGCGCCAGTTATAGGCACGCTCCGCAATACGTTCGACATCCGGTCAACTTTAAACGAAGCAGGCCTTGGTGCGTCAGGCATACGTGTAGTTGGTAATGACATTACAATAGTCCTTGTCCTGCGTTGTCTGAGTTAATGTCACGGAGCATCTGTTCGAATTGCGGACGTTGCTCGTTGATGACACGGTTAATGGTTTCTGCGTCGCTGACGCCGTTGACATTGATGCTGAGGGTGTTTGAACCACCACCAACACCACCGCCTGACGAGAGAGCCTGTGTGAGGTCTTCGTTAAGGCGTCGATCAACAACACGCTCGCCCTTCTCGAGGAGGTAGGTTCCGGTGTTGGGTACGTTGTCAATACCGTCGTGGAACATACCCTGTATACCTTGGGCTGCGGCGATGCCGGCTGCAACCATACCCTGTGCTTCGATAGACGCGGCCAGAGGTATGCCGGCGGGTCCAAGGTCAGCTATGGCGCGCATCTTGGCGACTTGTGTGCTGGAGATGATCTGTGCGACATTGAGTGCAGTCGTACCGGCCAGCAGAACCTTAGCGGCTGCTGATCCACCTTTCACCTGTTGCTGTAAGAAGCCGAGGGTCATCTTCATCGTGTTACGTCGTGTGTCTACCAGCTTCCTTTCGTTGTCCATTTGCTTCTTTTGCTCGGACGCTATTTTGTCGTTGGCGTCAGACACAGCAGCGCCGTCGTCGGTCATCTCAGCGGGTGGTCCGAGTGCGTCGATGCCTTCACTGACCTGTGTGCCTAGACCGCCTTGAGTGGCTTGTCGGAAAGCCTCAGCAAACGCCGCGCCTCCTTTGTTACCAGCTTCGAAGGCGTCAGCCTCAAGCTCGTCAGCCATACCCAGTAAGAACTTAACCAGTGGCGAGTCCTCTGCACCTGCGCCGGCATCAGTAACCGAGCGGATGCCCTGACGGATACCTTCAGCACGCGCTTCAAGCCCTTTAAGTACGTCGTCTTGACCAGATCCTTCGCCCTGCTTGTCCCAACCTAGGAACGAACGAACCCACTCTGGAGCCATCTTCTTACCAGCCTCAGCGGCTTTCACAGCGGCGCCCATCATCTTTCGGATACCGATCTGCATGTTAACAGCTCCCAGCTCGAGGCGCATCTTTATAGTAGTCGCGAAGTTAGTGACACCTCTGCCGAAGTCCTGTAGCAACTTAGCACCGGTCCCCATAGCACGCGCCCACAAAGACTCGAACATCAGTATCGCACCCTGAACCCCTCGGAGAATACCTCCGATGGCGGTGATGCCTGCCTGTGTGATGTCAACCATACGAGCGAATGTTGTCTGGTGTTGGTCAGCCAGATTAACAAGAGTAGTGTATAAAGACGTCTTGATCGCCTCGCTTAGCGTGTCCAGCTTGTCGTTTAACACCTCAGCTTTGGCGGCTGTCTCGTTATCCATGACAGTGCCAAGGTTGATTGCTGCATCCATCAGATCGTCCATACCCTCGACGCCGCCTTTCATCATCGGCAGTAGTTTGACACCGGCACGGCCAAAGACGTCAGACGCAAGTCCAGCTCGCATCATCGGATTCTCGATGGTGGACAGCGAGGCTACGAAGTCACGTATTAGTTCGTCTTGGTTGCGTAGTGTTCCGGCGTTGTCACGGAGTGGGATACCGAGGTCCTCGAAAGCCTTCTTGGCGGTTCCTGTACCTCGTGCGGCTTGTCCTACAAACTTGTTGAACTGTTGCAGACCCTTGACCATCTCCGAGGTGGAGACTCCAGAGCGCTCAGCCGCAAAGGTGTACTGCTGGAGTTTCTCCACAGTCACACCGATTGTTCGTGCTTGTTTCGCCAGCTCGTCAGTGGCCTTGATGGCCTTGACTGTCATAGCGGCAGCGGCCACGCCGATAGTGGCGGTGGCTTTCGCGATGTTCTTAAATGTCTTTGCTACGGCAGCGTTGCGTCGCTGCTGAGTCTGTGCCCACTTCCTAGTCGCCTTGTCGGAGCTTCCTAGGGCCTTGCGTAATTGTGCGTCGTCGCCCGACAGCATGACGCGTAGTGTTGCTATTGGTCCGGCCATTTTAGCCTCTCTTCTTCTTCTTCGCCCGACGTGCCATTTTCTTCACGCCTTTCTCGGTTTCTGTTTGTAGGTGTTTTCTGTAGTCGTTCGCTATGTCTTGTGCGTACGGTTCAAACGCATCAATAAGGAACGGTGTTTCTTCGTCACCCTTCGAATTACCGTAGTGCATTGATAGCACATACTGCCCCGGCATTCTGCCGTCGGCATCTTTTTGACCGCGTCCACCAGCTTTAACAACGGCCCACGCTACTCTGTTCTGCGCACCTTGGTCAGTCGACCCAGCAGATAGCTTAATCGAATTACGCAGTGAGCCTTTGTCAACTGGGACTAGGTCTTTAGCTCTTTCTTCTACGGGCTTCATTGCGTCCCGCGCTGCGCGTCTTGTTGCGCTCTTTATTATGTCTGTGTCGAACTCGCGGAGCTGCTTCTGCAACTCCTTGAGCCCTTGTACTTTGAAGTTCTCACGTCTTGCCATTGGTTGATGCTCCCATCATTGCTTTCAATATGGCCATCTGCGCCTCCTGTTGTCTGGAGAAGCGTTCCTGTTCTTCCTGTTCAAGACGCGCTTGCTGTTCTTCTGCGAAGCTCCACATCGGTATAAAATCAGACGGTTGTGTCTTGGCACCAGCGGCACTTGCAGTGATACTACATTGAAGGGCGGCTCGGTAGTCCTCACGTGCCGATCCGAAGGGTTCTATTGAGTAGAATACCATCCACTCAGTTAACTCCTTAGCTGACATCTGGTCGTTAATCTGACCTACTGTCATGCCTAAATGACCGGCGAGCTTGAACTTGAACAGCCGAGTCGAATCGCCCTTTAGCTCTTTTCCAGAAAATCAGCGTCCTCTGGTGTGAGCCCTGACAACCGTGAAGCAACCTCAACAACAACGTCCAGAGCCTCAGCGGACTTCTCGCCCAGCTTGTTGATCTCGATGTCGGTGAACAGCCGCTTGCCGTCTTCGTCAATGATGCACATACCGGCAACAGTAGCACGTAATGCGTTTAAACCTTGTGTGCGGATCATGTCTTCAAACCTGTCACGCTCTCCGGCAGTCATGCCGCGAACCTTGACGTGTCCACCCCATTGTGGGACTTCGACAACATCCGTGGGAATGTCGTTGCATCCCAAAATATCTTTCTTACCTAGTAAAGCCATGAATTTCTCCTCATTCAAAAATAAGGGGGCCGAAGCCCCCAGTACCTTATGCAGGTGTCAAGTCAAAAGTAACTGGACCTGAGATGGTCAGCTCGATGGTGCAAGCAACCTTGTCTTCCTTGGGGTGAGCTACGCCGTAGCTAGTAACAAAAGCAGAGAAGTCTGCGCGTGCAGTCTCGCCGCCTGATACCCACTGAATAGCGTATGTGTCCAATGTACCGTCAACGAATGCAGTTGCAAGCGCGTCGTGGTCAGTGTCACCTGGAGACCAGTTAAGTGATACAGTGATAGAACCGTTGTCCTTAGCACCGACAAGCTTTCGCATATCGTCATCGCCGTATGACAGCAGGTCAACAGTGGCACGGCTCAGCTCAAGTGCTGAGATGTCGTCAACCTCTGCAACCTTAGTAGATGCAGAGATAGTGCCAGAGATCGAAGTAGTGAGGTGGAACTCAGTAGTTCGACCGTGAAATGGTGCAGTAATAGCCATTAGATTTTCCTCATTTGCAAATTGAGAGTTATGAAGTGATGATACACACGCAGCTTGTCGTCATACTCCGCACCCAGATCATTAATCTGAGCGTGCGCAGCGGCGTACCCGTCGAGCGCAACTTCTGGTGCTATGAACTGGTCCGTGATGGCCTGACGCATAGTCTCGATCTGAGACAGGCGCTCAGCCCGCAAGGTGAGCCGTACTTCTGGCTCGAGCAGCACCGAAGTGCCAGCGTGTGTCGTTAGTTGGACGTTTTCAAGCGGGCGGTAAACTACAGCCGGCTGTGTGTCGCCCTGTTGGAAGCGTAAGTAAAAGATACGCTCGCCAGTTAATGCGTTAAGGGCCGAGTTGCCCACTAGCGCAGATCTTATTGATGTCGCTAAGCTCATGTGACCTCCTATTCAAGCTCGAGTAAATCGTCGGTGATACCATCAGGCAACTGTATGCCGTCAGCACCTCCGGGTACAACAGACAACACGTCGCCGTGTAATGTCCGAGTGGCGATCTCGTCGGCCTGTATAACAATCATGCGATTGCGGTGGTCTGCCATAGCTGATGAGAGGATGCGCAGAACTCGAGTGCCAAACACTAAGAAGCTGTCGGCCTGTATGAAGTCTAGGTCGGAGCTGTTATAGCGCATGTACACCGTGTAGTTCGTAGTTGAGTTTGTAGCGTTGTCAGCTGTGAACTCACCGCCTACCTTCGAGATAACCTCCGCAAAGAAGGTTCCCTCGTTGGTGTAGCCTGTCTCGATCTCGCCGAGAGAGCTAACAGAGTTGGCAGGGGTCATCAGCGTCACTTTATGTCGTAGTCGTCCGGCTCGCATATCAACCCCTTACGCTAATCGCGTTTTGAAAGGAGTGAGTAGCCGCTCGGCGGTTAGTGTCATCTTGACATGCGTCAAGCCCTGACCTGTGACCGAGTTCTCGCGGTTCTCGTACATATCGCCAACAAGAAGCATGATCGCTTGCTTGACTGACGCAGATACAGAAGACTCGTCGACGTCTGCGTATGTTACCGTGATGTTGTACGGCAGCTCGTTGCTGTCCGTTGGCCACTCAGCGCCAAACGCTGGGTAGACATAAGATCGACCGCCTCGGTTAATGAGGCGCGTCGTGCCGTAAGTCTGCAAGGTGTTTTCTGCGTCGTAATACGACACGGTACTCACACTTTGAGCGTCGGCAAACAGGACCAAAGCCTGAGACTCAGACGACGGGAATGCGTCGTACTGCTCAGTCTTGGAGCCGGAACGGAAGCCACGGTTGCAGAATGCTTCCGCGTGTTCAGTTGCAGCGTCGATCATTGTGTTGATCTCGGTCTGCTCGGCTGTGTCAAGAGTGCCGAGGCGTAGGTGCTGTTGCACTTCCGCTAGTGTTACTGGGTTAGCCATGTGGCCTCCTGTGGATTAGGGAAGCCCACCGAAGTGGGCGTGTGTGTTAGGTCAAGCCGCTGATGTTTACGGTTTGAAAATCGTTAGACACCATGCTGTTAAGCTGTAGCTTTGTGTAGTTCTGGTCGGCTGGGTACAAGTTGTTGCGTATACCATTAGCGTAAGAATCACTCGTACCGTCACCCATGAGCCACACCTGAGTACTTTGATAAGCTAGGAAGTGGTCTTTTTGGAAGTTACCAGTGTCTCCATTATTATCAGACCCACGGTAAAGATTACCTACCCTGTAATCATCTACCCAACTTTCTGGGTCAGTGATCATCGTCTCAATCTCAGTGGTATCAGGCATAGGCTGATTCCTTCGTATAGTTGTCACAACCATACTAGCAACCTTACCGTGGAAGTTGCGGTTAGAACCTCTTCCAGCAATTGTGAAATTGCCTGTTACAGCTCTATCCATTCTTGCTCCAGTGCTTGTCCAGTTTGCAGTTACAGATAGGTTATTACCTACACTAGCAAAAGAAGTAGCTGAGCTCATTATACGAATATCAAAACAGTCAGCTAAGTTAGATGCTGTAGCGTTGCTTCCACTTAATCTAACTCCACTATGTGCTATATAGACACCATACCAAGTTAAAGAGTTAATAGATTGGTTAGCTATTCTACATTCGTTATAGCCTACGCCTTCACGTCCCCATCCGAATATTAAAGAGCCAGCGGCTGTTAATCTTAGGTACATGTTATCTGCATTTGTTGAAGAGCCTTCACCACTATTCCATATATGTTGATTACTGTAGTGTCTGTCTGTTTCGAATACAATTGCTGTAGCCCAAGGTCGGGCATTAGTGTCGTTAGACGTGTATCCAGTTGTCGTAGGGGCTGCTGCCGTCCAAGATGTTCCGCCCATAAAAAGAGGGTTCGTGCGTGATAAGTTACTTACTTGCTTAGCGTGTTCATTGTTTCCTGAGAAGTCCAACGCCTTAGTCCAAGGAGTATCATTGGTCTGCACTGGAGCAACGTCAGTAGCCGTCAGCGTCATGCTTCCGGTACTAGAGCCGTAGCTGTTAGCCCGCACAACCGTGATGGTGTAGTCTGTGTCTGAGCCTACGTCCGCTAGCGTACCCTGTATCAGAGAGTAGCCGTCATAGACAAGGCCGCTGCCTGCTGGGCTGATAGTCACAGAGGTAGTCCAAGTGGCACCCGCTGGGGCTACAGCTAAGTTCACCGCTGTTCCTTCCTCCTGACTGACGTCAGAGGCTGAGAAAGCTGTTGGTGTCAGATCGGCATTAGTGAGAGACGTGATCTCAGTAAACGTCACTGGTGCACCTGCAAACGTAACGCCGCTAGGAGCCGCTGTGTCGGTCATTGTAGAACCAGTGTCAGCCATGTACCACGTGGTGTTGGTCGGGTCGTCAGCGTACGTGTGTGTATGCGACGTACCTGTGCCGACAGTTCCGCCGTGGTTCAAGTCGTAATAGTTAGCTTCTTCTTCTGTAGCAAACAAAGGCCATTCGAAGTTACCATCTGGAGACTCGATGTAACGGAAGTACATAGTCGGAGCCGCCGGCTCTAGCTCGTGGATCTTAGGAGCGCTGAACAGACGTACATTACTGTCAGAGAACTTAATGCCTAGCTTGTATTCTACGCCTTGCGCTGTTGGGTAGTTGGTACGAGCGCAAACAATCCATGTGCTCTCACTAGCGTCGTAGTAGTCGACAGAGATAAAGCCGTTGTTGTCGATACCTACACGCATCTTGACGGGATTACCCGCAAGCCAGTCAGCACCTTCTGGTGACGACATGAATCTATGCGTGACGTTAGACCAGCCGAGGCCTGCCACGTAGCCAGTGTTAGCACCGTAGTTCGTCCAAGGGCCGTTAGGCGATGGGTGGAAGTAATGCGCGAACTGGTATCCATAATGGCTAGAGTTGACTGCCCCATCGCAGAAGGTGGCTGGATTACCATAGGTGGAGTTCCCAATCACGTCTGCTGCATCAGCACAAACCAATCCCATGCCGATCGTACCCTCTACACGAATGTCAAAGGTAAAGTATTCACCGGCCTGATCTATGGTGTCTGAGGACAGCCAGCCGTACTTGTTGTTGTGTGTCGCTAAGGCTGCACCGACGTCAGCCGTGACAGGGTCGATAGCCTCACCTGCTAGAGCACCGTTGGCATTTACACCGGCTACGTCTGCAACCATAGTGCTGTAAGGGTCAGCGATGACGACTGACTCAAAGGCGCCTACAGTGAACAGCTCGTTGAGTAGGTTAACAACGTCGTTGAGTCCACCAGCGGATGCAGTGCCGTTGACACTTACACGATCATGCTCTAGTTTCTCAAAGTGCTTGTGGTCGCCAGCGTCGCCGCCATCGTTAGGAACACCCGCGCCAATAGCGTGAAGGTGAATAGTGCCGTCAACGTCTGCGACTGCCTTAATAGTGTTGACACCAAAGGCCGAGCCGTTGTCCATGATGATTGATGTGGTTGTCTGGTCTAACCGAAAGTTTACATCTACACCTGTTAGATCAGCACCTACGTCACTCACTCCAACTACGTTGGCGTTTATGTTGATGTAGTCGACCATTGCTTGCGCAGAGGTGAACTCGTTACCGTCCTTGTCACCAAAATCTGCGTAGTCGGCGGCATAAAACTCGTAAGCTATGTCCGCTGCGTTTGCGCTACGTATGTCGTTGATGATGTCTACACGCTCGGGGTTGTCTGAGTTGAGAACCGCAGACAAACAAGCGTTCCAGTAAGCTGGCTGTGTAGAACCGATAAAGTTAATACAGTTACCAGCTTCGTTTCTTGAAATTCGAATAGCCATCTAGCGTACCACCGTGATTAATGTTGTGAGAGGCTGAACCAGAATCGGGTTGTCAGCTCTGATAGCAGGGAGTGAGCGCGAGTTGATGTCTTCGGGTGATGCAATGTACGCCGACATCTCAACGCGGTTCAAGTAAGCCTGTCCCTGCGTGCCTGTGCCGTAGAAGATCGGCTGGGCAGTCAGTGGGAATGTGAAAGTAACAGCGTCGTTATCGTCACGGGTCGCAAAAATCAAACCTACCTCAAGGGTAGTGTTCGCCACCTGTGGCACGACGTTGAAGCTAAAGCGTACAAGTACGCGGTCGCCTTGACGACATTCGCTCAGGTCATACGTGCCGTCTGCTGCCGTGTAGAGCAGGCCAGACGTAGATTCGGCGCTCAGCGCAGTGTCTGAGTAGTTCATCAGATTAGTGAAGCCGTCGGGCATGTTCAAGCCACCCATAAGTCCCTTCGACTGGTCGAAGCCTTCGCGAGACTCGCCCCAGTATTCAACGTCATTCGCTAGTTGCTGCGCGTTGCTGAATCCGAACCGCTTCCAGACACCCGCGTCTGCTTGCGACTGTGTGTACTGCACGTTAGAGCCTAGATCGTTGGCGCCTGATTGTCCTGTAGTTCTCTCGACAAAACCGCCACTGAATTCGTAACCGGCCGACGACGAGTCAGTCAAGGCCTGTGTGATGACAGACGCTGAGGCACCTGTCGGGTTCATTCCGTTATTAATAAATCGAGCAGCCATGACCTACTCCGTAATCATAACGACGACAGGGCCGTCAGAGTGGTTAGTCACAACTACGCGCATTTCAGGTGCCAGTACAACTTCGGTTAATGTCGATGCTGTATGTATATCTAAAATGTCAATCCATTGCATAGTCGACGCTACACGTCCTTGCAAGACTACTTCGTCGCCTGACCCGATGTCAGCCTGAAGTACGCCTGTGCGATAGCCTCTGGACGCGAAACGCTCAACGTCCGATGTGTAGTCAGCTGTGTTGTCCGCTGTTGCGAACAGTCTTTCGGCGTTAGCCATTGTGTTGTCCTCGTGTTGTTGGTTATCTCCTCAAACAACCAAGGGAAAGAATTAGGTGAGTAGTTTAGACACATACTCAGGTGCGAGGAGCTGTTTTGAGACCAGCTCAGAGTCTTAGTACTTAGGCCTTAGAAACAGCAACAACCTTAAGAGCTGAAGCGTCAAGTACCATAGAACCAGTGCGCTTACGTGTGTAGAACATTACAGAACCGGGGTTCGTGTAAGGGTCACGCAACATAGAAACACCAACGCGGTCGATGATCTGGTAAGCACGTGCAAAGTTACCGAAGAGGATAGGAGCGGCGTCGCCAGTGCTTGCTGGGATGTCGGCCATGTCTTCGTTGATGATGATGTCGTATCCGAACAGACGCGCAGCAGCACCTTCTGTGAGGTTACGCTGCAGGAAGTACTCTCCGTCGCCGTTCTTGAGCTGAGCGAGGACGTTGTGAGTCGCTCGGTTCATCATGAACGAAGATCCGGGGAGGTAACCAGTCTTAACAGACAGGACAACTTCACGCATGTTGTCGATGATAGCAGCGTCAGTTGCGCCCAATGCACCGTCAACACCGTGGTTGATTACTTCGTAAGTTCCGTTAACGTCGTTAGCAGAAGCAGAAGCTGACAAAGTCAGACCGTTCAAGATGCCGACTGGCTTGTTAGAGCCGTCGCCGTTCAAGAAAGCAGCGCCTTCAACTTCAGCGAATTGACGAGCAACTTCACCGGCCAACCATGCCTCAGCGTTGAAGAACGAATCTTCTAACATGTGCTGATAGATACGTGGTCGTGCGAATACTTCGCCGAAGGTAGCAGTGCGCTGAGCAAGCTCTGGTGCGTTAGTCTGGCTACGTGCGTCAGTCTCGCCAACCCATCCGCTAGCTGCGTCGCCAACTGAAACGAGTTGCTTGACATCTGTAGTAGAAGCAGAAGCTACTGATACAACACCACGGATAGGAGATACTTCCTTCTCGAGGCGGATGATTTCCTGTCGCAGCTCTTCTGGCAGAGCGTATCCACCTTGTGCGTCAGTTGAGATTTGGAGGTCAGCACCTTTAGCGCGTAAGCCGTCGACACCTTCCTGCATGAAAGTCTTGAATTGGTTGTCCATTTCGGATTCCTTTGTTTCGATTGTGTTAAGTGAGGGAGCGTCGGCCTTAGCTTCCAGCTCTTCGATCAGTGCGGCCTTCTCGGCCAGTTCGTTCTCAAGTGCGGCAGCCTTAGTGGCCACTTCCTCAAGCTCAGCTGCTTTCGCAGCGTTGTCAGCGACAACTTCTTCAACAGCCTTACGGACTACGTCGAGGTCGTCGGACTTCTCCTCAGCGGGAGCTTCCGCCTCAGGTGTTTCTTCAACAAGTGCTTCAACCACTTCTTCTGCCTTCACTTCCTCAACGGGAGCTTCAACAGCTTCAACAGCCTCTACAACTTGGTCGTTCTTGATTTCTTCAGACATGGTGTCTCCTTACTTTCCAAGAGTCTTTAACATGTCAGCAATCACTGACTGCCGGCGCAGTTCAGCTTCCACAGCCTTTGCGGCCATGTCTTCGCTAACGGGTTCTTGCACGGGTTCTGCTGGTTCTTCGGAACGCAGCGCCCTAAAGCCTTCCGCTAAAAACGCTTTAGCTTCACGGCGTGACAATCCGGCCTCACGCAGAACGCGCTCTAGCTCACGGATGTTTGGGATACCATCGTCGTCCTTGACACCGCCAACAATAGCAGCGGCGTTCGCAGGGATGGTTACGAGAGACAATTCGTGCAGATTGATCTCGTGGAGGTGGTTGATTCCAGACTTGCGGTCGTACTCCTCGCGGACTACTCGGTAGCCGATAGACATGGAATGCAAAGCGCCGTCCTTTAACAGGGCGTATGCTTCGTCGGCGTCGCGGACGCCTTGTGTTAGTTTACCTTCGACAGCAAGGCCTGTGGTATCTTCTTGCATCTTGGTCCACACGCCAATTGGCCGGTGCATATCGTGATGTAGAAGCATAGCAGGCATAGTGCCATCTGCTGTGTGCGTGTCAAGAGACTTAGCAAACGCGCCTTTTTCGACAATGTCGCCGACTCGGTCTACGTTTCCGAACGTAGAGCCGTAGCCGCTAAAGGTACGGTCGTCTTGCTCAAGACTCTTCAGATTCAGCTGGAATACTTTCCTCATTGCTGGCATCCTCTTGTCCTTGTGGCTGTTCGCCACCAGTGAACTCTACATAGGCGTCGCCGCCGTCACGTGGGCCTAACCCTATACGCTCGCGCGCTTCGTTTGGGGACAGAATACCTGTTTGGATTAGTGACTGTAGAGCTGGCGCCTCTTCTGTGAGAGGTGCGCGGATTAAACCGTCGATGTCGAACCGGAAGCACTCACCCGGACCCGCTAGGGTGTGGTTCAGGCGCTGCTCAATAGCAGTTAGCCACGGAGCAAGTGTGTACTGGTAGAACGACCGCGATTGGTCTGTTATGTTGCTGTATGTAGCACTAGACATTTCGCCAACCATGTGCGGAGGCACACGGAATATGGCAGCAATCTCTGCGCGGCTGTACTTGCGGGTCTCAAGCAGGTTTAAGTCCGTAGGCGTCATAGAGATGCCTTGGAACGTTACACCGGACTCAAGTATAGCAACGCGGTTGCCGTTGTTCTCGCCACCGTGCGCTGCACCCCAGCTTTGCCGTAGGTTTTCGTAAGCCTCGTCGGACAGTACGCCATCTACTTCTAACACGCCACGTGGTGTGGCACCGTTTGTGTAGATACGGTTGTTATAGTCGACGGCAACACGGTCGCCACCAATGAGCGAGCTGTTGTACTGTATTGGGCTGATGCCACGGTAGCCATCGAGTGTCATGCCTTTAAAGTGTAGTATGTCTTGGCGCTTAATTTCGTACGTGCGCTGGGCGCCTGACGGGCCTACAGATACGGTGTACCGTACAAGGTGTCCGTCAACGTGCACGGTCACACTGCTGGCAGGTATTACCCGCAACTCGACAGGTCGGCCTGAGCCGGTACGCACAATTTGGATGTACGCGTTACCGTGTAGCGCCAGCGACGTCACAATGTACGACCACAACTCCGACGCCGTCTGATAGTCGCTTGGTGCGATGCTAACTAGGCGGTCGGTGCGGTTATACTTGCGTTGCTTGCTGCCATCAGCCTCTACGTTATACAGATATAGAGGCATGGACGCGATAGACTCGCTCAGCACTTTAACGCATGAGTATACAGCGGATACGCGCAGTGCGTTTTCGCCGCTAACACCCGCGGTGCCCTGGCGAATCATTTCGAGTGCGCGCGGGCTGTTGATGTCGATTGACGACTTGGTTTCTGCCGTCTCAGCAGGGCTCTTTCGATCGAACCATCCCATGTTGTCTCTCCTATTAAGAAAAATTTTAAAGTGTACGTATGCCACGCACGTTATATATAGATTCTCGCAGACCACCGTGCACTTCGAGTCGACCAAGTGCCATGATGGAAGCGATGATGCCGTCGATTTTGTTAGCCTCAATCGATTTGCGCACCTTTACGTTTTCGTTGACGTCATAAAACGCCTCGCAGTTGCCGCTCATCCAGTTAGTGACTGCGTCGTCACCATGTATGAGCTTGCCTGCTTTAACTAGCTTTTCATAAGACTTAGACGGTCCGCTCATGGAGCCGATGCCTTGCCCTACCTTTACCATTGGTAAGCCTCGGTCGATTAAGTCAGCCGAAAGTTCGTTTGCACCCCACGGGTCAAAGGCTATTTCCTTAACGTTGTACGTCTCGCACAGCTTCAGGATATGTTCTTTTATGTAGCGTAGGTCGTTCACGTTACCTTCGGTTAATATAATACGGCCTTCTTCAGCCCACTGCTGGTAGGTGCGACCCATTGAGCCGCCCTTATTGTACACAGTGTCTTCGGGCAGGAATGACTGCACATACTGGTGAACTAGGCCGTCTTTAGGAAACAGCACAGACACGCAGGCGAAGTCAGACACCGACGCAAGGTCGAGCCCGATGTAGCACGGTTGGCCTTTCCAGTCAGACATGGGCGGGCGCGGCAGTTTACCGCACAAGTCCCAGTCGTTCATGTTGAGCCACGCTTCACTGGCGTTTTGCCAGACGTTCAAGCGCTTTGTTAAGTAGTTAACCCGAGCCGATGGAGACTCGCCAGCTTGCTTGGCCAGGCGCTCCATGTCGTCAGGCTGGACAGACTTCCCGTAGCCGGGGTTAGCCTTGGCCCACGAGCTGGGCGCCGTCCAATCATCGCCGTCGTCGACAGTGTATATTTGACCCCAAAAGGAGTCGTCTTCGACTTGGCCGGTGATGACCTTGATGAGGTAGTCTCTGAGCTGGTAGGCGATGCCCTCTCGGTTAGTTCCTGCCGTAGTGATACCAAACTGCAGGGGCTGCGATCGTGCGCCAGAGGCGACAGCGAGCACATCCCAGACTTCGGGGTTAGGGTGTGTGTGCACCTCATCCACAATGCTGAAGCTGGGGTTGCGGCCTTCTAACGAGCCGGCGTCTGATGCCAGAGGCTCAAACTTGGAGTTAGATGGTAGGTGGTGTATGTTGGAGCGGTGCACGCCAATCTGGTCGAGTAGCGCACGCGAGCCTTTAACCATAGCCTGTGCGTCGCCGAAGACGATACGGGCTTGGTCACGAGTCTTCGCTGCAGAGTACACCTCAGCAGAGGCCTCTTTGTCCGCGAACAAGTGGTACAGGCCTAGTATTGAGCATATCGTCGATTTTCCGTTCTTACGCGGAACTTCGAAGTACACAGTACGCACTACGCGGTAGCCGTCAGCGCGTATCCAGCCGTATATTTGAGTAATCATAAACAACTGCCAAGCGTCAAGCTCGACAGCGTTACCGGCAAGCGGGCCTTTCAAGTGCTTGCACATCATCTTAGAAAACAGCGCTGGTTTAACCGCACGCTGTGGGTCGTAGGTATATGTGGTTGTGCCGTCTTTAACCGCCTGGCGGCGGTCTACGGCGTTCTGGCACTGTCTACGCACGTAACTGCAAGCTGGAATGTCGCCCGATACAACTTGCTCGGCGTACTCCCACGCCTGCTGGTTGAGTCGCACAACTTCGTCTTGCAGTGACATGTCTCCTCCTTATGCCATTATTTCTTTATAGCGTTAAACGTCCGCAGGCCGAAGCTAGCAGCGACGATGCCGTACATTATGTGCACGTACCACTCCGGCAGCTCTGTGATGGTCTGCACGGCAAGTGTGATACGGTTAATGATCGCAGGGTCGTCAGCAATGGCGCCGTAGAATACGACAACCATCGGCACTGTGAAAATAATAGTGAGCCACTCGTCTTTCCACGAATGGCGCATGTCCTCGGCAGACATGGTGTCTAAGCCGATTTCTCCATTAATCTTACGCAGCTCGCGTTCGTGCTTAGCTCCAGCTTTGTCCGCGCGGCGCTTTAACCAGTCTTTGGCTAAGTTCGCCACGGGGTCAATTAGCAGCTTCCACATCACTCGGCTCCTTCTTCCTCAGGCGCGAGGCCTTCAACGATGGCGTTGCTGTAGGCTTCAACTAGCACATTAAGCTCGCCAATTGTCTGCTGCGCTTCGCTAATACGACCGCGTAATGTTGCAACACGGTTGAGTAGCTCGATGACGCCGGGCGCAAGGTCTGCTACGTTGTACTCGGTGTCGTTAATAGTGATTGTTTGGTTTTCCATTGTACTCTCCTCTTATATGTTCATGAAGTCGTCAAACGTGCTGACTTCTTTCTCTAGTTGTGCGTCGACGCTTGAGCGGCTTGCAGCCGTCAGCCCGTACTCACGCAGCATCTTGTGGATATTGGCGAACGCCGTGTTCATGGGCGCTAGCGCAGGGTGTGGTACTTTCTTGACTTGGCCACTTGAGCCTTCGAGCTCGATGACGGCGCCTTCACGTCGCACCTGCTCACGCAAGTCGATGTAGATGGCAAGCTGGTCGGCGAGCATTGATACACCGATGCCGTCAGCGCTAGTGCCAACCTTCATCTCCGCAAGGTACCCAGCGCATTGCTCATAGATGGACAACGCCGTGGGGTCGCCAACAAGCCACGTGGGCATGTCTGGCACACCGATCGTCGGCCGCGGTTCGTTAGGGTTTGAACGACACGGTTGTGCCGTACCGGCGAGCTCTTTAAGGGCCGTCGGCTTTCTAGGTCTGCCGGCCACTACAGCGCACCAATCTTTCTCAGCACGCGGAAGTTGTTGAACAGCACCCACGTATACAAAGCGATGAGCAAGCCTAGCACCATGTACCACGCCAGTGTGGCCTGCGCGGTGAACACCACCAGTGCGCCGAATACGACCTTGGTGCACAGCAGCGCCGGTAAGACGCCAACAGTGTCCATCAGCTTGCGTAATGGCCCATTGGCCTCTTTAGCGCGGCCAGTGGCCAACGCGGTTATAGTGGTCCACACATCCAGCGCTTGCTGGACGGCGATCACGGCTATCATTAGGTATATGTATGTCACAATTGCCTCCTCAGTAGTAACGGTTAGATTAGACGCTTTTTGGTAACCGCCTCCAGCGGGGGAGGAGGAGTCCGCGAGGCGGCAGCCGGAAGCGTAACCGGCAAAGGCGGCCTTAGAGGCGCCAAACTGTGTATTAGGCCGACGTATGGCTTATGTCGGAAAGTTTAGTTAGGTTGTGGCTTATTCCTATAAGGTCTATGTAGCATCTCGGAAATAAAAGCCCCATTTTGCATAGGCTGTCTCTTATACACATCTCCGAGCCCACGAGACAGGCAGAAATCTCGTATGCCGTCTTCTGCTTGAAAA
>ENA-OSIY01000357-OSIY01000357.1-marine-metagenome-genome-assembly--contig:-NODE-357-length-26066-cov-6.606564_pt1 | contig 26066 bp, 22 predicted proteins | sample MGYA00237884_ERZ534233 | MGnify/ENA primary metagenome ERZ534233 (study PRJEB26412, sample SAMN06343840) | marine metagenome | isolation source: estuarine water | place: USA: Columbia River Estuary... | reverse complement strand
AGAAGACGGCATACGAGATTTCTGCCTGTCTCGTGGGCTCGGAGATGTGTATAAGAGACAGGCCATTGACATGGCATGTTATAAGATAGATTATCCAGCCGTTCCAAATGGATTGTATCCTCACATTGATGCCCAATCTCAGGCACAAAAGTTTGTTCAGACAGTAATATGGGCATACAACAATACATACTTGCACCAACAAAAACAGAACTATTGCGATGTTGTTGTAGATGTTGCAGGATGGGATACAGTAGCATTACAGTGGAAGCAGCACCTTTATAAAAAACTGAACGTTCCACTTCCAGTTTATGAATATGAAGCGGTGTCTCGTATAAACGATAAAGTATCTCGTGTATTTGGTCGTAGATTTACAAACCCAGAACAAACAACTGAGTATCGTAGCAGTGGAAAACAGCGCCGTATCGTTGTAATATCTCCATTCTGGAACGCCGAGAATTATATCGAAAATCATATTTTGAGTGTTGCACAACAGTCGTATGATAACTATATTCATGTTCTGATTGATGATGCATCCGATGACAATTCTTATGATGTTGCAACTAAAACTGTAAGTAATCTTCCCATATCAATACAAGATAAGTTCAAAGTTCTAAAAAATAAAAAGAACGTTGGAGCGATTGCAAATCAACTCAAAGCGTTTAGCTTGTATGTTGAGAATGACGATATTGTTATGATGCTGGATGGCGATGATTGGCTGGTAAACAACAACACAATATTCCATTATTACAATGACTTATATTCTGATGGTTATGATTTTACATACGGCTCTATGTGGAGTTTGGCTGACAATATACCATTGATAGCACAAGACTATCCCAAAGATGTAATACTCAAAAAAGAGTATCGCAATCACAAGTTCAATTGGGGGATACCATATACACATCTTCGGACATTTAGAGGTTCGCTACTGGAAACATTAGACAAGGATGAGTTCAAACCAAATGGTGAATGGATGAAGGCGGGAGCAGACAATCCATTGTTCTATGCATTGATTGAAAAGGCATCGCACCCTTATGCAGTAAAAGAAATAATGGTAAACTACAATGATGCCAACCCGTTGAATGATTACAAAATCAGGGCAGAAGAACAAAATCGTAATGCAGCTACAACTGTGCCATCACCATCAATAAAAATGAAACGTTTAGAAAATGATATAACTTTTGACCTGATTGCACAAGATTGGAACACTGGGTTTGCATCATTAATCAAGAAGATTTCATCTGTGAGAAATGGTATCGTAGTTCAGGCGGGCGGAAATCAGGGATTATATCCAGCATTACTCTCGCATTTCTATAAAGAAGTTTACACGTTTGAACCAAATAAAACTGTGTATCCTATCCTAGTTGAAAACTGTGAAGGTAAAAACATAAAGACGTTCAATGTCGGATTGGGCAGTTCTCATATTATGGTAGATGGTCATACTGATCAACCAAACAATTGCGGCAAGTTTGAGTTGAATATGAATCATGCGGGCGATTGCGAAATAATCACACTGGATTCATTGAACTTGTCTGGATGCGACTTGTTATGGCTAGACACTGAAAAAACAGAATATCAAGCGATACAAGGTGCGACCGAAACGATAAAAAAGTTCAAACCAACGATTATAGTTGAAGGTCCAGAGACTACGAATTTCATAGTGAATGAACTACTTGGCACTCTTGGTTATGTGGAAACAGACAAAGTTCATAATGACGTAGTGTTTGAATATGCCGAAACCGTTACAATAACAAAAAATGAGAATGAAATGAAAACAATATTGATTGCAGTCCCCACCAATAAGTATGTTGAGACTGAAACCATGAAGTCCATTTACGATCTGGATGTTCCAGATGGATACAAAACAGAACTACAATTCTTCTACGGATACCAAGTTGACCAAATCCGTAATCTGATCGCTGATTGGGCTAAGAAGTATGACTACCTATTCTCGGTGGATTCTGATATTGTCTTGCCACGAGACAGTTTGCGCAAGATGATAAATGCCAATCGTGATGTGGTATCGGGATTGTATATTCAGCGTATTCAAAACACCCATACGCTTGAAGTATACAAACTTTCCAACAACGGCGGAACAGTAAATATTCCATATGAAGAGATTTCGGGTAAGGGATTGGTAGAGATTGCTGGTTGTGGTTTTGGATGCGCCCTAATCAAAGGCGATGTATTCCGCAACATGCCATACCCTCACTTCGTTTATAAGTCGGCTATTGATCACAAGAATACGGTTTCTGAGGATATTTACTTCTGCGAAAAAGCAAGATCACTTGGGTATAAGTTGTTCGCAGACACTACAATCTTGTGTGATCATATCGGCAACAATAAGTTTGTGGTTGGGACGGTTCCACAGGTTGCCAATCCCGCACCACAAAAAACACATGTTCAGCAAATAGCAGAGATAGATTTGTTGCCAGCGCCACATGCAGAATATTTGAAGAACATGAATATTCAGCCAAAAGTGATTTATGATATTGGTGCGAGTTTGCTTCACTGGACCAACAAAGCAAAAGAAGTTTGGCCTGACGCACAGTATTTTCTAGCTGATGCAACCGAAACAACTCGTGAGTTCTTGGCGGCGTCAGGGTATCCATATTATCTAGGCGTTCTATCCGATGATGATGGGAAGTTGATCAAGTTTTATGAAGACCCACAGAACCCAGGTGGTAACTCATACTACAAAGAAAACACTCCATTCTACAATGAAAGTCATGCCAAGCAACGTATCACCTTGACACTTGATACAGTCACTGCTAAACTACCAAAACCTGACTTGATCAAGATTGACGTGCAAGGCGCAGAAATAGATATTCTTCGTGGTGGTATGGAATGCTTGAAAAGTGCCAAGGATGTCATTCTAGAAGCACAGCATGTCAACTACAATGAGGGAGCACCAAGAGTAGAAGAAGTCATTGCCTTCATGATTGAGAACGGATTTGAGTTAGTATCTCGTTTTTGTTACACTGATGTAGATGGCGACTATCACTTCAAACGAGTTCAATAATCACCACTTGAATCTTCTTTTGAACCAGTTCATGATTGATTTGTGCCTTTGTTCACATGTCACTTGAACTGGTTTATTTTCTTCAATCCACTCTGGAAAACGAAGGATCAACTTGCGCCACAATACCATCTCTGTTCTTAGTTCTTTTATTTTGGTCGCATAGGTGCTATTCAGCTTTATCTTATACTCTGACTTCAAAAAGTTTATGTTGTTTTGACAATCCTCCAATCTCTTTAGGTCTTTGTCAATAGCTGATATAAACTTTTTGACGTATTCATGATCATTGAATAACTCAATCAGAAACATATGGTGCTTGTTTTTTGGTTTGCCGTCATATAGAAATATGATTTCTTGCAGATCATAATACAGTGCTTTTATCGGATTGATGGTGTCTCTATAACGAGCCACTATCTCTGATATTATGTATACGTCATTGTTTGTTTCCAATGTGTCAAGCACATTCTGACAAAGCATGTTGACTTTTTGTTTGAACTTCACAATATCGGCTTCTGTTATTTTGGTTGCTTCCTGCACCACTATATCAAAAAGTCTCAGATTTTCACCTGATAGATTTGATCGGAAGTTCTCCATATCTGCGGGCGTTGAGTTATAGATAGCAGAACGTAGATCGTCAGAGACTACCCCAGTTCTGAGGTATTCCCTGCAATCATGCATGAACTTTTCTTTTTTGAAATCTATAATACCGTTTCTCATACTGTATTTAGGGACTTAGGCAGTTCCTAAAGATGGGATATTATTTCCTTTAGGTATGATATTTTGTTTTTCTTGAACAGAGTTCTTTTCGCGCCAGGATGTATCGGTTTAGGTAGATACTGAATGTTCACCCATGCATATCCGCCAGTTTCTTCGTTTATGTTTGGAATAAACTCGTTATTGACTACGACGATAAAAGTATAATAACTGAACTCTGCATCTCTTGAATGGTATTGGTCATAAGGGTATATCTTGTATATACAGTCTAGTATGTCAAACCCAAGTTCTTCTCCGACTTCTCTCAGCATTCCCTGAGAGATATTTTCATTTTCTTCTACCTTGCCTCCCCAGAACCCCCATGTTCTAGGGTAACTACTATCCAATGATCGTTGTTGTAGTAATACTCGTTTTGTATCTTTGGCTACTATACATGCGCCAGCCGCTTTTAGCATTTTATTCTTCCAATAATTCTAGTCTCCAATATCCACTTTCGTAGATGCCTTGGAAAGTATCTTGCCATTCTTTGTCAACAAACTTCAACTGTTGTAAAGTGTAAATGTTTGTCACATAGGCGGTTCCTTCATACGCAGATGAATCAAAACTTGTGACCCATGCGCTACCATTGTATTCAATGATGTCATTTGTGCCGATATTTATTCCCCATACCGAAGTGGCGTCAGTATCATCTCCTCCGCACAAATATCTCTGTCCTACTTGTGCAGAAGGTAATCCGTTGAACCCAGGTCTTGCCACCGATTGATCAATAATTCGGTTCACTGACGGAATTGTGTTCACTGGCAACGTATCTCTATCCACATTGAAAATCAGCAAGGATGGATCAGAGGTAGAACATATTGTTCCTATTATGTCTTCTTCAAGATTTTCAATGTCGCCATGCCATTTCAATCTCATGCGACTTGTGTTGTCATGCAGCAATCCATAGTTTGCGATAACTTCACTCCAAGTTATGTTCGCATCATAGTTTCCATTTGCTAATGGCTTCACAAATACTACGCCGTTATCTTCAAATACTGATACTGCATAGTTGTTAGGTGTTACTACAACGCAACTGTCTTTGCTTATGTCATTGAAGAACTCAAATGCGTCAGGACTATAATCAAGTCCTGCGATATTATTTTCAATATACATGTTGTTGATTACGTTGCGAACAAGATTTTGGCGAGTTACAATCGCTGGCGGATTTATCCATATTGGAACTTGAAATGTCAAGGTCATAATATCTATTTGATCTTCAAGTCCAGCAGGGATTGCTCTACTTGTCCAAGTGATATTTGTCATTTCAACTGTAGTTATACTTGACCAATCAATCGGATTATTGATAGTTTGAATGTCAAGTGAAGGATTGAATAGAACGCCGATTTGTTCAAACAACTGTAGTTTCTGGTCGGTGTTTGAAGTCCAAATGTCAACTACCATGATGAGTGAATATGGAACGGGCATCATTCTCTTTACGTTGTAAGAGTTGCCTTTTTGCTCAACATATTTTTTTGTAGTCTCATCATATTTTCGTTCATTCACTGCTACTGTGTCTTCAAATGATGGGTCTTGCATACGATTACGGTCAAGGTCCAACGACTGCACATAACAAGCAATGAATGGAGCAGAGTTTACGATGTTTTCACTGTTATTTTTTAGGATGGAACTTGCCATGCGAGATGCGTCCCCATACCTTGCGGGAACTCGTATGTAATAATCTGTTACGCCATCATTCATTGTTTTGCCAGTTTTCACTGTAAAACCAGAAAACATTCTCACGAACTGTAATAGATACCGACGAACTTGAGAATCATAGAAATGTATTTGTGTTGCCATTAGTCAATCCTTGGTTTTACTGCTTTTGACAGATTTACTTTAGATGTTTGAGTTGTTCCATCATCAGCCGTAAATGTGTTCTCGTTGTTTATGTGCATCTGGTGAAGTTTGTTTCCTACTCTCCAAGCGCCATCTTTGTCATCTTCTACTTTATACCATTTTCCATCAACGTATTGAAATAGGCGATGTGGTTTGTAGTCTACTCTTAGGAAATATTCTCCATTTTGTGGATCACTTGGGAATGCAGACCCACTTGATACTGTAGACCAATCAAGATCGTTTGGATTTTCTCCCTCGCCCGCATACAATAGGTTGTTGGTATTCCAGTCATAATATGGACCTGGCACGTTTTCTTCCGCCTCTGCTACGATTGCATCTGTGATTTCAATCTCTTTATTGTAGGTTGACAGTAGGTTTTTCAAGTCATCCGCATTTTCACCAGTTCCGAAAATGTCAGAATATTCTTGTGTGTCTTGAAGTTGTTTGCATCTGATGCGCCATATATGAGGCCACCAGCCCGGACTGAATCCTTCTGATGCCTTGGTTGCTTCTTGAACAACCCAATATTGGTTCACTGGTTTTGCATTCTCATCAAGTAATAGATCATCTCTCATGTGAGGAAGTTCAACCACGTCACCAGCCATGATTTTTCTTCCTATCATTTCTACCATAGTATTGATGTGAACCATGAATATTTGTTGATCGCTGCCAAGAAACATACCAAACTGTGATAGGTCAAAATCTTGATCGGTTATGTTGTATGTGGCACGAAGTTCATAGATAGTATCATCATAGTTTCTATCTCTGTTCTCCATGAACAACATGTCCTGAATCTTAGTTTCATTGCCATCGCCAGTTCCAATATACTTGTGAACTAGCAATGCAGTGCCACCATGATCAAATGACGCCTTGACTACTTTGTCAATATACTTATAGTCATTCCCTTTTCTCGGATTCCACAAACTAAGCCTTGGCATGTTTTTCCCCTTGCATTATTACTGTATTTATCATATACTAAACACATTTAGGAGATAGAATATGGTTTCAGTTAGTGGTGATGGTTATATGACCATAAAAAATGTCATATCTGATATGACAATAGAACAGTTTAGATTGTTTGCTAGAAATCCTCATAACATTCATAGAGGAAACGGAGTAGATGGCAACTATTATTCCAAACATGACGGCGAAAGAAAGTATGATGTATGGTGGACAAAACAGCCGCCGATAGAAATGTGGCTTCCGATTGCTCAACGATTGGCACCACAAATCAATATGTTTTTTGATGGTGAATGGAATGTTCATTGCGTGGATTGTATTACCACTCGTCCTCATAGTTCAAAACTTTACGCCCATATAGATACTCCGTATCGGTTTGAGGAGTTTTCAGGCGTTGACCGAACATTGGGTGTTCAGATAATCATTCCATTGGACGACTTTACAATAGAGAATGGAGCGACTGCATTCCTACCAAACTCTCATAGTATGATGATTGATTTCAGAGACTTGGAAGTCAATCGCAGTAAATATAATGAGATGCTACTACGAGACGGAACCCAGTTTGTTGCGAAAGCAGGGGATGTTCTTATGTATGATGGTAGAACGCTTCATAGCACGATGCCTAACAACACTGACAGGTTTCGTAGCGCATTGCTCATAAACGTATTGTTATCAGAGATAGTAGATAAAGTCAAGACGTTAGACAAAAATACTGACTTTGTATCTGTTGACATTGTAGACGTAGTGTGATATACATCAGGTTATAGATTTTTTCAGGAGAAGATAATGGCGCGTCCAGCCCGAAGTGTTATGCCAAAAAAGAAACGCCCTATGGTGCGAACACCAAAGTTTGTTGATGAGAAATTCACTGGTCCAGAACCAGAATGGAATGGTGCAGAGTTATGGCCCGCAGCAAAGTATTATGCTGAACGTATCCGAACTACTTTCTATTACAACTATTTCTATACTCAAAAAGAAGGCAAGGCTTGGGTTCTTGACTGGATGAAACGTGCTGGCTACAAGAACGATGAGATTTCATCAGTTCGCTCATTTCCAGATTCTTATGTTAGTATGACCGTTTGTTCATACTGCCGTGCATTGGTGCGAGGAATGCCAGAGGATCATCCGAAGATCAAAGAGCACCTTGCTACCCTTCCTGGCGTGGGCGAGAATGCAATGCGAAACGCCAAGGAGTTTGTGGTTGAGCAGATTGCGACATACATTCAAAAATCTAAAACTATCAAGCAAGAAAAAGAAGACAACGAACCAAAAAAAGATGTGCCGAAGCATTCTATTCAAGAACTGACACGTGAAAAGGCGTTGTCAATGACTGATGAAATAGAGGAATTCATTGATGGATTTGATTATGCAAAGACATCCTTGAAGGACTTTGATCCTCTAGCAATCCTTCGCAAGTATGAAGCGAAGCCATTACATGCAAACCTTATTTTGCAGTTGTATAAAAAAGAATATGACGAGATGATTGAACTTACTACTCCTCCCACAACTATGACTGCCGAAAAGAAAGCAGACTACGAACAGTTGAAAGAAGGATACAGTCATCTAAAGAAACCACAAATTGATGCCGTTGTTGCGATGTATCGCAGCATTTTGGATGCATGTGAGATGGTAGTCAATGAGGGCAAAGTAAATCGCGCACCTCGTAAGAAGAAACCAGTGAGCAAAGAAAAACTTGTAACGGGGATCAAGTATTGTGTGTCGCACGAAGAAACAAAGTTGGTTAGTGCAAAGCCTATTGATCTATTGGGCGCAGTTGCTGCATTGGTTTACAATGTGAAAACACGAAAACTTGGTATTTACGTTGCACAGGATTCTGCTGGGTTCTCTATCAAGGGTGCATCGTTGGTTGGGTTTGACGAAGATAAGAGTGTTCAGAAGACTATTCGTAAACCAATTGAACAACTTGCTCCATTCAAGAAAATCACCAAACGTTCACTTCATACCTCGTTTGATGGCATCAATAGTGTTGAGACTAAAATGAATGGCAGGTTCAGTGATCAGATAATCATCATGAAGGTGTTTTGATGCTAGAGGTCTATGTATATTCAGGCGATCCTGTCTTTATTCACACTACCAAATTCATGGAGATTGAAGTAGTAAGTGGAGATGCATTCGCTAAAGTTGATGACACCAAAATGAAGGTGAACGGCATGACTATAACTGGTTATCGTCTTGACGAACTAAATAAGTTGATTGAGAGTTCACAGTATGTTAACAAGATGGCAGAAGTTACATACAACACTATGGTAGAAGAAATGCTGAATGCCAAACATGGCAACAGTGGAAATGCTGTAGTATTTGAATCAGATTATACCCTGACCAACACTGACGAACTCATTAGGCGTGGTGTAAAGTTTAAGAAACTCTGATATGTCAGTATGATAAATACTAACATATTGGAGGGCATATAATGAGTGACCGTAACAAAGTAAGAAACTTATTGACCAAGCAGATAAAACTGTTGCTTGGCGATGGAATGATTGATATTGAACTTGATCCAGATCATTATGATTTGGCAATAGATATTGCGTTGATGAAAGTTCGTCAACGATCAGAAAACGCAGTTGAGGAAGACTTCTACACATTGCAGTTAGTATTGGATGTTGACGAATACACCCTTCCAGAAGAAATAGTTGAAGTGCGACAGATATGGAACCGATCTTTTGGTCATGGCATATCTGGTGGGGTTGACATGGACCCATTTGAACTTGCTTATGCAAACTCATATTTCTTCATGAACAACCATATTGGTGGTTTAGCGTCATACGAGTTCTTCGCTCAATATCGTGAAACTCTAAACCGCATTGCGGCAACTGATATTGGTTTCAATTGGAATCCTTCTACTCACAAAATCAAATTGATGCGTAGAATGAGAGCAAACGAAATCGTTCTATTGCATGTGTTCCTTGAACGTGGAGATGATCAACTTCTAGAGGATCGTTATTTGAAATCATGGGTGCGAGATTATGCAGTTGCATATTGCAAAAAAATGATTGGTGAAGCACGTTCCAAGTTTTCCTCTTTGCCAAGTGGGGCTGGCGGAGTAACTTTGAATGGCACAGAAATGAAAAATGAATCTGATGCTATGATTGAAAAATTAGAGACAGAACTGATTAACTACATTGATGGTTCTGCTCCTCTTGGATTTACTATCGGATAATATAACAATAATGGAGTAATATGTGAAGCCAAAACTTTTGGTTATTGGCCATGGACGACATGGCAAAGATACGGTATGTGATATATTGGCAAGTAAATATGGATATAGTTTTGAAAGTAGCAGTAAGTTCTGTTCAAAACTATTCATATTTGATATGCTTAAAGACAGATACCGATACCATAATGAAGAAGAATGTTATGCGGATAGGCATAGTCACCGAGTTGAATGGTATAATGCCATTTGTGATTACAACGTCCCCGATCCTGCCAAACTTGGTAGAGAGATATTCAAAGAGCATGACATTTATTGTGGCTTGAGAAACAAGAAAGAGTTTCATGCCATGAAGAACACAGGTGTGTTTGATTATGCCATTTGGGTAGATCGTTCTGACTTCTTACCACCAGAAGCGAAAGAAAGCATGAGTCTGGAACAATGGATGGCTGACTTCACGATTGATAATAACGGAACATTGGAAGATTTGAACTTCAATGTGGATGCTCTAATGGGCTATATATCTTCATTATAATTTAGTAAACTACGGACATAATTAAAATTCTGTCTCTTTTTTATGTTATTGGCTAAATACTATTAGCAATTCATAATTATAAAGGAGAGACAGAATGGCTACTTTAGTATCCCCAGGCGTGTCCGTAATGGTTGTTGACGAGGCGCAATATATTTCGGCAACCCAAGGAACCCTACCACTAATCGTCGTTGCTACACGTAGTAACAAACTTGATGCTTCAGGAACCGCCATCGCATCTGGAACCATTCCAGCAAATGCGGGTGTAGCATATCTTGTAGCTTCACAGCGAGAACTAGTTGAAACTTTCGGAACTCCAATGTTCTATGAAGTTGGTGGTTCAGTTGTGCAAGGTTCAGAACTAAACGAATACGGCCTATTGACCGCATATCAATATCTAGGCGTTTCATCTAACGCATACGTAATCCGTGCAAACGTTGACTTAGCTCAATTGGAATCAACCACTATTGAACCAGCGGGTCCAGTTGTAAATGGAACTTACTGGCATGATGTTTCTTCATCTGTTTTTGGTCTATTTGAATATGATGGTGCTAAATGGAATGCAACAACGCCATATGTTCTGTCTGATATGCCTGGAACTGGCAACGTAGATAGTCTAAACGTAGATGGTTTCGCACAGCCAATCAACACATTTGGTTCTTCTGGCGAATACGCAGTTGTAACTTCAACTGAAAAAGTCGGATACTATAAAAAAATAAGTTCTAACTGGGTTCTTTTGGGTGATGTCGGATCACCAGACTTCCAATTCTCAAAATACGCACCACTTGCTGCATCTGATAGTAATCCATTGACTACTGGCGACACCTATGTTCGCCTTGCACTACAAGGTGGCGGACTAGATGTTGCGGTAAATATATATAATTCAACTATTGGTGGATTTACCTCACTTCAAGTTGTAACATATGCAAGTGATGATGATGCGCTTGTTGATCTTATTGATTTAGGCGATGTATATGCTCGTTACCATGGGTATCTAGCGTTCTTTGAACTTCGCCGTCATACTGGCGCACAGACCACTGTTCTAACTTCTGGCGCAATTCCAAATACTGCAAGCATCACCGCGACATATACCATTGAAGGTGTTACATTCACATTGTCTGGTTCAACATTGGATAGCGTTGTAACTCAAATGCAAGGTAACTCAACACTAAATGATGCGAATGTCAAGGTTGAAAAAGTCGGCGTGAACCGAATTCGTTTCACTAAAACTGATGGTAAAGAACTAAACCTAGATTTCGCATCTGGTTATGCTGCACTTGGATTTGATCATTCCATCAACTCTGCATCAGTATGGGAACATCTGTCATACGAAGCTTCAACTACTGCACCAATTGGCGTTATTGAAGAAGGAACCTACTGGTTCAATGAAGACCTAAAAGTGGAAATTCTAAAGAACGAATATAACGGTTCAAATCTAGAATGGGCACCATATGCATGGTCAGAAGATGTTGACGGTCTTTCAACCGCTGAACTTCAGTTGCGTTCTTCAATGCCAGTAAAAAGAAAAGATGGTATTGCTTCTCTTGTGGCAGGAGACGTTTGGGTAAAGTCAAATTCAAATCCATATCCAGAAATTTATGTATGGAATGGCGTAGAACTAGTTTGGACCAAACTAGATAATGCCGACCAATCTTCAACAAATGGCGTTATATTCAGTAATTATTCACCAGATGCTCCATTTGATGCTGATGGTAATGAAGTTTCTCGCACTATTCATGCTAAAGCCGCAAACCCAGAACTACTACCAGAACATATCCTTATGGTAAACATGGACTATTCAACATATAACGTCAAGCAATATGTCAATGGTGCGTGGGAGTGGGTATCTGGCGTAAATACTGATGGTTCCGCTCACTTCGGTGCTGCTGCACAACGTGCAGTAGTTGTTGAAGCAATGCAAGCTGCACTAGCTGCAAACGATGGCATTCGTGCAGAGTCTGTATACTTCAACTTAATCACTGCACCAGGCTATCCAGAACTAATGGACGAAATGATTTCTGTCAACAAAGACAAAAAAGAAATCGCATTCGTTATTGGTGATGCACCTCTAACTCTAGAAGGCACAACTACTGCTATCAAGAATTGGGCAGATGCAAATCTATCAGGTGACTCCTATTCTGGCGTTTACTACCCACATGGTCTATCCACTGATCTAAAAGGCAATGATGTTGTAATTCCAGCATCTGCAATCGCACTTCGCACTATCGCATATTCTGACAACGTATCATATCCATGGTTCGCACCAGCGGGTCTAACACGTGGTATTGTTTCAAATGCGTCACAAGTTGGATATGTAAATTCTGAAAATGAGTTTGTCCGTGTGCGTCTAAGTGAAGGTCAGCGTGATGTAATGTATACCGCACGTATGAACCCAATCGCAGACTTGCCAAATCAAGGTCTGGTAGTATATGGTCAGAAGACATTGCAGGGCTTCTCATCAGCAATGGATCGTGTAAACGTAGCACGTCTAATCAACTACATGCGTTACAACCTAGACATCTTGTCACGTGGTTTCCTATTTGAACAAAACGATGTGTTCACTCGTGATAATATTAGAACTGCGGTTGAACGTTTCTGTGCTACTCTAGTATCACAGCGCGGTTTGTATGACTACCTAGTAGTGTGCGATGACACAAACAACACCCCAGCACGTATTGATCGTAATGAACTATGGGTTGATGTGGCAATACAACCAGTCAAGAGTGTGGAATTCATCTACATTCCATTGCGTATTCGCAACACTGGCGAACCACTATAATCTAAAATTGTTACAAAAACCCCGCTTCGGCGGGGTTTTTTTATTCAAAAACGATCATAAAATAATATCCGATTATAATATTTTCAATATCGGATAAATACTTCTAGCAAAGAAAAACTTTGTAATAAGATTACAGGAGACAAAAGATGTCATCATTAGAAAAATTCGGAGTTCCAATCGGGGCTGGTAATACTGGTTCTGGTATTCTACAGCCTAAGTTGAATTATCGTTTCAGAGTTCGCGTTACCAATTTTGGTATAGGAAATAGCAATACAACTGAATTTACTCGTCAGGTTATGAACGTAACAAGACCAAAAGTTTCACATGAAGAAGTGGTATTGGATTCATACAACTCAAAAGCATATATTGCTGGTAAGCACACATGGGAATCAGTAACTATTGTATTGCGCGATGATGTTTCTAACAACCTAACAAAACTTGTTGGTAGTCAGATTCAACGTCAGATGGATCACAGACAGCAACTAACCCCAACTGGTGGTTTCTTGGCAGGAAGTGATTATAAGTTCAGGACTTACGTAGAAACACTAGATGGTAATAGTCAAAATCCACTTGAAGTTTTCACATTAGAAGGATGTTTCGTTCAGAACGTAGACTACGGACAGACCGATTATACCTCATCTGATCCAGTTCAAATCACATTGACTGTTCGTTTTGATAACTGCATTCTGTCTGAAACTGTGGTTGGCGATACGTCTGTATATCCAATCAATCCATTTCAGTAATAATTGATGTTTTATGAGTGAGTTCTTAGTAGGCAGTGCCAATGCTATGTATAGATTTGGGTTGTTAGGCGGAGTGTCTGACAGCCCAAAATCTGTTTCTACTCCAAAGTTCTCTGATCTTTGGTATCTTGAGATGTATGACGATAAGAGTAATGTTAGTAACATTTACTCTAAAAGCGTTAAAAGCGTTTCGGAAGTTGGCATAAACGTAACTCATGCTACTATAGATCAATATGGAAAGCGTATTCATGTTCCACAGCGAGTTGACTTTCCAGCCGTAACTGTGGTCCTGTATGATACTATAGATGGAAAAATGTTTGATCTGATTTCATCCATCTATGAATACAATTTCAAGAATAATAAAACTCAAACCATGGAACGAAATACTGCCATTCGGGATATTTCTTCATCTGGTATAAAACCTAGAGATACAGCATCTCAGCCTCATAACCATTATTTCACTCAAGTCAACATATACCACTTTTTCGGGCATCTTACTCAAAGTGTGAAACATAAAATCACACTTTCCAACCCGTTGATTTCTGGAATATCGTTTTCAAACCATGACTATTCAAGTTCCGAACTTAGAACGATTACTCTAACACTAGAACCTGAAAACATATTCATAGATGCAGCGCATGTTCATACAGAGACGCCATCTTGGATTACGGCAGGGGTTCCAAAATCTACCTCTAGTAATAATGGGAAGTAATCCCGCCAATGAGTAAATATAATCAGGGAAAATATCTAGTAATAAACGAAAGCAAGTATGCTGGCGTTGGAACCCCAACATATCGTAGCGGCTGGGAACTTTCATTTATGAAGTTTTGCGATGAAAATGATAATGTAATATCATGGGCATCTGAACCAGTTCAAATAAATTACATTCATCCTTTCACTGGAAAACTCACAGTATATATACCCGACTTTATCATAGTTTATTTGGACAAAGCCCAAAAAAAACATGCCGAGTTGATTGAGATTAAACCAGCAAACCAATCTGATCCCATGCTTGCACGAACTAGAGGGCAACAGGCACAAACTATTGTCAATCTTGCAAAGTGGGAAGCCGCCACTAAGTGGGCGTTCAAACGAGGAATGCGATTTAGAGTAATCAACGAAAATGACATTTACATGAATACGAAAAAACCAAAAGCTAGGAAAGCAAAATGACAAAACGATTGGAAGAAGTCTTTAACATATCATCTTCTGACGATGAACCTGACGATACACCAGACATTGAAACCTCAACTGCGATGATAGATGTATTGACCGAAACACTTGCGGAAACTGACAAGATTGATGCTGCATTGCCAGAGGTCAGAAACTTGAATGAGCATGACCGTGATATGGATGACATTCACAAGAAGGCAATGAAAACATTTGATGAGTTGGTGCAACTTGGTATGAACGTTGAAGTTCACGCAGGGGCTAAGATCATGGAAACCGCAGCGGTAATGTTAAAAACTGCTATGGAAGCGAAAGATAGCAAAGTTGATCGTAAACTTAGAATGATTAGTTTGCAACTGCAAAAGGCAAGACTTGATCACGCCATTGAAAAAGAAGAATCAAAGGCAAAAGATGGCAACGAAATAGAAGCCGAAGGATCAGTTGTTATTGACCGTAATGAACTGATGAGACGAATCGCATCTGCAAGTAAAAATCTTCCTGATGATAAATAAGAGTATATGCATTTTGGAGACTAACCTATGAAAAAATTTGAACAATTTCTGGCAGAGTCCGTCAAGGAATACAAGTTTACATTGCGTTTTGCGTGTAAACTAGATGACCATGACGTTGATCGCCTTGAGAGATTTTTAGGAAAATATGACCTAAGAACAATGTCAAGCATGTCCGTCACTCCAATATCAAAAAATCCTTTGTTTTTTTCGGAAATTCAGAATGCCGAGGTTTCAAAGATTGATATTGTAACAGGTTATCCTGTATCTGCCGACATACTACGTCAACAACTGTCCGATCTACTACCTATGGACCTTACTCATGTATTGGTGTATCCAGAGGGATGGTTGCCACCAGAGAAATTAGAAGCGAAAAAAGGTGCTCCTGCATTATTGGATACTCCATATAGTGATGCATCTGACAACGGCGAAAACTATGGTAGAGAGTTTGTATCTAAATTCTTGAAGTCGTTGACAAAGAGAAACACTGTTGAAGTTATAAATGCACTTAGTATAAAGCCACCAGCAACACCACCACAAGAACAAATGTCAACAGAAGAAGGCAAAAGTAAATCTGTTATCTCAGGGGAGAAAAAATGATGAACGGCGATAAGCATTATAATCTGACAGTATCAGATGACAACGGAAAGTCTCTTACCACTACTAACGTAAGCACCAAGCACCCTGATGAGATTGTTCGTCTTATGACCCTAGCGGGTCTTGCACAGGCGCAACAAGCCCCTGCACCTATGCCAGAACCAGATTGTGGTTGTGATGGCGGCGGAGAAGTTGAAGTTGTTGGAACTGTTGACGAGTCAGAGTATGAGCCAACTGGTCCACAAGATATGGACTTGAATGACTATTCAAAGAAAACCGCAGTTTCTATATCAAGACAGGGAAAGCGTATTCAGCCTTCTCATGGCGACAATCCTCTTGGTTACTCATTGGATGAAGATGACATATTTGAGTCATTGATTCTGGAATACAAAAAGTTTGAAGAAGCTGCTGACAATCCATTTGCGGTTGGAATGGCTATGGCAAAAAAGTCAACAAAAGACACTCCACCTTTGAAAAAGTCAACTGTTAACAAAGCACATGACATTGCCAAAGCGATACAAAAAAACGAATCCGTTCAAAAAAAAAGTGAAAAAATAGACGAAGCCCAACTGGATGAGGCTCCGCTACTTGGTCCAAAAGGTGCAATTCATCGTGCGGCTGGTGCGGAACAATCTGACCGTGAATACATTGAACAGCGTCAATTCAAAGACAAGTGGAAGAAAGAAAACCCAGGAAAAACATGGCCTGGGTATGATAAGGCGGGTTTCAAGTCTAGATATTACAAGACCGAATCTGCTCAAAAAAAAACTAAAGTAAAAGAAGACACTCAAAATTTTGATTTGAATGAATTGAAAATTGAGTATCCAAAAAAGAAAGATACTCTTGGCATTCCAAGAGATGAAATGCCGCAAGTAAAATCTGCGCATTACGATGAACTTATAGATTTTTTCAAACGGCACGGTATAGACATTGAAAAAAGAACAGTTCCTGCAAAAACACTACGTGCGACACAAGAGAACTTCAACGTTGAAAAAATAGTGGCAGCGATTGAAAGGTATTTTACTCTATCCACCGCAAAACCAATCATCGTGAGTTCTGACAACTATGTTATTGATGGGCATCATCGTTGGTTGGCGGCAGTAAACGTAGGCGGCGATATAGACATAATGCAAGCTAATGTCCGAGTTGGTGATCTATTGTCTGCCATTAGAAAATTCCCAAAAACGTTCACAAAAGACATAAATCAAACATGAGTAAAAAAATGAAAATACTATTTGCTTATTTTGGACAGCCACGATATGTATATGAGAACATACCAAATCATATTGTATTGATGAAACAAATAAAAAACGCATTTGTATCATACGAAGATGTAGAAATTGATATACTTTTTGCTACAACTCCAATGGATGATACTACTGTAGAAAAAGTAGAAAACATAATACCTGTTGACATGGATGTCAAGTTTGATTTTATATCAGAACTTGATCGTGCAGATATTGCGACAAATATTCATTCTAAATTGAAATCAAATTACTTTTATAAGCCTAACATATTAGGAGTATGCCTTCAGATAATATCTATTCATATGCTGGCTTCAAAAATAGATAAAGAGTATGATGCGGTATATGTATGGCGAACTGATATTTTATTCAATACTTATAAGAGCAATTTTGATTTTTCATTTTTGCCATATTTTATAGATCAACATGAGTTTGATAATAAAATATATGTCACTAATATGAGTTATGTTATATCACAGAGAATGCCTCCAATACATGTGAATGATAGAATACTTCTTACCAAAAGTTCCACTCTCAAAGATTTATATTTCACTGACTTTGAAAATAATGTGGTGGCGTATTTGGATGATTCTTATACAACATGGGGAGATGATACAATAAATCAAATAAATGATTATCATTCTACCTGTGTTAGATTTCTGTCAAATAGTTTCAATTCAAATAAATTGAAATCAACAGGCGATTATTACATGATAAAACAATATGGAATCGCGCCACCAAATTCTATAACTCGTTGTGCATATTCTGGGGTTCAACAACTAGACATTGAAAAACTAAACAGCATAATAAACCATACTGAAGAATTTGATAAAACAATTGATAAAACCCTTCACATTCAACCAGAATGGTTCGCAGATAGAGAATAATTGATAAATGAAAATATTATTTGCTTATTTCGGACAGCCACGATATGTATATGAAAATATGCCAAATCATATTGCATTGATGAAACAAATAAAAAATTCGTTAGTGTCGTATGATGGCGTTCATATTGATATTCTTTTTTCTACTACCCCAATAGAAAATACTATTGTAGAAAAAATAGAAAGTATCGCCCCATCTGATATGAATGTCAAGTTTGATTTTATATCTGAACTTGCTCGTGCCGATATTGCATCAAGTATCCATTCTAAGTTGAAATCAAATTACTTTCACAAACATGATGTTATAACGATATGCCATCAAATAATATCCATTCATATGCTGGCTTCAAAAATAGATAAAGAATACGATGCGGTATATGTATTGCGAACTGATATGTTATTTGCAACATATAAAACTCAATTTGATTTTTCATTTTTGGGACATTTCATCGGAAAATCCGATCTTGATTACAAAATTTTTGTTACTGATATGAAACAGGTTGTTTCAGAACGAAAGCAATCAATGGATGTGAATGATCAAATATTTCTTACATCAAAATCTACGTTGAGAGATTTATATTTTGATGATTTTCAAGAAAGTATTTCATCGTTTTTGGATGACTCGTATGCCATGCGAGGAAAAGATACCATCCGACAAATAAATGATTACCATTCTATATTTGTCGGATTTATGATAAACAGTTTCAATTCTGATAAATTCAAAAATAATGGAAAAGTTTATACCATAGAACAATTCCGAATTGCACCATTTAATTCTATTACTAGGCACGGATATAGTAACACATCTTATATAGATGCAACTATTGTAAATGAAATCATAAATGATAGAATAATTTATGACCACGAGAACCCAAAAAACTTTCACATACCACCAGAATGGTTCGCAGACAAAGAATAAGATAAATACAGTTATTACTTTGGGAGAAACCAATGCGTGACCTTATAAACAAAATACAAGAAGCCTTAAAGCCAAGCGAATATCGTGCAGTTGTAAAAGGGTGGAACAAAGAACGATACGCCGACATATTCAAAGATGATGCATATGAGCATGATAAGAATGGCTATAGAGTATTCATTCCAATAACAAAGGCATCAAGAAACGTTCAACCAACTCCTCCTCCACCAGCGTTAGTTCAAGCACTGGCGCAAGCTGGATACGAAGTTCAAGACTATGTTGCTGGCCTTGCATATAGTCCCGAAAAGAGACAAACCATAAAGATTGGTAAGGTTCTGGCAAAACTAAAGCGCGACGATCTTCTACAGCGTTTCAACAACGATTCCCGCCGTGAAGGCACAAAAAATCAATATGTTGTTGTAATATCTCGTCACCCATATGACATTGCTGGTATGAGCACTGATCGTGGATGGACAAGTTGTATGAACTTAAAAACTGGGGTCAACAGAAGATATGTCCCACTTGATGTTAAGCATGGTTCAGTTGTTGCATACGTAACCACAGCCGACGACAAAAATCTTAATAATCCAACTGGACGTGTGTTGATAAAACCATTCTATAACACATACAGTTCAGAAAACCAAGTGTTATTTGGAATTGAAGATCGCATATATGGAACCAATGTTGATGGTTTTCTATCCATAGTGATTGATTGGGTCAACATGGCGAACACCAAATACCACGGTCTTTCTGGTGTTGCAGTTGTTGAACTGCATCCAGAGTTGTATGTAGACAGTTCCAGAAAACGAGTTATGACTGGCGATGGCGAAGGCGGCATGTCTAATATTGTGGATTACCTAAAAAAGAATCCAAATAAGATAAGTCAAATGGTTGATGATCTTGACTTTCCATCCATAGATGAAGTTCGTGTAGATGAAAAAGTCGTTGTGATAGAAGCATGGCGAAGCTTGAGTAGATTTGCGAGTGAAATTGGATTTGATGAACTGGAAAAGTTTGCAGACATAGAGGAAAGTATAAGAGACGGCGAGTTCAAAACGCAGTATTTTGATAAAGAAGGAATTCTAGATTCCATAACACCGACTGTTGATGACTATGAAGAAGTGTTTCGGTATTTGACCGAAAGAGATTTGCAAAAAATTGCAAACGATTTGGGAATAAAAGGAAATGTTGGAGACTTCAAAACTATAAGAGACATGGCAGAAAACATGAAACGTAGTAAGTATGATGACATCATGCGCGATGCTATGGTTGATGCAAGCGCCGTTACTACGCAGCCATCGGAAGAAGATATGAAAGCGTTGAAAGACGTATTGTTCTCATCATTGTATTATGGATTCAACCTTTCAAATGTTCAATTTGCAGAGGATGATGATGGAACCATTGTGGCCAAGATGGGCATGAAATATTTCATCAGGGGACTTGCTGCTGCTTCCGAACCAGAAGACGAAGACATATATGATGATGATATTATATTTTTCCAGAATGCCAAATCTTCGGGTGGATGGTTCACCGATTTTGATACTTACAACCTACGTGATTATTTTAGTAATGAAATGGGCGAGGATGATCAAGCAATATGGGATAGAATGTCACCAGTATTAAATGGAACGTTCTCAACCGATTCCGAGTTCAAGTTTGATGAGCAACTTGCCGCTAATATATTCACAAAGAAAATGCTATATAATGAGTCATTGCAGTATATCTTGAAGTTATCCAATGTGTTGAAAGGATAACAATGGCCGATTTAACAAAAAAAGCATACCGAAAAACAGAGTTCACTAATCATGAGTTGTCCGAGTTTAGTAAGTGTATGGACGACCCTAATTACTTTTTAAATAACTATTTTTACATTCAGCATCCTACTAAAGGTAGCATGATCTATACTGAATATGATTACCAAAAGGGATTGGTGGATTCGTATCATAACTATCGCTACTCAATATCTATGTTGGGTCGCCAGATGGGAAAGTCTACTACCGCAGCGGGATACTTGTTATGGTATGCGATATTCAAGCCCGATCAGACTATCCTTATTGCAGCCCACAAAGGTTCTGGCGCATTGGAAATCATGCACCGCATTCGGTATGCGTATGAACTATGCCCAGACTTCATTAGGCCAGGTGTAGTGAGTTACAACAAGGGTTCTATTGAGTTTGACAATGGTTCACGTATCATTGCACAAGCGACTACTGAAAATACAGGTCGCGGTCTTGCTATCTCTCTATTGTATTGCGACGAATTTGCATTCGTTAGACCATCTATTGCAACTGAATTCTGGACTTCAATCTCGCCTACATTGGCTACTGGTGGTAAGGCAATCATCACTTCTACGCCAAACTTGGATGATGACCAATTTGCTCAAATTTGGCAAAGTGCAAACAAGAGAATTGACGAATATGGAAATGAAACCGAAGTAGGAATGAATGGGTTTAGACCATATCTTGCTACATGGGATCAGCATCCTGATCGTGATGAACAGTGGGCCAAAGAAGAGCAGGGGCGTGTCGGTGAAGAACGTTTCCGCCGAGAACACAAGTGCGAATTCATTTCAGCCGAAGAAACTCTTATTTCTAGTTTGAAACTTGCCACCTTAGCTGGCATTGAACCAATGAGAAAGACTGGTCAAATCCGTTGGTATGATAGTATCAAGCGAGATGCAACCTATGTTGTTGGACTTGATCCAAGTATGGGAACAGGCGGAGACTTCGCCGCCATAGAAGTATGGAGCCTTCCAGAAATGAAGCAGATTGCTGAGTGGCAACATAACAAGACTGACGTTAGAGGTCAAGTAAGAATACTTCATGAAATACTAAAAGAAATACACGATGCCCAAAAGAAACTTGGAAACAAACAACCAGAAATATATTGGAGTGTTGAGAATAATACATTGGGAGAAGCAACTCTCATAGTTATTGAAGAAATGGGTGAGGATTTATTCCCCGGAGAGTTCTTACATGAGCCAAAGAAGGCTGGTAGCACACGAGCAACCAGAAAAGGTTTCACCACTACGCACAAGTCAAAGATCACTTCATGCATGAAGATGAAAGCATGGGTTGAATCTGACAAGATGACGCCACAGAGTAAAAACCTCATTCGTGAGTTTAAAACGTTCGTGGCAAGTGGCAAAAGCTACCAAGCAAAACTTGGTGAGAACGATGATCTTGTTAGTGCAACTATGTTATGTGTAAGGCAGGTTCAAGTCATCTCACGATTTGACGAAAAATATGAAAATTTATTGGGCGAAACGTTGGATGATGATAGTTATGAACTTGATCCACTACCAATGGTATTTTGATAAATACTAACATATATAAGGAACCCATACCATGGCTGTAAACATGAACGTAATCGCAGAAAAAATAATGAAATTCATTCGTGGAAACGGATTGAAGGTTCAGATGTTTGATGATACATCTGGCAAAAGTGTTGCTGATCCAACAATAGCCAGATATTTTTACGTAGATGATCCGAATGTTATGGTGTTCTTGGATGACAAGACTGGCGAGTTGAAGTTTCACATGGGAGAAGGTATTTCTCTTGAAGACCCAATCGTTTCAAAAATATCAAAAAATCTAAAGATGTTGTCAAGAGAAAATATGCTTGACTTTGATATTCGCACATTTGGAAAGCGCATTGAGCCACGTCATTATGGATATAAAATAGAACAAAACAAGGAGCAGAATGTGGACGATGTTTTTGAAAGTATAAGCCCACTAGAGGGGTCAAGTCGCACAAGTCGTCAAACTCTAGAGAATGCAAAGATCATAGTAAGACATAGAGCGCCAGTGAATGAAGAGCAACGTGGATCACGATCACGTAATATCTCTGCCATTTTCATTGAGAATAACTCAGGTGAGCGTTTCAAGTATCCATTCAAGCATCTATCAGGTGCTCGTGCGATGGCAAGACACGTTTCATCTGGCGGTAATCCAATGGATAAAACTGGTTCTTCTATCGTGGAAATGAGTGAAAATCTTTACAAACTAAAAGAGTTCATGAACGTTGTCAACAAGCAAGGGTTGGTGAATGAGTCAAACCGTGACGTTGTTCTGAATGTCAAACGAAAGATCGGCAGCATAAAAGAGACAATCTCAAAATTGTCTACCTCTCGTGGATATACCTCATTTGTTGAATCTCTTGCATTAAATGAACAAAGCGATCAGGCGGAAATTTCAGAAGACGTAATCAACTCATACATTTCAAAATTTACAAAGTCAACATTTGAAGAGTCATTGAAAGAAATCCTTCCATTGGTTCATCGTGTCAACGAAGAAGAGTTTTCTTCAAACCGTGAAGGACAGATTGAAAACGTTATGTCAATCATCACTGCTAAGGATTCAGAAGGAAACAAGATCAACAAGATTACTTTCCCAGAAAATGGAGCGGCTGACATCAACAAGATAAAGCAGTCATTCAATGAGGAAGAAGATACCAAGCATGACAAGATGGCAGAAATGTTTGAAGACTTGGCTTCTCGTGTAGACGTTACTACCACAGAAGACCACAGAAAGAAAAACAAAGGTCATGACCGTGCGGCAATCATATCTATGTTCCTAAATGGACTTGCAAAGAAGATGAGAACTGAACCACAGTCCATCACAAAGCCAGAACAGAAGTTGGCTACATACTTCATGAAGTGTTCCAAGTCAGAGGATAAAGAAACCTCAGAAGTGCATGAATCAATAGATACCAAGTTTGACGCCATGATTGGCAACGCATTCTCAGGATTTACCGCATTCAAGACTTTTGGATTAGATAAGAAACATTCTCTCAAAGAACACAGTGATTATATGTCATACGTTGGTCAACTTCGCAAGCAAGGTTATTCAATATATGTATCTAAAATCGCAGGTGGTGAAGGTGGACTTCAGTTTGAAGTTGAGACACCTAATGGCGCAGAATTCACTGTCATTGAGGCCAATACTGGTGAATACGGATTATATCGCAATGGTCCTACTTTATCTGGTAAGCCAGACAAAATGTTTAGATCGCTGTCAGATGCAGTTCACTCTGTAAAGTAACATTCAACCTACACTACAACATGGGGCGGCTTCGGTCGCCTCATTTTTTTGTTCAAAATCAAGCATTTAGGGCTTGACATTCATGCAAAAGATAAGTAATATGGACACATGTTGTTATGAGATGTGTTGAGAAAAACCTAATATCTAACTAACATAAAATCTAATATCTAGCTAATATCTAACTAACAGGAGAAATATATTATGGCTACACTAGCAGAAATCCGTGCAAAACTTCTTGCACAAGACAAAAAAGCAGAAACAAACGCAAACCAATCACAGGGTTCAAACGCTCTATATCCATTCTGGAATATGGAAGTTGACAACACCGCAGTGGTTCGTTTCCTTCCAGATGCAGATTCAACCAATGACTTTTTCTGGCGTGAACGTCAGATCATCAAACTTCCATTCTCTGGGATCAAGGGTATCGCTGAAAACAAACCAGTGACTATTCAAGTTCCATGCGTTGAGATGTGGGGTGATCAGTGCCCAGTTCATGCCGAGATTCGTCCTTGGTATAAAGACCCATCAATGGAAAAAATGGCAAGCCAATATTGGAAAAAGCGTTCATACATTTTCCAAGGTTTCGTGGTCACTGACCCAACCGACGAAAAAGACAAGCCTGAAAACCCAATCCGCCGTTTCATCGTTTCACCACAGATTTTCAAAATTCTGAAAGGTGCATTGATGGACCCAGACATGGAAAACATGCCAACTGATTACGATGCTGGCACCGATTTCCGTTTCATCAAGACCCAAAATGGACAGTATGCCGACTACGGCACATCCAATTGGGCACGTAAAGAGCGTTCTTTGAACGAAGTTGAACGTGCGGCGATTGAACAATATGGTCTAAATGACCTAAACGACTTCATGCCAAAGAAGCCAAACGCAGAAGAACTTGCTGCTATCATGGAAATGTTTGAGGCATCGGTTGAAGGTGAACTGTATGATCCAGCACGTTGGGCGAACTTCTATCGTCCATACGGTGTTGATTTGGGAGAATTTGCACCTAAATCAAATAGCAACTCAAATGGTAATGCATCTGAATCCAAGAAATCCACCAGCGCGAAAAAAGCGCCAGTTGAAGACATGGATGATGACATCCCTTTTGAATCAAATGCAGAGGTAGAGAAAAAGGCAGCGGCCCCAGCAGCTTCCGCATCAAAACCAAAGCAGGATGCATCTGATATTCTTGCTATGATTCGTCAGCGTAAAGCAGACTAATCTAGTAGTATCTGAACTGGGAGCGGCAAGCCAACAAAACGGCAATATTGTCGCTCCTTTTTTTATTTGAAGGAGCTAACATGGCAAAAGCGTTTGACGTATCTAAATTTCGTAAATCTATAACTAAATCTGTTCCCGGTATGAGCGTGGGGTTTCGTGACCCAGATACTTGGATTTCAACTGGCAACTATTGCCTAAACAAACTAATCTCTGGTGACTTTTATAAGGGTATTCCACTTGGTAAAGTTACCGTGTTTGCCGGAGAATCAGGCGCAGGCAAGAGCTACATCTGTTCTGGCAATCTTATCAAAGCCGCTCAACAACAGGGCATTTATGTAGTGCTAGTTGACAGTGAAAACGCTCTTGATGAGAAATGGCTTCATGCACTTGGTGTTGATACTAGTGAACAAAAATTGTTAAAACTCAACATGGCTATGATTGACGACGTGGCAAAAACCATTAGTGAATTCATGAAAGAATACAAAGTCATGCCCGAGGAAACTCGTCCAAAGATTTTATTTGTAATCGATTCATTAGGCATGTTGTTAACACCAACTGACGTTAATCAGTTTGAAGCAGGTGAAATGAAAGGTGACATGGGCCGTAAACCTAAAGCACTTACATCACTTGTTCGTAACTGTGTTAATATGTTTGGGACTTATAATGTAGGAATGGTTTGTACAAAT
>ENA-OSIY01000354-OSIY01000354.1-marine-metagenome-genome-assembly--contig:-NODE-354-length-26192-cov-8.924909_pt1 | contig 26192 bp, 23 predicted proteins | sample MGYA00237884_ERZ534233 | MGnify/ENA primary metagenome ERZ534233 (study PRJEB26412, sample SAMN06343840) | marine metagenome | isolation source: estuarine water | place: USA: Columbia River Estuary... | reverse complement strand
CAAGTGCTGTGTCATGGTCAACGATTTTTCCCGTTCCGTCAAGCAATTGACGGAAGATTACGTAAACGCGATCTCCTGATCCGTTGAGTTTACCAACGTGTTTTAAATTTGCCATTTATCTTTTCTCCTGGGTTATTGAGCTGATTATGCTTCTTCTGGCTCTGCTGTTGCTTGATCAGATTCAGCTTCTTCTGCAGCTTTTTGAGCAGCTTCGAAATACTTAATGAAGTTATCGAGCAAGTCAAAATGTGTACCAACAGTAGTCAATTCTTCGCCACGAAATGCTCCACGTTGTGATGCTAGGCTGATAATTTCACGAATTACTTTTAACTGGTTTGGCATAATAATTGGTGCCTGTTCTGCCTGTTCTGCCTGTTCAGGCGCGTTTGTTGCTTGTGTAGTTGTAGACATATTGGTATCTCCTTTATTTTTCATAATAAGCCGTCATACCAAACGGCGCTTTGATTTTATCATTCCCATGAATGACAAAAATTGTATCAACATAATCTTCATCTCCCCAGCTATTCCAAGGATATCCATCTGTGAACATTATGAATTGTTCTGGTTCAATGTCGTTCTCGACCATAAAGTTCCAGTTTACCATGAACTCTGTGCCACCGCCTCCATTGCTTGACCACGTATCGATTTCGTCAATGTTGTATTCATCAAATTCAGCATAACCACTGACACTCGTGTCAAATGTCCATAATCGAAGTTTGAATGAATCGAACGTTTGCATGATGCCTTTAACCTCAGAAACGAAATCTCTAACCATAGTCTTCGAGATGGATCCAGAATAATCAATTGCAACAGCTACGTCAATAGCATCATTCAGTGTTGAAAATCCTGGTAACACAGCTCCAAAGAACTGGCTTCGTTTGTTTGGGCGCGAAAACGTATAATCGTCTTTGCGATGAGAGGTAATTGAAGCATTGATCAATTCTCTCCAATCCATGACTGGATCAGTCAAGTCTCCTACCAATCGACTAATATCTGGTGGTACTTGTCCTGAACCTGCCATTGACGTTGCTAAGTCAATTAATACAGCTTTCATCGCTGTTTGTGCATCTTCTAATTCTTCGGGAGACAGAGGTTGAGCTGATTGTCCAGTTCCGTCTTCGCTTTTTTTATTACCCGAGGCGTTGCTATCAGGATCCGGATCATCAAGGTGTACATCAATTGATTTACCACCTGAACTTGGATCTTGACCATCTTCACGTTCCGCCAGCAATATGTCATAAATGGCATTTGCTGACATGCCTTTGTATTTATCATCGTAGTAACAATTAGGAATCAGAGTACCGATTTTTTGTTCAACAAGGATGCCGTTTACTACATAATCAATAGCGATATTCCACAGTTCTTTGTCTCGATCAAGTCTTCGACCGACATGTTCGTATACCATGTGAAGAACTTCGTGACCTAATAAGAAGGCAATGTAACCGGATCGATTAAATGAATCAATAAAATCAGGATTGTAGAACATATCCCTGCCATTGGTGGCAGCAGTCGGAATTGAATAATCTTCAATGAGCTGCATTCTAGTAACTAGGTTACCAAAGAATGGCACTTTAAACATCATACGTACGCGCGCTGTTGTTAGCTTGTCGCGGACTTCTTGGTTTTGGACAGTATTCATCAACAACTCCATATATGATTCAATATAGATACTATCTCATGGATCCGGAAAAAGGTCAACAATTACCTCTCAAATGTAAATTGTATAGAGTCGCCCCACATGACAGAACTGTCATATCGTGACACCATGCTGCTCCAAATGCTTCCATACCTCAGGTCGATTTGTTTCCCAAAGATTGTGAATTTCCGATACAGTATTCAAACCTTCCATCGTGACCTCCACGATATCAATACTATTATTAAAATGGAAATCAAGTTGAATGTGCCACATCTCCAAATGATCTTGACACGACATATCCCTGTACAAGCAAAACTCAGGTGAGGAGAGAAAATAGTCGAATTCTTGACAGACTTCACGGAGTTTGTTACTAGACAAAGTGCCGCGCATTACAGCTTCTGCTTCGTTAATTTCAAGCTCTTCACGACTGAATGCCTCAACGAGCTTGTTATTACGAAAATCAATTATTAAATAGAATACCACAATGACCTTTCCAATAAAGGTGCCCGAAGGCACCTAGTTGAACTACTAAGGATATGTTATTAGTTGTCATCACTGTTTGCAGCGATGATGATTTTAGAATACTTCTTGTAGAATTCTCCATAACCAGGAACTACTGCTTGACTGAATGGAATCTTGTACTTCTGCAATGCAAGTTGAACAGTCAGTACACACAACTCATCACCAAAATTCTTTAGGATAAAATTGAAGAAGTTGTTACAAGCAGCGTTGAAAGTTTTAGTGTCTTCTTCAGTCTTTGCGCTACCGTGAAGCATTTTAATTTGGTAGCACAAGTTAATTGCTAGAGAATACATTGAACTGATTTCGTTTGTTTGCAGTTCGTCCACTGTTCCAGCAAGAATTTCAGAAGGATTAGGTAACTTTGCGCGTAGGCGGCGGTGTGCTGCAAACGACATCGCTAGACCTTCACCAACTGTACCACCGACCAATGCGTTAATAACGTCTTCTGGTAAGTCTTGAGAATCTTTCATCAAGTCGGAAACGAATTTCCAAGAGCGTGGAGTTGCAAATGCTTTGCTTGAAGTCTTAGGATTGAAATCATACAAAGACGTTTGCGAATACTTCAAGAAACCAATCACGTCACTATCGATGCAGTTATCAAACGACCATTCTAACCAATCATCAAAGTGGACTGCTAACTCAAGGTGAACGAAACGGTTTGCCAATGGTGATGGCATTTTGTAAGTGACACCTTTGTCTGTTTCGCGGTTACCTGCTGCAATAATACGGCAATTATCAGGTAGAGTGTAAGTACCAATCTTGCCGTCAAGAACCAGCTGATATGCTGCCGCTTGGGTGCTTGGTGGAGCAGAGTTCATCTCATCCAAAAACAGGATGACGGTATCGAAATCAGCAGCGAATACTTGGGATGGTAAGTCGGTTGGCTGTGCCCATTCCATCTGATTGGTTTTGCCATTGTAAAACGGAATACCGCGAATATCAGTCGGATCCATTAAAGCTAGACGGAGATCAATTGCTGCGCCTTTACCTTTAACGTGGTTGTATGCGATATGACGAACGATGTCAGATTTACCAATTCCTGGAGGACCCCAAATAAATGCTGGGCGATTTGAGCGAATCGTTTGCATAAGTGCTTTTACCATCAATGCAGGGCGTAAACCAGTCATAGTTTCCATTTTATTTCCTCAAGTAATTAATCAATTCAATATAGATAGTATCAGGGCAAAGCGTAAAAAGGTCAACGTTTTCTTCATCTGTTTTCTTGAGTCGTTCGCACCAATAGTGGAGGTACCCGTTAGTGTTGTACCAGAATTGAGTACCTGTGTCTGTAATTATATCGGCAGGTCTATTAGGGTCTTGATTCTCGTATTTCACAAGTCTATGCCGCCTGTTTGATATCGAGTTTAGCTTTTTTGATCTTCGCGTAGTACGTAGCAGCACCAGCTGGAGTCAATTCAGCTTTAATTACCATCTGGTGAATGATCTCTTTACGAGTCAAGTCTTTGTAAGTATTGAAGATCCAAATAGCCTTTTCCAATTTTGTCATCTTTTGTGCTGGACCATGAACAATGTTATAACGCTTTGCTGGAGCTGGGTTAACAAACGATACTGGTGGTACATAACCATCATAGTGTGTCTTGTCAACATTTTGAGCAATACCAGATTTTGCAAATTGGGCTTTAATGCGGAAGCCAGTGGCACCGTTTTGGATTTTTTTGTGATGTTTTGGACCAATTTTAACTTGTGAACCGTCATTCAAAGTATAATCAAATACATTTGTTCGCAATTCAAGTGTGTGAGTTCGCTCGCCGGTGCAACCCAATGCCATTGCAATACGTGTCCAACCAGCATCGTGAGCATTACCAGAATGCTTACGTCCTGGAACATAATGATCGTAGAAATTAACTAAGTGTGCAACTTCGTGTGGAATTGTGTCATTAAGAGTATCTTCCAAGTGTTCTTGGATCGCAACTGCATTTAAACGCAATCTCAGAGCCAACTCGTCATGATCTTTCAGCTTTGCGCTGCGGCCGTTGACACATTTGATAGAGGCTTGACCAGCAGAGTTGCCTTTCATTCCAAGGTCAATCGTTAAGTTGGATTTGTTGATGTTTGTGCCAAATTTCTTATTGGCCATCTCAACAACTTCCCAAATTCGTGCGATTGCAACTGAATGATTCTTGCTACCTGCTACCTTTTTCATATTTTATTCCTTTTGTTTTCCGATTCAATATAGATATTATCCGGTCAAACAGGAAAAAGGTCAACCTTTTAGGAACACATTGGAAAACAAAAAACTGCACGGATGCAGTTTTTTTGATATGATATTGAATTAACCCTGTGAAGGGACAGTCACGGTGTATACTTTATTCTGACGATCGATGCCTAATAACACTCGTTGTGCACCTTTGCTCCAGACTGTGTTTCGCTCAGTCGATTGAAACCCATTCTTGGTTAACATGACCATAAATTTCTGAATTGCACTCTTGTCATTGATAGCACCTTTAATGTTTGAGTTGACGTCAAGGTTGATACCTTGATTTGATGCTACAGATGCGAGGTCACGAATGGTAGAAAACAACCCTTCTTCAATAACTTCGTCAATAATCGATGGGTCTACAGCTTCCATCAATTTTCTCATCTGGTTTACTTCATTCATGTTGAGCTCCTTATTATACTACTATTTATCCTTGCCGATGTCATTAGTATCGTTTGTTAGTAGCCAGTCAAATACTGTCTTGGAAATCGCAATTTCAGGAGATTCACCAACCCAAAAAGAACGAGGATCCCGTCTATGGTGTTTTGGATTGTTAGTTTCGATATACTGCACAAGTTTAAAATTGTCATCAACTGATCTCAAATATTCTATATCAAAATGTTCCCGTAAACGCAGACCAAATATTGTTTGGCGTTGATTCATTTCGAACTGAAAAAACACAAATGGCCAAAAGTTATGATGTGTACATCGTTCCGAGCGAGCGTGGATAGCTACATTGACAGGATCAGTTACATACCACTTAAACCAATTCTTGAAGGTATCTTCTACTTGAAACGATTGCAACATCACTCGTTCATTACCCCAAAAGATCATATCATCCACGTACGCAATTCCGTGGCGTGCAGTTACTTCATTGCAAAATACCCAATCGTTATTAATAGCTCGGGCGATTGCTTTATCAACGTCAGCAATCCCTATGTAATGATCAATCTGCGTTGCAATTATTATATCAAAATGCTCGCCTGTTTCGTCAATATAATTTTTACACAACTTAGCTGCTTGCATAAGTCCATACATTGAATTGGTTTCCCAATGCAGTTGCAGTATCGTCCTCTCAATCCTAATCAATTCACTGTGTGTATGACTTGGCCAAAAATTTGGCCAAATGCAAGGGTGAAATTTTATAACAGGTACTTCATCAAACACAGCTTGCATATCAGACAGTACGCCTTTACTACCTTCTATTTGATATCTGGTCGGAGCCAAGTCATCAATGAAACTGTTGATATTGTCCGTATCTGATTCTGAGTAATTAATAATGTCATCGTAAAACATTTCACGTTTTGTTTCGTGATCAGTTACATAATCCCACACGTGAACAAAGAACGTGAATTCTATATCCGGATGAGTTCTTTCTAAGTTCTCTCTAATTAGCTTTCCGACAGGATTGCTCGCTGCGAACTTTGCTTGACCTCTCAGCAAAATAGCAATTTTCTTTTTAGTCATCTTTATCCATTAATTTACTGATTCTAGGTTTGAATAGTTTCTGGTCACCTTTGGTTGTTTTAAGCACAGGTTGATTATTATCATCTTTCTTAAATCCAGTGACTTCTGCTTTTCGATTTTTAAATTTTCCGACCTTTATTTCATCACCAACTTCTATGTCAGGAAGTTTCAAGGTATCGTCTTCACCCTCGACAACGTTCATTAATTTTCTCATTGATTCTGTATAATTTGTCATTGTTAGCTCCTTGCTATCGATGTCATATTTATCAGCTTTTACGAGAACGTGAACAGATCGAATGCTAGGTTGGTCGTATCTGCATCTTTGAGGTTCCAGTTTAACTCACCTAACAGGTTTTCAACTTTCTTACTCACAACAATCTGTTCCATTAAAGTCTCGTCAAATGGCAAATCAGTAAACCATTCAGGTAAACGAGTTTGCTCGATCGGATATGCAACGCTAACCATTCCTAACGAGTTCGGCTTTAAACGACATACGATAGTTTTACCACCATCCGGAATCTCTGTTGAATACTTGTCACCATTCATTTCACGTAACCGATTCCAGTTGATTGCTGCCATTGCATGCCCGACACCACACTTGCCAGTCTTCTTGAATTTCTTGGTATGGTTGGTCAAATTATTGACTCGTTTAGGAACACCCTTCTCCCATGGACGTTTGTTAGCATATTGCTTCTTGAATGTTCGAATAGCAGCGATCGTCTCTGTTTCAGACATACCAGCAAGAACGTCAGTAATCAACTTACCTAAAAAGTCTTGTACATCTGCTGGAGTATCAGAACGCTTGATTTCCAGACCCATAACTTTGATCTTACCAGGTTTTCCGTTAATGTCAGTACGGATGCCTTCAACGTCTACAATTAACGCAGCATATCGCTTCTTGGTAATAAAGATACCTCTTGATGCAACGATCTCTCGACCAGCCTTAATAATTGCACCGTTTTCTCGAGTAACACCAAACGAATAATGCATGAACTCCGCGAAACTGTCATTCACCTCATCAGCGACCACATCATAGAATTCAATTGCTTTGTCAGTGTTCCATTCAACCTCACCTGACGCAACTGCATCTTTGATAATCGGCCAAGCACTAAAGTAAACCGAGTCAGTGTTGTGAACCAGATGCTTATTAGCAAAGAAGAACGGATCACCATCTGCAATGCTGATATCATAAACGTATTGATCGTCTACATTATCAACCTTTTCTACTTTTGAAACTTTTTGTCTTTTGAGTTCAGCCATTCTTTACACCTTTTAATTGTCTGTGTAGGATCTGTCAAGTATTCAGATTCCCATATAACTAATGTTTGTATACTTCTGTGTTCGTTTAGTGCCAACACCTTACGATTGTCCCTGTCCCAGATTTCCCCAGCAGTCATTTCTACTTGCGGATGATACCAATCGTCACTGTAGGTTTGAGGATTGCAATGCCAGTAATCACCATTAAATTCTATTGCTTTGTTGTTATGAACAATGTCGTAAAAGTTAGCTCTGTTGTTCGCCCAAATACAATACTGCTTTGTTTTGTATTGATACTCCAATTCAGTATTCATATCTGCTGTTAGACAATCTACAAACTCTTTTTCAGCATTGCTCGAATACTTTTCGCTTTGGGTGTATCCTTGCACTATCTCGAGAGCCGTTTCTTTATCGCAACCGTGCCGTTCCATTACCACGTCCAAGCCATGACTTTTCTTTCTGCACACTTCGGCATACTTTAATGACCCTGCTTCTTGACCATCTCGCTCAATGAAGTATGCCTTGGTGTTAGTATATGCTTGTCGTTCGCAATATTCTTGCCACTTTATCGAACCTTCAATATCACCGTGTTTTGCTATCATATTTGGTAACGTGACTGATCGCGACTTATTATAGTTGTCATATTTTTCTTGTGACCAACCATGTTTTTCTTGCTTATACTCCAACGAATTCGAGTGAGATTGTCTTTCTCTATATTGATCCCAAAGTATCTGCCCTTCTTTCATGCCATGCTTCTTCTGATAGTTTTTGAGTGTTCCGCCCGTACTCTGTGCAACGTCATCATCAACTAACTTAGCATCTGGATAAGCTGACCGATACTCTTTCCCGTTTTTAAATCGACCTGTGCACTTGTGCACAAAGTGTGTCCATTGTAATCGTTTATTTGTTGTTCCGCATTCTAAGCATTTTGGCATTATAGTGATACTCCTGTCTCCATAAGAAGTATTTATCTATTATCCCATAAAACTGCGTGAAAGAAAAGATAAATAACTGTATGAAAATATCAGAAATCGAATCACTAGACCAAGACACTGAATGGGTTGAAAAACTCAACGACAAGCAGTGGGACGATGCTACAGATCACACTCATGAAGACGAACCAGAGACTGTCGAAGTCAACGGTACTGTCATTCGCAAATCGTAATAACGTAATCATCATCTTCGAGCTCAGTAGGTTTCACCTCTGTAATAAAACCAGCTCTGTCCACCATCAAACTATGATCTTCAGTTACTGTGACTGACGTACTGTCTTCCATTGTAATTTTATACAACTGCTTGGACGTTTTGTGTCGCATAACATAATTCATTTTGTTGATAGTTATTCGGTCTTCGTATGCATTGAAACCCAAAGTTGTGATGTCATCATCCTCAGCCAATAGTGCATATTCCTTGCCATCTTCTTTACGCGCTTTCGCTGGAATCATATTGAACAGATCTTCAATAGCAATCTCACCTTTATTTGTCTGTATCTTGCTATCGCCTGTAACACTATCCCCGTATATGATTGAACGACCTTTATAGTCATATTCGCCATCTAGGATCTCGTTAGTTTTACAAGCCATGTGTCGAGTAATACAACGACCAGTCAATGTTGTACTTTGACCTAGACGAACGTCATTGAATCGAGATCCTTTATTAAGTAGTGCTCCGTATAAGCTGTTCAAACCAATCTTACGAACCAGCTGTTGTTTGTCCCAATACTCAACAGCTTCTTTCCACAAGAACATATTGGTTGGCATAACAAAACCATCTACTACCTTGAGGGACCATACATGAAGAAACGTTGAAATTTCTTCGGTCGTACTATTATTTTTCAATCTATTCAACTCTTCAAAATCGAAATGATAAACAGACTCCTTCTTTGCCGGCTGTCGATCGTCTCCGTCTATCCACGTAATGATGTTATGTCCTGTTACATCAAATTCAACTGATCCATCCACTACATTAGCGAATTTACGAAGGTGTCCTTGTCGTTGCTTACGTTCCGAATACCATCTTGCCAACAATCCTGGAACGATCCCTTCCCTGTCTTGACGGAATAGTGTTCCATTCGCAGATAGTGCCCACTTGCCTCTATTTTGTTCATAAATCAACTTGTAAAGTTCTGCGCCGGTTCCTCGAACCACGTCACCATCTTCAAACACCAACTCCAATGATGTAATGTTATCCTTTTTTTGGATTAATTCAACTTCCAACGTCAAGAACACTTCTTCCCAAGCAGCTGTTACGGAAGGTCTCTTACCAGTCTGTGCCTTTAAACGATTACGGATCAAATCATTCGTATAAGTCAATCTCAATTGACCATGCACAGTTTCTGGGCTCATATTCAATGATCGTAATACAGACGGATACAGAGAGTTGATATCCGTTGCGCCAATCCAATCATGTAAACCTTTTTTAGGGTTTGCAACAAACGCTCCGACTGCACTCTTCGCAGTCTCTGCATCGTAATCGTTCTTGATATTTTCTGCAATCTCTTCAGTCGACATACCTTCGAACTCGTCAACTTCTCGAGGCTTGCGACTCGGAACAACAAGTCCTAATCGGTGCGATTCGTTAATGATCGCTTGATCTGTTACAGCAACTGCACCCATTGTTGTTTGAAGCAATACCGTGTTATCATGAGCAACTCGATTAGCGATTTCAATGAACTTTAACTTGTCATCAATTTTTACCAATAGCATTACGTCTTGACGGTTGTATTCAATAAACTTGTAGTAATCATGCTTGTATAGATGATCAAGACTGCCTTCGTAACTGATCTTTTGTTCGTTTACTTCATATTCACCGATGTCGTTTAACTTATACGAATGCATTTCGTGGTATGTATATTTCTGATACAATGCCAGATAATCCAAGTGAACTCGACCTACCAAATCGTAGGTATATTGCTTTTTGCCATACTTCTCGAATTCACGTTTATTTGGCAACATATCCCATAGACACATTTTACGAACATAATCTCGTCCGAGTAACTGATGGATTCTATTAATGGTATATGGAATATCATATCCTTCACTATTCCAACCAGTCAACACATCAACATCATCGATCAATTCCAGAAACGTCTTGAGCAACTCTTCTTCAGAATCCATCGTGTAGGTGTCTGGGAATTGATCACCAATCTTTTTACCTTCTTCATAAGACAAAGTCGGTGGTGGGATTACTAACGTGATATTCTTCTTGAGATTTGAGATATAGATACTAATTGCAGTAATCATAGCAAACGGATCTGATGCCGGAGAGAATCCTCTATCCGGATCAAAGTCAGTCTCGATATCGAAGAACCCGATATTCAGATCAGGTGCTTCGACATTCGAATAATGCTTTTCAAGACAATCAAATACAGGATTCGTATCATGCTCAAACAGGCGTGTACCACGTGGCAACGCTTTCAATGCTTGATTGAATTTTGATTTTGATCGAGCAGAAATCTTACTAGCTTTCGTATTGTAAATGGTTGTAAACTCACCTGAACGGTCTTCGTAATACGCCTCCCACATGATAGGATAAGTCTCGTACAAACGCCGTCCATTGATACGTTCGACAACGTGTACCACTTCTCGATTCTTATCAAAAATAGCGTCAATATACAATTAGATATCCTCTCCAGCCGCATGTAGGATTGATTCGATGATATCCAATTCGTCAACACGATCGTGATAGTCACCCTTGAATGATGCTGTAATTGCTTTATTTAAAACTGCAGGCTTGATCTCTAGTTCTTCAGCGATTGCTTTGACAGTCTCTCGGAGACCTTCATTCAAATCTTGAACTTCTTGTTTAACGCGGACACCTTCAGTGATTAGGTGTTTAATTCGTACTTTGTCGTTTCCATTGATTTGGATTGGCATAGGTGTATCTCCATAGTTGTGGTAAAGAATTGTATCTTATGTTTAAATTATACAGGAAGAGTTTGTAATGACAACAGTCATTACAAATCGTTAGGGTAAAGTTCCGCGTAAGTCGTGTACAGTTTCTGAATGTTAAACTGAGCTGGTAATTTGTGTATTAACTTTGTAGCAACAAACATCGGTGAAGGGACTGGCATATTCTGACCTTTGACTTCTTCTCGAGCCTTTAACGTCATGCTGTGCAATATTTTTGCTGCCGCTTCATATTCTTCTTTTGTCAGTTTTGAGGTTACCAGATCGGCCATAGTTTGCCACCACTGTCGGTCAAAGATTCCTTCAAACAATTCGTATTCTTCACGTAATGATGCTGGTAACTTTTCCCATGACTGAATTGATGGGCTTGTTTTTGATCGTTCGTTCAACGACTGTCCGTATCTCCAACCCTCATTAACCATTGTGTTGTACCAAATTTTATGCTGCTCACGTACCCGTGACCCGTTAAAATGTCCAGCATATCCTTCGCAAAGACTAACTTCGTCATACTCTTCCAAGTCTTCCTCTGGTTTCGCTTCAACGGAAAATTCAAGAATATCGTCTTCATCGTCTGGGAATTCTGCTACCCATGCTTCATAGACGTCACGAGCTTCTTCAGCTGTCAGATCTCTTAACAATGTAACTTCATGCAACACAGAGCCGTCTTCTAGTACATACGCATCGATCGAAAAATCCTCAGGCAATGCTTCATCTGATATAGTTGCGAAGATAATTCCAACTGTTGAATACTCTTCGTCTGTTAATTCTTCTGGTAACACGAATGATATACTTGACATTTAACTATTCCCTAATTTGTTTATAAAATCTAATAACGCCTGAGCCTTTTCTTCAGGGGTTGGTCCGTTCGGTTCTTTAATCTCTAATTGGATAGGTTCTACTTCAACGACTGGTTTAATTATTTCTTCTACAGGTGCTTGCGTTGGCAACGGCGAATGTGTAGCTGGATTTTGCTCAGCACGTGCACGTCCTTCTCGAATTTCTTTTGCAATTGCATCATTCAACTCGCCTTCAGTTTTCTGCCCTAATTTACCAATAAAATTTAGTAGCTGAGCCTCAGATAGTGCTGACGTCTCGTTTATACCTGCAATAGTACCTAATGATGGTTTGTTCTGGTTAGCTATTTTCACCGGAGCTGGTACTGAAGGAATTGGTTTTCGAGGTTGAACAATTGGCATTTTTGCTTTCGTTTCAGAGACTGGCGATTGATTTCTAGCTCGAATACGATCTGCTGCCGATGATTTCGTTTGCTCAGCTGATTTCTTAGCAGCCAAACCATCTAACGTTTGTTGGACTCGTGCGTCACGAACACGTGGCTTAATATCTACTTTAATATCATCGCTTAATTCAATCTGTCCAGTCAATGCTTGGACAAAATAACCATCGATAATTGCTTCAATAACAAATGAAGTTACTCCACGAATGTCATTTCCAAATGGCGGGAACTGAACTCTCCATCCATTACCTTCACGCGACTCACAATCAAATGATAATTTCGCAGGGCCAGAATCTACGACAAATCTCAATTGAGTATCGGTTGGGTTAATTCCGTCTATCACTGCTTCGAAATGATATTCAGTTTGATGCTGTCTACTTGCTATTACCGTTTCGTTTATCATTTATCTCGCTTCCGTATCTTGTCTATATTTATCTGGATTCGAGTTGCAACTCGTCTCAATCCATCGATACGTATTCCTAGTCTGCGCTTCGTTTCGTTGATAAGATTTAGTACATTAACAACAACGTTTGCACGCTTCGCTGGCATGTGAAAAACTCGTTCGTGCTTCTTGTTTTTGGTTATGATGGTTACACGGAATGATGTATAATCAGTTCGCTGAGTGGTTGACGCTGTTGCACCACCTGCTCGGTCGTCTGCCACTGGCGGATCAATGGCAATATCAATATTCGGAATATACATGGCATATCGTTTAGCAATTAAGCTATGCTGGGCATGACCTCCAAGACCGCCTGTGATAATAACCCCTGTTCCAAACTTTGAATGGATCGCTCTGTGTGCCATTATCGAGGCAACCTTTCAAATACAGCCTCGATACTAGCTGCGCCTGTATCGTCTTTCAAATCAAACACTCGAATTGGAGTGATATCGTCATCATCGTATATTGTAAGCGTCTTGGCTGTTTTGTCGATTCGAGTTCTATTTGACTCGTACTTTAATATCTCTTCAATTAGTATTAATGCACTATCGGCGGTGATTGCAATTGAATCGACTGCTGTGCTGACAGTTTGTATATTAGTATTTGCAGTATCTACGTTTGTTGATACAGTATCAACTGATGTTTGCGTTGCGCGCGAAGAAACGGGGGCATCCAAATTAGCCATTGCAGGACCAAATTCTGTACTGATCGCATCAACTGTCGAATTCGCAGTTAGAGTAACCAAATCGTCCAAAACAGCAGTAGCAGGCGGGATAGCATACGTCAAAGCAGATACCGTTAAGGTGATTTCAATGTTATGTGGATCGTTTGTCGGTACGAATAAGTTTTCACCTTCTTGGGTGTATACGTTCCCAATCACGTTCAATCTGTGATCACCTTCCCAAGTTCGCATTCTCCAACCATTCTGTAAGAAATATGATGAACCAAGTAGCAAACCACCAGGTAGTGGGTCACCACCAGTGGTTCGAATAGCTTCAACAAATTTTGTGTTGACGTTGTCGGTTTGAATCAACCATTCTTTCCAATTTGAATAAACATCGGTGGGGAAATCTAATGTCGTTACACCAGGATTCACAATGATTAGTTTATTAGCACCATCAAATGTAACAGGCATCGGATTGTTCCAAACCTGCCAAAATCCATAGTTATACTGTAGCATCAGTTACCCCTTATCTAACTTCTGCCCACGAAAACGCCATCTCAACAGAGCAAGGATTAGTGCCAGTAGATCGTCCTGCAACTGTCATAAAGGTATCTACGTCAGTTATCGTGTGACCACGTCTGATATAATGTGATCTAACATAATCAAAGTGATCTGCGATGTCATACGTATGTGATCCTGCATCGAAATAATGCATACCGACAACATGGCCACCGGAATATGTTGTCGCCGAACGTTCCAACTCAACACCTGATTCTTCATCATGCTCTACCCAATTAGCGGTGCCGGCATCTAACGTTGGGCTAATGAGAACTACAAGATGCATTGGCTCAGTACAAAAAAAACTGATTTCCTTCGGTAATGCATACGATCTGTTATCTCTGCCATTAAATGTCTGCGCCATTCTCATGGACATGATCGGCGTTACTGTTGGCATACCAACTGGTAAACTCTTATTTGGTACCATCGCTGCGAAGTCATGATGATGCGGTCTAAACACACCTTCAGTTTTAACAGCAGCTGAGTAGATAAACATTTCAGACGTTGATGCTGAGATGCCTTTGTTTTCAATATCGTAACGAATAGGCAGCGAACCTGTCCGCATATAAGTTGTAGAACGGTTGTTGGCGTTTTCAATGGTATGGCAAACAACACGATCGCCTGTCGGCGCGAATACACCAAAACGAATTTGACCTGCTCCAAGCCACTGGAAATCGATCCAATAGATATTGACCTTTGTAACGTCAATGGTCATGTTTGAAAAACCTTCTCCGTCTAATCGGTCTCCGTTCCATTCTGATTGCGGTATGATTTCCTTTCTGGAAATTCCGTCTGGCGTAGATGATCGAAGTCTTACTTCAAGTATGTTATCTGTCAGCTGGAAATACACACCATCCATGTCATCAAAATAGCCCCACTCTCTAACAACATTCGTCTTGCCCGAATCACCAAGGCGAACCGTCATTTCGACAAACTGGGAATTACCAACCGAATATCTATGATATTTCTTTGATGTTATTTTACATTCTGCACCAATATCAGTACCAACTTGCATTCGCTTACCGGCTTCATTTGGTATCCATGTATGATTACCCGTTCCTAATGTAATTTGTTCGAAATCATCGCCGCCGTCATAGATAGTGTGCATATATTCAGCAATCGTTGTTGGTGTAGATACACGCATCTTACCGAAAGCATCGAACTGAGGCGAACCTTCATAGAATCGTGTATAAGCAGCACCTCGATTGTCAACGTCTTGGCCGTAGGACGGATTAGTTGAACCTACAATGACAGTGTTGTTTGTATGTAACATTTCTGGCTTGCCTTCTACTACAGCCCACTTCACGCCATCAGAATACAACTCTTCGTCTGCCACAAACATGACAACGCCTTCGGCGGAGTCATGTGAAGTTGTGGTAGTTACAACGCCTGTGGTTGGCGTATGATGATCTACTTTTGTAACAACACCCTCATACCCCGATGTATTACCAACGATATGCTCGCCAACAGGTATATCAAAAGCCATTCCTGAAAACTCAGTATCAATAGTTTGCGTAACTACGAATTTTTTTCCTGCGCCATCTGGTGGCATTGCTATATAATGTGTCTTACTCATGTATATTCCCTAGTTTGTATTAGTATTTAGCTTTGCTCAGTAAACGCTGACGGAACCATAATTCCAGTGGCTTGATCGTATCCACCGCCAGACATTTTCCACTGGAACGGAACAATCACCATCAGTGGGTTGGTTGGGTGAATGTCCCACTTGTGCGAAAAGTCTACTATCGAAAATTGTCCTTCGATTTGTTCTTTAATTGCGTCTAAAAGTTTTGGTGCAAAGTACGCTAACGGAACATCAACTTCACGTCCGAAGCGAACTTTAAATAATATTTGGCGCACTTGTCTGCGCGACAATGTCTTTAGCTGCTCGTAGGTCGTTTTTGATGCTGCTTCATTAGCGTCATTCGATACGACAAGTTCAGGTTCAACAATTGGTTCAACAATTGGTTCAACAATTGGTTCAACAATTGGTTCAACAATTGGTTCAACAACGTCCAAAACCTTTTTTGAGAAAACCTTTTTTGATTTTTTTCCAGCCATTTAAGACTCCTTGATAAAAGATATGTTTATATTTATCATAATAATAAAAATGAAGATTTGGCGCGCCATTACTGACGCGCCTCGTTGCCTAACCCTTAGGTTAGATAGTTTCGCTCTAGTGCCGATACCAACGATATGTTAATACCTTTTGAACGAGATATTGTACCTGTCGTGATTACGAACTGTGCTGTGTTCAAGCCAATTGAAACGATTGTTACTGGAGCGTCAACACCTGACGAAGTACCACCGCGCTGAACGTTACCATCATAATCGTATTCAAAGTTCACAGTACTTGCAGCTGAAATCAATCCAGTTACTGGATTGCCGTTTTTATCGTTCACCAACATTGCATTAACAGTACCATAGTCACGTCCAGTGTTATCACCGATATCATCATTAGTAAAGAATACCCAATATTTTGCAGCAGCGTCATTCACCAAGTTATTGTTAAATGATAGTGTTACAGATGAACTGAATGGATATGCTCGTGATGCACCTGTTGCGTCAAAGAACAGAATGTTGTTGATGTCGTCAGCGTTCAAATTATCAATGTGCATATTCAACGTTGTACCTGTTGGAGAAGCATACGTCATCAACAAGTCGGTGATGTCGCCACGTTTTACACTGTCGCCGTAATCAATGTCTGATGTTTGACGAAGTTGGTGTTGAATGAACTGATAGCAGTTTGAAGCAGTTGCGCCATTACCAAACAGTCTCCACTCATAACCATAAGTGATGCCATTAATTGTTCTTGCAAATCCACGAGTAATTTTATACTGTGCCGATTCCGTCACGGCTGCAACTGCATCTCCTGCAAGCAATGTTATAGTTGTGCCAACTACGCTTGCGATGGTTGCAACTGCACCTGAGTTAGTACCAGATAAAATTGTGATAATATCACCTGCTTGTGCCAGAGATGATTGGTCAGTTGTTGTAACAATCGTATCAGGGTTTGCATCAGCAAATGTCAACGACTCAGTCAGCGGTGCAACAATTTCATCGTGTTTATATTGAAGATACATTCCTGATTTAACAACATCAAAATCAAGTGCTGTTTGTGCTGTCAATTGACGGTCAGTTGTGTCCAATGTCAATACTGTTGTTGCCACGTTAGTGATTTTATAAACACCATTGTGTGTAGTAACACCAGCATCTTTTAGGATAACCATGTCACCAGCAACAACCCCTGCTGCCGCGAAATCAGTAGCACTAGTCAACGTACCTGTCACAGAGTCTATGTTAGCACTTGCACCATCAGTTAAATCACGAAGAACGTATGTTGAAGTTACTGTAAACGTCATTCCCGTGCTGCCTGCAAATGTAATAAAATCTGCATCTGGGGCAATTTCAAGTGTTGTCAAGTTAGTAACAGAAGCTACCGTGAAATAACCAGTATCAGTACCTGTAGCAGAAGTTACATAAACTGTATCGCCTGCTGCAACACCGTCAGTTACAAAATCAGATGCTGTTGATGTGAAAGTTGTGGTACCAACTGTAGCAACGCCATCAGTTTGAACACTTGATATTTCACGCTGTGTTCTGAATGGTGCTGCACCTACGATTTTAGCATCAGTTGCTACAATTGCAGAATCTGCTGCGTGAGCAAGCGGAAAACGGTTTACAATCGTCTGTAAGTTTACAACACCGATATCGGCGATTTCAGCCTGTGAATACGTTCTGTATTTCTTACGAGCAAACAATTTCAAGTAAGTTTTGTATGCCGTAGCACCATCGTTGATTAATACTGGCTCGTTTACTGGTCCGAGGAACGTGAAGTTTTCTGGGGCAGTAATTGCGTCTGTCTGTTGGAAATATACCTGAGTGTCAGAGTCTAACGATCCCAACGTGATAATACCAGTATATTCGTCCTGAACAGTACCTGCTGTGTCTTTAGCAGTCCAACCACCAGTTCGCACTTTCTTACGAGTATAGTCACTAAACCACTGCCAGTTTTCATGGGCAGCACCACCACCTAATTCAAACTGCTCCGCCGTAATAGGCTCGAATGGGAATGGGTGTCTGATCAAATCATCCTGTCCGAAACTGAATGTTAAGTTTTCGGATAATGTTGCAGTCGCTGCGGCACTCAAAACAAAATCGGTTCCGTCAGTAATCGATTCGATATATGCATTAGCAGGAATACTTGCTCCAGAAACGTGTTGACCAACATACAAATCTGCCGTAGATGCTACCACTACTAATGTTGTTGTGTTTAGTGTTGCCGATTTAACGGTTGCCGTGGCGTCTGTTCTCCACTCTTCTTTAGAGAAAGAGTATACTGCCTGTTCTGTTACACCATCGAAAATAGATGGTGTTGCAGTATCTATACCAGAATTTTCTACCGTATCTGTTCCTGCCAATGAAGGTGAACGAATTTCATACGAAAGGTTGGTATTCGAAGTAGAAAATGAAGCTACTGTACCGTCTGTATTATCAAGTGTTAATACTGTTGCTGAAGTCACAGTATTCACTATATAGTGACCTGCATCTTCTCCGTGTCTGATAATAACAACATCGCCAACAACAACTGCATCAGTTGTTGTGAATGTTGCTCCTACCGATGTTAATGTTGCACCTGCGGAAGTGGTTGAACCATTTCCCCGTGCTGTTCTTCGTGCCAACACAGGATATAAAGATATCTTCTGTGCTACCGTGCTGTAAACAACTTCTGCTCTCGAGAGGTTGTCCGGATCCGTAATAATTGCCATTGGTGTTCTCCTATTGTGACAAGCGCATGACGTGTGCCCTTCTAACTAGTATTTATCCTTTATTTGATATTGCACGTCTGTCAAAATGATAAATAACTATATGAAAATAGGATACGAATAAAATATGGCAATCACATCAGCTGCAAATAGTGGCGTAATCGTCACATCACCTGCAAAAAACGGAACGTTGGCGTCTGGTTCAACTACTGGTGCTGTGTTGGATTCTGCAATAAGTACCAATAATGGCAATTTAATGGGAAGTCCGACATTAACTGGTCGCTTAATTCGTATCACTGGTGGATTGGGTAGTGGTCAGATTCGTTACATCACTTCAGATAATGGCACAACTACTATCGTTGTCAATGAAGCATGGACAACTGTCCCGAATAATACTTCCACATACCAAATTTCATACATCATCCAAGACCCTGCAACGCTAACTGGTTTTGGTCTTATTAACAAACGTGTTGCTGACTATTCTTCTTCAAGGCGGTTAACTATCGCTAATGCTGGGTGGCTTGCATTCCTTGACGGTGTTTCACTTGAGACGAGCGACAACAGTTCAACTACAGTTGCAGATATTATTATACAATCTGGGGGGCGATTAGACAACGGTTATTTGACTAATGGGCTTCCTGTTTCTGGTGGTTATATAATCGGAACACCTGCTGTAAATGGCGAACTTGTACTTGATTTTCAAGCAGGATCAACTGGCGTATTAAACGATTTCTTGATTACGTGTGTATACCAAAACAGATCATTTTTTACAGGTGACGTCACTTGGAACAAAGCTAAGTTTTTCTCGGCATCGTACGCTATGAATCTGACAGGTAATTTGACAATCAAAAATTCCGTCATTGAAGGCAAAAGTGCAACCACAGACACGTTATCATGTGATCAAACAACCAACGTTGACGGACTGACTGTCATTTCGACCAATGGATTTATTAGTCCGAACGATTCTGTGACAGAAACAATCTCTCTTAAAAATGTAACGTTTGCAAAAAATCTAAGAAAAGTATTAGTGTATGCCAACAAAACGTGGGATTTTATTAATCCGACTTGGACCGTTGTCACAACCGACCAAACAAACTTGTCTTTCACAGGAACAGGCAATTCTGTTCGAGAATTATTTGCTCTGAACGTAACTACAGCGACAGCAGATGGTACCGCAATTTCTGGTGCTTCTACATATATGTATGAAGGTTTACTAAACCAAAACTTGCCGACTGCCAACAGAGTCGTTACCAATGCTAGTGGATTGGCTGCTTCTAACGTGCTTAAACGTGTATTCACAAATAATGCAGGTACGTCAGTGAATACTGAAACTTATGGCAATTATTTCTTAAAAGTTTACAATCATGGAAAACTACCATTTGTGACGTCATTGCCGTTCACAAAACAACAGGACGTTGGTGTTACTCTCGTAACTGATCCAAACATTACACAGACCAATGCCGCTTCTGCTATTTCCGCAGGATCGGGAATTGCCATTACCAACGAGACAAATCCTTTCACGATTTTAGAATATCAATCTGGTACTGGCACACTAACAGTTGGATCTACTGTTACTGGTGGCACTTCAACAGCTACTGGTGTCGTTGTTGAAATAATCGAAGGAAACTCAGTAGCAGGTAAAGTGCTATTGAAAACAAGAAACGCCACAGCGTATCAAACGTCAGGATCAACAGAAACAATTACAGCAGGTGCTTGGTCAAGTTCAACCGTACTTGGATCTACTGTATACAGTTTTAAATATATGATCGACTGTAATGCATTACCGCTGACTACTGTATATGATTACATCAATGCCAAACTAGCTGAATCTCCTGTTGCAGCGACTTTCCAAGACTTAATTATATGGGGTGGTGGAGTTTATGCCAAGCCATTTTTTAACAGTGGCAGTGGATATTACACTATTCAAAATGCAAGTCAAGGATTTGTTATGGCAAATCGAGGTGCGGGCACTGTAGCATATTTCACATCGAACAGCGGAACACAATATATTCCACCAGTGTCATATTCATTCAATCTAACTGGTTTGAAAACTAACAGCGAAGTACGATTGATTAATCCTTCGAATAAAACTGAAATTGCAGGTATCGAAAATACTCTTGGCATCATTACTAAAGCTGCAATCACAACTGGTGGCACTGGTTATACAAATGGCGATACATTGACTATCGTTGGCGGCACTGGAACAGCAGCAACATTGACAGTGACATCTGTCAATAGTGGCGTCATTACTGGTGTTAGTATTGCAGGAAGTGGATCATACTCAATTGCTCCACCATCGCCGTCATCTGTTACTGGTGGGACTGGTAATGGCGCGAAATTCAACTTGACAGATGCAGGCACATATTCATATTCTTATGTTTACAGTGGTGACGTTCCAGCCACAGCAATCGTGTTTCATTTAGCATATAAGGATATCCGAATATCTGACTTAGTGTTAAGTAATAGCAGTCAGAGTATCCCAATCCAACAAGCAACTGACAGAGTGTATTTCACTTAATTTAGCATATTGAAGATAATAAAAAAGGGCCAAATTGGCCCTTTTGTTTAAGCTAAGATTATTTCACAAAACAGTTTCTATAACACCGGATATAATCCTTAAACTTGACTCGTTTACCTCGAGCATGTCGGTGGTGCAATTTTGTTACTGACGATTCGTGCTCGACTTCATCGATTTCAGTTACCGTCAAAGTTTCAGGATCCAACGCATGTTTGTACGGAATTACCATGCCGCCCTGTTCTTCAGTTACTTTTAAAACTGTACACTCGATAAACTTCGTTACGTCTTCTTCCTCGAAATCCGAGACGGCTACTACTTGATTGTTATTGTTTCGTACTATTATTAACATTTTACAACTCCTTAGAAATTACTGGGAATTTACCAGTGACGAGGATAGAATCAGCAACCTTGTTTTCAGCTTCCCAAAACACATTGCCATTTTTAACAAAAGCATTATATACCTCGTCTGTCGAGCCGATCTTCCAGTGACTGGTAGTATCGTACGATAGCCCATCTATCACAACATTTGCCAGAGCATACGGACTACCAGCTACTGCTGCCGCTGATGGAATTTTTGATCCCATCATACCAATCTGTTCGATGGTTCCGTCAACACCTAGTTTAAACATTGCTAAACTATTAGACTTTATATGTTCAGCATTGGCGCTAATATAAGAAGCTCCAGTGCAGTACAATGATATGTCCCCAGCTACATACGAAATCGGTAAACCATCATAGTAAGTATATGTCGGATCAACTGGTTGTGTTGTTGTAACGAGATAATTTGTTTGTATATACGAAACCATATCAAGGTACTCTATAATTGGCTCATTCGATGCTACAACGAATCCTATGTTACCTATGCGATCAGACAAGTGTCCGTAATCGTAGAAAGCCTTCACTGTTACACCAGTAAAGCATGTTGCGAAAGCATTTGTCAGTTCTATTTCAGCATTTCCAAAATTAGTCATGTTCGCAGGATTGCACGTGACCAAATGACCAAAATAAAAACTTGCTTGTGTCGGTACTCGATCTGCGATAGCGTTCGTACTCATGGTAATAGTTGTATCCGTAAATGAAATTACCTTGGTGCCTTCTACAAACCACTCGTCCCAGCCAGCCCTCAGCACCACACCTGGTTGCATGGAATTCGGTATCGCGCCGGTTATTGTAATCGTATTTGAGCCCACAACAGCCGTAAAGCTCGTACTGATATAGCTCGAGGAGCTGAATAAATTATATGGTGCTTCATCACCTACGTGGTAAGGCCAAGATAGATCAAAAGGTTTGCCCGATGCCTCTGCCACCTGACCAATTAAACTATTGCCGGTCAACGATAAAAAAGTTAAATACTTTTCTGGATAGTCTAAACTGAAGTTAGATCTAAAGGTGCCTGACGGATCCCAAGGATTGTTATTGTGCCAATTTGTTACTCCAGTGGTAGTAAAGGTAGAGGTACACGTCATTGGAGGCACGGTGGTGCCGAAGTCGGAGCCATCGAACAAATAGCGTTTCCCAGCTTCGAACTCAATCCCTGTCAGATCAGTGTACCGGTCCAATGTCATGGTTATTATGTCCGATCCGGTGTGATCTGAAATACCTTCGAATTCACCAAACGAATATAAAATATCACCATCGATTCGATTATCTAATGCGTAATACGTGTTAGAATCTGAACCTTTTAAACGGGCAAGATTTATAGACTGGATTGCATCTCTCTCTGGCGTTAGCACTACGGAAACTGTAATATACGAACTATCCTGAGCTGGATGACGATCAACTCCAATAAAATCTGCATCAGCATCAGTTAAAGCGTAGTTGGTTTCGTATGTTGCAGCAAAAATACCAGTCGCAGCATTATATGCCGGTTTTGCCTCTGCATCGAGACTAATGCCACACATTACCTTTTGATCTAGTGCTACATATTTACCATCTTTACTTACACGACCAACACATATCACATTAATGATACCAACGGTCATGACCGTGAATACAATGCCATCCGAACCTATATCAGACACCCACCGATCGACACTGGAATCAGTCATCTCGGCAGACAGTTCATTACCAGTTCGCGTTAGATACTCAGCCTTTAATGCGTCAGTATCCAGTGATTTAGGTGAATGTTCAGTGTTAATGGATACAAAATCAAGCATGTGACCGTTAGCTTTATATACTGCATGTCCATAAGAATTTAACTTTAGATAATAGTCTCCGACATGTCTTCCTTGTCTACCATCAGCACGTGTCTGACTTCCGCTTAGTCCTCCAGTATAGCCACCGATCATTGCCTCATTATGAAGTTTTTTCATGCGATCCTCGCCGAACAGATATTCAGCAGCACCAGGTATCTTGAATCCAGTTTCCCAGTCGGAAAAATTTGGTAAAAGATCATCAACTCTAGTAGGTTTTGGTCTAGGGAACGATAGGGCGGTGCCTGATGTACCAGGATTCCATGCCACATGCATCGATACAATCGGATCAATGTTTGCCGTAGCGCCAGTTCCTGTACCACCAGTTAATGCTGTAACAGGAAATATATCTTTATTAAACGTTACACCTCCAACTGTTGTAATATCAAAACTGTAAAATCCATCCAGGTTAACAACTGCTTCAGTAATTTCGCCGCTTCCGCCAACAGCAATAACTTTATAGTCAAACTGAGTAACGGGTGTAGCAGTAAGTTTATCAAACGCACCAATATTCGTAATACCAGCAAGTGGCATAGTAACAACATCACCTATTGTATAACCAGTCCCGCCAGTGATATTTTTAAGTTTATAAGTTATCAAATCTCTGAATACTTCGTTCGAAGCAGCAGGATAAGCCGCTTCGAGCTCGGCATAAGTGTTTGTTGAATGATCTGGGTTGGCAAAATCAACCGTAGTAGAGTGGTGATTAGACCCCACCACATTCACATTACAGAAATCGTTTGTCGAAAGAAACAATGGCTTTAAGACTTCAAAATTTTCGCCAGTCGATTGTAGCTGAGCATCAAATATCATTACATTACCACTTGGTAATGGCATGTATGATTCATCAAACCTTGCTAGGAGCGTCCGGCTGAAGGTGTGGGAATTCATTGATCGTATATCTCGAAGACCTGAAGCCCAATACATATTGGTTGTCGGAAAGACCACTCTATTCGTTATCGGGTTGTACTCGTCGTCGTAAGGTGGAGCTGCTCTTGTTCCGTCTAAAAACTTATATCCTGCATCCATTTTCAGAACTGTGGTGTATGGGGCAGATCCATCAACCGGTACAACAAACTGCGTGTCAAATTTAAAGCAAGAATCATGTATCATAACCTGAAATGTATCAGATACCCCTGGCACACTTGAAACATGTCTCACAAACTCGCGATTTTCATCATCGAGATAATCTCTATACATCGGGGTACGACCTAAAAATAACGTATTTTCGATAACACCATCTTTAATAATCATGGCGACCATCTCAAAGGCTTCCACTGCGGTGTCTGGACCCTTCATATACGGATTGTCAATATATTTAAGTGAAGGGACAGATGTTTTGTACAGGTCATACTTTTGTGGCGCCCATTTGGCACGGCCATTAAATGATATCATCACAACTCTGTTATTCGCCTGATCCATCCAATCCGCAAATGCGTTTTCGTTACGGTCCAAGTTTCCGTGTGCTGCATATCCTTTCCCAGGGAACAATTTAAGTGCTTCATCAGGAGTAGAGTAGTCGTCCCAGGACTGCAATAGATCGCCAAGAGGGGTTGTGGATGTAAATACAACAGATTCGTTTCGCAGATTTACATGATCAGTGTCAGTATACTCAGCAACTGTCGGTACTGGTATTTGACCAGCCCACGCGATCTTAGCGCCACCACCACCACCACCACCTTCAGACCAAACAGCAGCGCCATTGGTTGCATCTACGCAAGTATAAACCTTGTTTGTTGCAGTATTAACCCATTCCGAGCCAACCTCATATCCAGCGGCTGCGTCATCTGTCGCGCCTGGTGCTACAACAGCTGTATACTGACTCTTCTTAGCATAAGCTGCGAATTTTGCGCTATTTGCTAAATCTCTTGCTTTACTCATATTCAATGTCCTCCCGAACTTTTATTAAACTATTAACCATTCACTTCTTTCAATTAATATTACGTCTGTTGTTAATACTGGAATTGCAAGAACCACAGAGGTTGACGTTACTGTCGTGATGTCAGCAGACATCATTCTAATACCATTGACGTACACTTTGACCGTGGACGGATTACACTCAGCAAATGCGAACGTATCTGTCGCTATTCCTGTGTATTCTGTTTCTTTTAATGTGCCTACATACGCATCAATGACGTTTCTAGTGAATGCTGTTGTAGCAACCCTATTTGAATCATCGGTAGCGAGTGGGGTGTCTGATGTCGATGTTCCTGTCATCACCCAGTTATTTGTGTTAATGTCACCAGCATCTAGTGGAGATTCCGTAGACACCATCAATACACCATTAGTAGGATGAGAGGTTATAACAATTCCCACTCTAACATGATATTCTGTTGGACCGGATGGTATTCCTACATAATAAGTACCAGCTACCGTTGGACTCAAATGCACAATATCCCCAGTAGTAAACGATGATGTATCCAAACCACGTACCAATCCGCTCACCGTAACAATACCTTGAGCGTTATGAGCTATATCATGGGTTGCTACTCCGATAGTTTCTGCAGTTGTTTTGTCATTGGCAATAGCAAGCGATATGAGAGGTCGTTGACCTGACGAACCGCTAATGTAAACTACAGCTCCGTTCGGGATCGTGACACCAGTCGTATTTCTTACTCGTAGCCACAATTCTTCACCAAAATTCATGGTCACATCAGTAAATTCATTATAGCCAATGAATGTTTTGTCAACAAAGTCGTACGAGATCAATCCTTCTTGATACGGGGCGACTGTACCACTAGTAGGGAATTTAACGGCTGTTGTGGCAATCGAACCTGTTACATTTAATATATCAGAAAACGGGTTATATGAAA
>ENA-OSIY01000353-OSIY01000353.1-marine-metagenome-genome-assembly--contig:-NODE-353-length-26274-cov-7.944917_pt1 | contig 26274 bp, 36 predicted proteins | sample MGYA00237884_ERZ534233 | MGnify/ENA primary metagenome ERZ534233 (study PRJEB26412, sample SAMN06343840) | marine metagenome | isolation source: estuarine water | place: USA: Columbia River Estuary... | reverse complement strand
GGCGACCACCGAGATCTACACCTCTCTATTCGTCGGCAGCGTCAGATGTGTATAAGAGACAGTCACAACACCTTCCCAGTGATCTCTATGTGCTTTAGTTTCTAACCACTGTGAATCTATATCACTCATTGCTTTTTGATCAGCACCCATTAAGTCTGGTGTGTTCCATTTGCCACTACCTGTGTGATTATATCTCTTTGTACTCATCCGAAAAAGTCCTCCAGTGATGCTACGGGTTCTGCGTCCCACCCGACTGCGTCCAGAATTACTTGGATAGGATCGAGGAAGGATTTAGTAAACATCATATCGTAGTCAATGTATTTGTGTAGTCCCAGTTCCTTGGGGATGTTCAGTGGATATGACACCACGTTTTCCTGTAATGGGTTTGGTCGTTTGAGATAACAGAATTTAATCTTGTCACCATTCTTGACCAGTTCGAACCTCTTACCCAGACCCTGCTTCTTGACTTGTTTATTAAACAAGAGTGCACCACGAACATGGATCGGGGTACCCTTACTGTAGACGGTCTTGGTGTTGTGCCACTTGGTTATGTTGGTGACACCACGAGGGAATGAAATATCTTCGGGGGGCATTTTCTTGAATGCTTTCTTGAAGTCGGCAATGTGTGCTTGAGTAGCAGTCTCATCTGAGTTGATGATAACACCGAACGTTTCTTTGAATGCATTACGCACAACCTGCGGTGTACTGGATTTGATTGCTTCGATACCCATCATCTTTAACTTGGGAGTTTTGTACTGGACACCCTCGTTGTTGTGGACGTTGAGAATATATCTCTTCTTGGCAGTCCAGATCCCACGAGAGGCAATTACCTCACGTCCCATCTCCATGCGGTTATCATACGCACCAGTAACTTTTGCCATACCATCGTATGACTTTACCAGAACTTTCTCGAAGTGGTCTGCACAGATCTTGTCAAGAAACTTAACTGGATCTTTGGGGTTGAACTGGTCAACCAGTGCACCCATTCGAATGTAAACGGAGTCAGTGTCAATCGCAACAACGTAATCTTCGTCTGTCTTGAGGATTTTCTGCATCTCATCATTGACGGCACGTTCTGCCCACTTGATTGCCAACTGACCCGCAAGGGTGATACTCTCTGCCACACGTTGATCAAAGTAACGGAAGTACTTGTTACCCAGTGCACCATAGAGTGAGTTCATAAGAATCTTGATTGCCATCTGCTGATTGTTCAACGAGGTGATCTTGTACTCAAGTTCTTTAGTAGGATTGTTTTGGTTCTCTTGCTCCAGACGTAGCATCTCATTCTTCACGAGTCTACGTTCTGAGTAATACTTCTTAATGATCGTGGGGATAACACCCTCACGTTTGTGGGTGAATCTTACACCAGTGGGTGCGACAGAGTAACCGTCTTCACTCATAGTGGCAGACCCATCAAGAAACTTATCAACACTCACGTTGTTAACGAACCCGTCCATGACAGTTTCGGGTGACATGTTGTATTGTACAATGATGTTAGGATACAGGGAGTTCAAGTCGAACGAGGTAACCCAGTCATGAGATCCAACCTGTGGTTCTTTAACGTAACCGCCTGGATATGGAGTCTTGGGTTTCTCTACCTTGGGTGGCACCGCAACCTTCTGCTTACATAGCAAACGGTAGATGATAGCATCCCAGATAGCAGTCGTACCCAGAGTGTCGGTATAGTTCACACCACCACGGTATGCCATGGTAAGTACCAGAGTAATTAGATCTAACTTCTCATCGATCTTGTGAACCAACTCCACGTCCTTGATATTGTAGTCAATGAACTTCTGGTAGTCTTCCTTGTACAGAGTGAACAGGTTGCCATGCTCCTCATACGAGAGTTTGTTCTCTCCAAGTTCTACGTGGGCAATGTGATCCAGTCTGTAGGATTCTTGTAGGTTGTATGTAAACTTCTTGTAGACTTCAAGGTAGTCAAGTACCTCGATGCCTTCGATGTTATAGAACTGGTTCTGCTTACCATTCATAAGTAGGGTGCGTTCTTTGACGTTGCCCCACGGAGACCATTGCTTGACACGTTGGTCACCAAGGATCTTGAGAGTCCTGTTGATTAGGTATGGCATATCGAAGAACCGTACGTTCCAACCAGTGATTACATCTGGAGAGTGATGTCTCCAGTGCTCAAGGAATTTAGATAGTAGGTCATGCTCAGAGTCACACTGTACAAACAATACATCGTCACGAGAATTCTCGTAGTGCTCCAGACCCCAGACACGGTAGATACCATCGTTCTGTCTGAGACAAATACTAATGACAGGATACTCTGCCCTATCTGGTTCGGGGAATCCTTCACTGGACTCGACCTCAATATCGAGATTGTTTACACGGATCAGAGATCTGTCAAACTTGATATCGTTGGGGTATTGCTCTTGGATGTATTGTGCAATGTAGTTGGTGTTGCCGTAGATAGACATGTTGCTTACATGCTCGTATCTTTTGTAGAAGTCGGTTGCCTCCTTCATGTTCTCGAAGGGGATTGCTTCTACCTTGTTGCCATCCAGAGTATCCCACGACATAGAGGATCCACCAACTTTAGATGGGATGAATAGGGTAGGTTCAAACGGAACTTTGCGTTGGGCAGGTTGCCCATTCTGGTATCCACGTACCAGTAGGTTGTTTCCATAACGAGAAACGTTGGTGTAAAAATCCATAAGTAATCCTTCAATAATGTTTCATTATAACAAATAGGTGGGGCAATGTCAAGGTTTTATTACGTATATTGGTTCGATAAAGTTTAACTTCTTATCGTCCTCTACTCTGTAGTGATCTGACATGTCACTTGAATTTGGTCTCTTGGATATCATCATACCTACAACATAGTCTATGCCATATCGGTCTATGATATCTTTCTCAATATAATTACGTTTACCATTAACCACAGGGTCAACAATATTAATCATAACTTTCTTGCAGTGCTTCTTCATAGCATCCATAACAGGATAGAAGAATGTATCTCTCCACTGATCGTACTGGTTGTATCTTTTCCAAGACTGATCGTCTTCGGATGCAGATCCTTCGGCATACTTCTCGATTCCAAAATAAGGGGGTGAAGTAAACATTAGATCATACTGACCGTCACATATATTATCCCAGTCCATATCTTCGGCAGGTTTGTTATATATGCGTACCCTCTTAGATCCAGTCACCTCGAACCAATCACCATGATCGGTGAAGGTAGTCTCTACCGGAAACAATGGTGATTGCAATAACTCTTCGTATGCAACACACTGCTTCTTGTATAACTCATATGATTCTGTGTTGGGATCACATCCAAGATACTCTGAGGTATTATTAGATGTATAGAAACCTGCAAGTCTGTCACCCCATCCACAAGAGATGTCGATTACTTTCCTCGCACCTTCGGTCTCGTATATAGTTTTAGCAACAGATGGTTTGAACTGTGTAGCAACATATCCAGAGAGTCTGAACATAGCACGATACTTCTGCTCATCAATCGGAGAGGTTTCTCCTTTGAACTCACGGAACAGATACAACATCATAGAGTGAAATCTTGATGAGTATGGATTGTCCCACGCATACTGTGATGATGCGGCGGTAGCATGACCACAAGTGTAACGATTGTCACAGTGGAAATGATTGCTCACATCATTGAAGTTATGACCGCATGACATAGCATACTTAACTTCTACCTTCTCATCAAACTTATTACGTACAGTAGTAGGATCCAGATTCTTCTTGAGATTGGACTTGCTGTTACTGTTTAATAGTTTATTGAATGAGTCCGACATCTCATTTATAGTCGGTCTCTTGATAGGTAACGGGGGTTTGTGATTACTGACATAATCCTTCACCTGCTCCATAAACCAAACTGATCCAGTATGCTGATCATCTGGATGTGTATTACGTGCACGTATGTCGTGCCATTCCTTATGAGTGAACATAGGAACTTTGTATGGATTGTTACAGTAATCTATAATATTATCTTTCATGGTGACCATTATAACAGGTTATACCATAAATGTCAAGGGACAATATGAAATAATTCATGCCTCATCCAAGGTTCTTCAATGTGTTCATCTGTGTAAGAATGATGATCTTGAGTAACCTTTAATTGTTTTGATATGACTTGGGTTGTTGGTGTATACCATTCATTTATATCTCTATGTGGATCATATGTATTGAATGGTTTTCTTACATCCCAACCAAGATGTAGAGTGTCACAATGGTGCCATGGGTGTACAGCAGTTACTTCCCTTCCCCTATACTTTATTTCTTTGAGTTGTAGATATCTTGTAGTATATGTCTGGAACAATCTATTGAGAACACAGTAAGGCCCACAGTTGATTGGGAAGTCTCGTTTTGATAACAACTCATATTGGTATTCGGCAGTCTTCTGTTCAAATCCATAACATCCCATAAACAATCCAATGTTTAGATACAAGACATCCATTTCAATAAGTTCCTTGAAGTATTCGATGTCATCATCATTATACCAAGTGTCGTGTTCGAGTACAAGGAACATCTCTTCTGTCTCGGACTGCATACGCATAAGTTCCCAGTGAGAACACATACCCGCAATCTCTGTTGGAGAATGCATGGGAATATCTTTACCACCATGTGCTTTTGAATCTCCCTTCATCAAGGATTTCTCCCAGACGTATCTGTTCTTATGTTCTTCGAATTCGGGGGAGTCTGGTGTTATGGCATCGAACGTACGTATCTCAAGGATACCTGCGTCTGTTAAAGGTTTGAATGACTCACGTGATATACGTGCGTATTCTTCTGAGACTGGGTTGTCTTTTATTATAATTTGATAAGCAATCATACTCATTATATATCCTAAAGATTAGAGGGACTTGCGCCCCTCCAAAATAGTCAATTAGACAAGTGGTGCTATAGCAATTGCCATGGTAAACATAGTAACAACTAATAACATCACATTCCCAACTGACTCACTTCGACTGAAGCGTTTTACAGTTTTGCTTGGGTTCATGATTTTCCTCCACGAAAAGTTATGAAATACTTATTTTTCGTGGTCGCTTCTCATCTGGCACGACAACCTTCAGACTGACTGACAGGATGCCATCGACATGTGAAGCACCGTTTACTTCTACGTACTCGGATAGTCGGAATTGTCGTTTGAACTGTTTTTGTGAGATTCCTTGATGGACATATTCTCTATCACGTTTCTCATGTTTTCCAGAAACCGACAAGGTTCTTTCTTTCTGTTCAATTTCTATTTCGTCCTTCGTAAACCCAGACACAGCAAGTTCGATGAGGAATTCACCTTCACCGACTTTTACTATATTATGTGGGGGGTAGTTGTCGTGAGAACTCCTACCGATGAAGTCCAGTTCGTTTAGTAGATGTTCAAAACCTACAAAAGTTTGTGGTGGAAATAAAGTTTTAGTCATAGTTTTCTCCTATTAAATAGCAAGTTAAATGGATACCCGACCTATTCGGCATATCCGACAGTATTTATACAAATTAGAATCTTAAAAGCAAACTAATTTAAAAATAAATACTTGGATCTGGATCCCCTTCGACCCCGAAGGAAAAACTGACCCGACTGTCGTGGGGTATCACTTGATGGTGAGTCCCACGAGGCAACCATACATAGTCGCCTGGATTGAACCAGAATGGTTCATCGTTATTATGACCCTCCACTCGCATTTCAACGGATGCCAGAACTTGTACTAAAAACACGTCCATGGTATCACAATGCCAAGGGTAAGAGTCAGAATTCTTTCCAATGCCAGTAAAGGCAATGTTTGTAATTTTGTTTCCGTGCAGGGAAAATACATCCTGCATCTCTTGCTCGATATCACGAGCAAACTGTGGAGCAGACGGTCTATCATGAAAACAGTTAAGACCTATCCTAAATTTTTTACTGTTGGAATCAACCAACTTATCTGGATGAGTGTTGAGTAAATCTATATGCTTATTCCAGTCATATACATCTTTTACATCAAGGGGGAGTTTACCAAAGAAAGGTTTCTTCTCTGATATCTCTTCATCTTTATTATCAAATATACCAAACATATTTACTGAACCCAACAAACAGGATAGACACACCAATAAGGATTAAAGACACCTAACATCCATGCAATAAGGATCCATAACGGAATCTTTACCCAAAGTTTATTCTTAGACCATTCTCTAAACTTAATAGCATAAGGTGCTAACTTTTCAAATATCCACTGACTCATTTATTACCTATATTATATTTAGGACATAGTTCCCATTGATCCTTATCTTTGAAACCAATGATCTTGATAGTCCTCATAGGTGCACATTCTTTTGCAACTTCTTTATTCTGGATCTCCACGAGTCCCCAGTCTTGTAGTAGTGTTGCGATTGTGTTCCTACGTTGTACATCACCGTCTTCGAGATTAGACTTCTTACCGTCTAACATGAAGAGTTCTTTGAAGTGTACAATGAAGTATCGACCTTGCTTGTGTAGAATATGACAAGACTGAAATAGTTTGTTGTCACGTCTACTGGCAATACCAATACGAGTTAATGTTTCTTTTACTTTGAGGAAGTCATCTGGTTCTGCGAGAGTAACCTCAAGCATCAACCCCGAATTCCATTCCACGATATTATTTTCTTCCACCTTTGTCCACCTTATTAATTATTATGTTAAGTTGATCAGTGGAGAGTAGTGGCATAACTTGGCGTGCTTTATCCATGCTGTAACCATAATACTCTTTCACCTTCTCAATATTATTTTCCAAATCAGATTTAATCCATTTAGAGAAACGTTTTCGTTTCCTAACTATATTTATAAGAAATTGATATTGTAACTTAGCATCAAGGTGGTGATACTTATTCATCTCATTTGCGATTGCAACAGTATCGGGAAAGTAAGAAAGACTACGATTAACCACGAATGGTACGTACTGCTTCTCAGTGTCTGGATCCTCCATAAGATCTTTCTTGGTCATATTAATAGAATTCAGAAAGTCGAATGGAGATAGTTTTTTCACAGTTGACATAATGTAACACCAGATTTTTGTAGAAATACGATACCATCATCGCATCTCAAATGTTTAGTTTTATAATATACTTTACTTATACCACTCTGATAGATTAGTTTAGCACAATCTAAACAGGGTGCTGTAGTAGTATATATGGTAGCATTATAACATGATTCCGAGGACATTGCAACCTTTGTGATTGCATTAGATTCCGCATGAATCACTGTATCATATGTTACCAGATCATTTTTCTTCTCATCGAAATGTTCGCACTTGTTGTCCCATCCTGCGGGTTGTCCATTGTAACCAATAGAAATAATTCTATGATCTTTTACAATGACGCAACCAACCTTGAGTCTTTTGGCATGAGAAAGATTGGCATAGTTCATTGCCGTTCTCATGTGTGCGAAGTCCCACTTGGTAGGTTTATTCCTCTTTAATGAAAATACCATCTACCATCTTTCCTTTTCGATCTTTAATATCAGCATAGGCAACTGCGAGACAATGCTCCAGAGGTAACCCATTACGTTTTGCAATGTTGATCAGCACTACCATGATGTCACCGATATCATCTGCTACGTCACGTTCTTTACATACGTTATCAGATAACTCACCAACCTCTTGGATCAACTTACATACTTGATCCTTATCAGTAGCACCATCGATCAGATTACGATCTTCGTGCCAACGTTCTACTTGTGCTATAAGACGGACGATATTTGGTTCTCCCATCCTATCTAACAATGCTTTCTTAGAGGCAGTTGTCACCTCAAGGTTGTCGAATAGTTCGTTCTGGTTCATTATTTAATCTCCACATTTGCCATGATCTCTGTCATACAGGCAACTAAGTTAAGTTCGTGATCTGCCACGAACGCATTTTTATATTGATAATCTGCGAGAATCAATACAAGTTGTGGGATAGATGCCGGTGCAACATATTCATTCATGGCATCATATATACCACGGAAGATAGACGCAGGTTCCATATCCATATTCTCCACTACCCATCCACGCATCTTCTTGAAGTCTTTTCCCTTCACTGCTTTGAATAGGACACTATAGTTATCATTAACGTCACTAATGATACATCTAAGATTCAGAGTACCACCAATAGAATGACGTTGCAACTCATTGAGTACACGTCTCCAGTCGGGGGCATGTTTCATGATCAACTGTGCAAGTGTGTCTTTGTTATACTCAACACCCTCACCCTTCAGTATCTCATCCGCACGGGACATAAACTGTCCACACAATCCTGCCATAACTTTCTTAGAGAAGTTAAACTCGTAATTAGAACAACGAGAGTGTAGGGGTTCGATCACTTTGTTCTTGAAGTTACATGTCAGAATAAACCGACAGTTCTTACTGAACTCTTCGATGAAACCACGCAGTGCGGGTTGAGTTGATTGAGGATTAAGGTAGTCTGCTTCGTCAAGGATTACTACCTTGTAACCGCCTGAGAGGGAGACGGACGAAGCAAACTGTTTGATCTTGCCACGAAGGGTATCAATGTTACCCTCTTCAGAACCGTTGATGACAATATAGTCAAGACCCAGTTCTTCGCACATGGCACGTGCGATTGTAGTTTTACCAGTACCTGCGGTACCAGAGAGTAGCATGTTAGGTAATTCCTTACCGTTAACTACTGCTTGAAATGTTTTCTTGAGACTATCGGGTAGGATAGTTTCGGATACTTTTTGGGGACGGTACTTTTCGACCCAGAGAAATTCGTCTCGCATAGATACTCCATAATATTAAAAGTGTTTCTTACAGTATACATTGTACACTATAAGAAACGTTTTGTCAATGTGTTTGTGTAGGTATTGTTCGACCAATACGACAGATAGTATTATCTGCTGTTACGTACACGAGGTTAGGTGTCACTACCCAGTTATCTTGTATACTTTCATATACACAAATAATGAGGTTATCACCTACTTCTGCCTTTCTTGCACCTGCTCCATTGACGGAGACGATGCCAGAACCCTCTGTTGCGAGGATGGCATAGGTTTCCCACCGTTCACCGTTAGTGACATTGTATACAAAAATATGTTCATACTCTTTTATACCTGCCGCTTTTAGTAGATCAGTATCAATAGCAATGCTACCATCATAATCTAACTCGGTTCGGGTTACGGAAACCCCATGTAATTTACCAGTAAGATACTGCTTCATTACATCACCTACCTACTGAGTATCGTTCTGTAACTGCTCCACGAGTTGAATACACTCGATAGATTGGTCACGCAACTGTCCAATAGTAGATAGTTCTTCTCCCTTGAACCCACCACGTTGTACAACTGTATCAATTACTGCTACAGTAGAACGTGCTACACGGTTTGCGAGATCTTGCAACACTGCCAGACGTTCGTCTGTTGCGGGTGCTTCTTTTTTTGCTTCTTGTTTTGACATGTTATTCTCCATAAGTTGATGCTTCAAGTGCGATAAAATATTCAATAGACGATTGCTTACTTGCAAAGTGTGAGATCCTCTTAGAAGATACACCCACCATGAAGTCCTCATTGACTATCTTTAGGTTATTAACGTTTATTACAAAGTTGAAATCAACTCCTTCATCATAAACTCCTTCTACAAAAGTGAAGAAACTATTAGACGTTGCATCGTCTTTGTCAACTACAGTTAACTTGACAGATCCACCACTCTTACCGTTTGGGGTAATCGAAATAAGATCATGACCAAGGACTGCACTTGCACGTTTCAATCTACTTAGTGTATCCGTATCTAAGGTAAACTGCACTTCTGGTTCTGGCATGATAACATCCTTTGTAGGGGACGATAACATATCGATGTCAGAGAAGAAGTACTTATTACCACGTAAACCCGTGGAATCAGAGATCACCACGTGCTTGTCTTCGAACTTCAGAGATGGGTTGTCTACCAATCCCATGATGTTCAAAAATTCATGTAAGTCATAAATACCAAACTCATTGGGTATAGACTCATCCAGTGATGCTTTCGCAAGGATGTTCTTTGCCATTGAGATGGTCTTCAGTTCGTTGCCTTCACGGAACACAATATTACTATTAATGTTTGCGAAGTTTTTTAGTACTCCAAGAGTACGATCAGATAATTCCATAATAAATCTCTCTAGTTTTAGTTAATATACGGTTATTGTAACACAAAGTAATTGACATGTCAACCCCTATGCTACTTTTAATTTGGAGAAGTTTTTCTCCTTCACAAATTCTAACTTGCGTTGGAACTGTGCGTCTTCCAATTCTGCTTTGTGTGAGATAACAAACACGTTGGTCTCTTCTCCCAAACTATACAGGATCTTCATTAGATTGTCAACCCCATCATCATCCAGAGATGAATCAAAAGTTTCATCAAGTATGAGTAAGTTGGTTGCCACACTATTCTTCATCTTAGCAATCTGTCTCCACGTAAATAGTAGGGACAAATCGATACGTTGCTTCTCACCTTCAGAGAAAGAATCGTAAGAGAAGTTGTCACGGAAACGTGAACGTATGGTCTCTTGGAAACTCTCATCCAGATCAAAGTGGACGAAGAAATCTAATATCTGTAGGTACTGGTTAGTCAACTGATTGATGACAGGTATGTACTGTTTAATAATTTTGGTCTTGATACCAGTATCACGTAGCAACTCACTTGCCACTTGATTGTACGAGTACTGCTCATTAAGTTTGTACTTGGCATCTTGTGTCGTATGCAGTTCATTGGACAACGTTTCAAGACTATCGTTTGCTTGTTTAAGATCACCAGTGTTATCTGATAGACCATCAATCTCTTTACGTATTCTATCTACCTGCTTGTATGTGCGAGTGATAGTGCTGTTGTTATTGTTAACCTCGTTCTGCCAGTTACGTATTGCTTCTGCCATTGCAGTCAGAGATTCTTGTATTGATTCATACTCATCATTCTTGACCTTTGCTTTGGACATAGCATCGTTAAGATCTTTGGCACGTGCTTTTGCTTTTGCCACTTTATCCTTACGGATAGTCTCATCTATATCTTGGTCACATGACGGACACGTCTCGTTCTCTTCGAAGAACTTTGCTTCCTTAACCACAACCTTTGCCTGTGCTTTAAAGGTAGACAAGTATTCGTTTAGATCCTTTGACTTCTTAGTTAGATCTGTAATCTGTTTAGTCAGTGGTGGTTCTTTGGATGTGATATCATCAGATAGTTTTGTATTACGTGCTTGTAGAGTCTCCACCTCTGCCTGTAGTACTTCTATCTCTGTCTCTTTGTCCTTACGGTATGTTGCATTGACGGCAGACAAATCACGGAGATACTTCTTCTGTGAGTTAATCTTAGTCTTGACCAGTTCTATCTGGTGAGTATTGGATTGCATATCACCCTTGAGTATTGACATCTTCTCCTTTAGGATGCCGTTCATCTTAGAGAATATATTGATGTCGAGTAGATCCTCGATCACCTCACGTCTTGCACCCCCAGATAACTGCATGAAAGGAACGAATGAACTTGATCCCAAAACAACAATCTGGTGAAACGATTTGTGAGTCAACTTGAGTATGTTCTTCTCAAGCATCTGCTGATATTCTTTAGCATGAGATGCTTGGTTCATCATGTTGCCACCAACCCATATCTCAAACTTGTTAGGTTTAATCCCACGTACAATCTTATACTCTTGCTTACCAATAGCAAACTCTACTTCTACTTCTGTGCCTTTGGCATTGATTGTATTGACCAACTGTGGTTTAGAGATCTTACGGTGTGGTTTGCCAAATAGAGCAAACGACAGTGCATCCAACATAGTGGACTTACCTGCACCGTTTTGACCTACAACCAGAGTGGTTGGAGATGCGTCAAAATCTATGTTGGTAAATGCATTACCAGACGATAGAAAGTTTTTGTATCTAAGTTTCTGAAATTTTATCATATGCGTATTATACTACACTAAGTAGCATTTGTCAAGTCCTTTATTTCCCAGTCCTGTTTTATGTCTTTTCGATATATCTTAGAGAACACGTTAAATGGTATATCCATATACCCCTTTGCTCTTTGGAACATTGCTCCATGAAAGTTCATATTACATGCTGAGTAAATAGTCCCGTCATGCATTCTACTATCAACAGATGTACAGATATAGTCTGCCCCAGTCATCTTCATGGTACGGGACACAAACCAAGAAGTGATGTTATACTCTTTACTGTCTACTGCAAGTCTTGATAACTCATAGTAATTAGAATAGTCGGAATCTTCGCATCCATAGTAAAACCTACACCATTCTTCACCACACCTTTTCTGACAATAAGATGTATATTGTACAGCACCAATTAGATTATCATCATCAAACAATCCATAGTATTTGTAATCACGTACAACACCATCATGTTCATCATATATTTTTCCAAGGTAATGGTGTTCTACTATAATAGACTTTGCCATCCCCTTACTAATTGGACGTACATCAAAGTTAGACTTCACATAATTTCCATATTCTGTGCTTCGGTCATGAGTGTAGATATCTCTAACTTGATTCGGTCTTTATCGAGATCTGTGCTTACTGCGTCAACATATTCGTTTACAAGTGTAGCAGTATCGTCAACCTGTAGGTTGTCACTCACATTCTCACCAAGGAAGTCTTTGAAGTCTTCGGCAATCTTTAGTTCGTGGATCTTCTGATCCTGTACACGACCTACAAACTTTTCGAAGTCCAGTACGTCACCCTTGTTTACCACAATGATCTTTACAAACTTCTCGTCAAGGTATCGCAGATCTTTAAACTTCTTAGGTGGTCTACGTGAATCATAATAGATCTTCTCGTAGATAGTAATAGGATTGTGTATTGATTCTAACTCTCTTGTTTTGGTATCAAGTACATGGAAGTGTTTAGGATCATCGCAATCACTCCAGAAGAACTCATACTGAGCACCCAGATAATGAATGTTACCTTGTGATGACTTGGCATGGAAGTGCCCAGACAATACGGACTCGAACCTGTTAAACACAGAGGCATCCATACCCTCCTTACAGATTTGTCCACGTGCCATCTCAAACCCTGCGAGTTCTAAATGAGCACCTACCCATTGCGAGGAAGTATTCTCAAGGAAGTCAAGAGTCTGCTTCTCGTTCTCTGGATTGATCCACGGCACGAGTGCCATCTTGAATCCATCATAGTCCATATCAGTGGGTTCCATAATGAGATTCACTTCGTTCATATAATGACCCTGTAGTTCTTTCAGAGCATTCAGTTCGTTGGTGTTCTTATAGTAAACATCATGGTTACCCAGAATGATATCCATAGTAATACCATACTCACGTAACTTCTCAAGGAAGATCTTACGGTTGTGTGATAGTGCTTTGAAGTTTACGGTCTTGCGGTTATCATAGTAGTCACCCAGATGGATGATCTGCTTGATATTATTCTCTAACAAATAGGGAAAGAACACTTCTGAATAGAAACGTTCTTGGTACCCCATAAAGATGTCAGATGAATTTCGAGCACCACAGTGGGTGTCATTTAGTATTGCTATTTTCATTTAAACGCCTCAATACAAAGAGATTCTTTATCACTAAAACCATATCCCATTGCTTTCATAAATCCTTCAAGTACTTCAACTATATCATCACGTGACAAATCCTTCTGCATCACATCAATAGTGATACGAGTGTTCACCGATGTCTCATGTTCGTAGGGATGACAGATCAGTTGTATGTACGGTTTATCCAGTTGTGGATTGTTATAACCCATACTCATAATAAATTACCTATTTTCATTTAGTACACCCATTGTAACACAATAGATGCACCTTGTCAAGCGTTATACCATATGGTCACTAAGGTCTGAGTCAACGTTGACTGCACGTCTCTTACGTTGCTTCTTCTCTTCTTGTGCGTATTCCTTGAACTGTTTGTCTGCTTCTTTTACGGTATCAATACGACTACGTAATAGTTCGACATAGTGTTGGTTCACTTCCTGTCCTTGATCTGGAGAGTTAGGTATAGTATTATCAATGAAGTGTTCAATACCTGCTTCGGATATAAACTTCATCTTGATATCCTGTTGCTTCTTCTCCTTCTGGATCCTACGCAGGAATGCGTACCATGAGATCTGAGTAAAGTATGCGAATGCATTTGGGTTACCAGATCGAGTGGCAGTCTCAATGTTGTAGTTCTCAATTGCCTTCAGACAATTCTCTACAGCATCCATGACCATCTCTTCTCTATAAGTGTATCTTACAAAGTTAGATTTGTGTGAGAGTCCCTCACAGATTTTAAGGAAACATGTTGCGATGTAGTCTGGCACGATAGGATGCTTCTCACCCTTATCTTTAGACTCCTTGACCTTAGTGCAGTAATCTACTACTGCAAGTGAGAACTCCTTGTTGTTTACGTAATGGGGTTTATCTTTTGGTTTCATTTTAGTTTCCTTGTTTTTCATATATTATACCAAATCAGTCTGCACTTGTCAAGTGATTACAGACTCTTTCTCTCAAATCAGACGTAGAAAATCTATGATCCCTCTTATTAAAGTATATCTCTATACCTCGACTGGCACATATGGCACGTCCTGTGAATGTACCCGACTTATATTCGGCACCTATGATACGCACATCAAGTTGTAGTGCGGATAAGATGTCTTCCAGATCTTGCTCTGTAACGTAGGGAATGATTTCGTCAACATACTTCACAGCATTCAACTGAGAGTATCGTTCGAAGATTGTTTGAATGGGTTTGTTTTTGTTAGGTCGGTCTATACTTGGATCCACCTGTAGACCACATATAAGGTAGTCACACTGATCCTTTGCTTCTCTAAGCATTGATATATGACCTGCGTGTAACAGATCAAATGCCGAACATGTGAATCCTACTTTCATACAACAGAACCTATCAATTTAAATGCTCCCAACATACCAAAGAATACCAGTGCTTGTATTATAGTAGCATATGCGATTTGACGCATAGGGTGGATTTCAGTCAACTTCTCTATCCAAGATTCACTTGGTGCTAAATTGACTACTTGTAGTATCTTTTCTTTCTTCATAAAAATAATTAAAATATCGCTTGACAGATTAAAAAATCTGTGCTATAATAAACTTAACGTTTGCCACCCAGTGAATACACAATTAATGTATCGTTGGAAACTTCAAAACGTTGCTTTTTCCATCACTATCAAGACTCACCTTTTCTTCCCACGATGACCATGGATCTTCTTTGGTGTCGGGTGTCAAGTCCTCTTCATCATCAAACATATACATTTCATCAACACCTCTTAGATATTGTCTGACCAACTCATGTATAGGATTTGCAATACCCATGATCTTATCAATCTTAACTAAAACAAATCTTTCGGGATCGTCTTGGTAACACATGAACAAACGAAATGTCCACATGCGTGTCGAATCATCATTAGTATGAAATTGAATTGCAAGAGGTGCACGAACGATTAAATCATCATCCGTCTCTTCAATAATCTCACAGATAATTTCTTCACCAGAGACCAACTTTAACTGTTTAATTTTTTTAATATCATACGTCATTATCATTTTCCTTTGGGAGTTGTGTCCCTTTTAAATCTATAGGATAGACCTTATATCTAAACCCTTCCTTAGTATATATCTTAATCCTTTCGGCACTATGTTTAAGAGTAAAGTTCTTGTATCCTTTAGTATGAAAATCATCTGCGATATCATATAACTTAGTTACTTGTCCGTTGTCTGATTGTCTGAGTCCTCGTCCGATTGACTGAAGTACTTTGACTTGAGATTTTGAAGGAGTCCCAAACACAATATTATGAAGATTCCTAATATTGATCCCAGTGCTAAAAGTCCCCAGAGAAGCGACAATAATTGCATCATTTTCTTTCTCCACTATTCCACGTATTTTCTCTCGATCAGATGCATCGACTTCACCAGAAACATAAAAGACCTTACGTCCTTCTTCTACCGCATCTCTGATAAGTTCAACCAACACCTTACCGTGCTTTTCCACGAACTGAAACATCACAAGTGTGTTGCCTTTAAGATCAACCGTCAACTTAGTAATGAATCTATTACGTGCTTCGTTTGTTACAATGTAGTCAATTTCTTCTTGGTATGTCTTACCATTCATTCTGTGACATACATCATTATGATAACGCAATAACAGGACAGATATGTCCAGTTCTGCGAGTTGTTTATCTTTCTGCAATTGTGCGGTGGTAGTCACCGTGTTTACCTTACCGAATAAACCTTCGAGCACCAGTTTATTCGTTTCGGTACCGTCCAGTGTACCTGTTGTGCCATACCTATATCTGGCATTGACACACTTATCCATCATAGTAGATAATGACTTTGCTTTGAACAGGTGTACCTCATCTCCGAATATTGCTTCGAACTGTTCAAAGAAGTCCGTGCCAAACTTGTAGATAGATTGCCATGTAGAGATAATGATAGGACAATCCGTTGTCTTGTCCTTACCAGAATATATTCTGTGACAGTTAGTCTCTACATCATATCCATAGTCTTCGAAGTCTTTATACATCTGCTCCACCAATGATGTGGTAGGTACGATGATTAAAGTTTTCTTAACGTTCTTTTTTTCCTTGACATATCGCATTAAATTGTATATAATAAAACTCTTGCCACTGCCAGTTGGAGATAGTAGTAAACATCGTTTCTGTTCGATACCATGTGTTACTGCTTTGTACTGATACTCTCTTAGATCAAACGGCATCTTCCAATCCTTCATAATCTTTATGAGTGACTGGTGATCTACGTTATTAGTCTGTGAGGGTATACCATATTTGGTATTGTCTACAATCTGTAGTGGATAGAATCGATCTGCACAAAACTTTTTCAAGTGATGATACAGACCCACGTTCATTTGTTTGGTGACCATGTTATATAACTTAACACGACCATCCCAAACTTTACGTTTGAACGCCGGCATATAACGATGGCCTGGAACGAAGAATGAGAAGTGTTCCCTCAACTCTTGTTCTTGACCTGCGTTAGATTCTATTGCCATGTACGAGTGGTTTAATAATCTCACTCTTATGGTATTATCAATACCCATTACCCACCTGCTTCAAACTGTCTCCACCTTATCATATTACCAATAGTTTGATGTCTCCACTTGAGATTATCAACTATATCTGTCAATGTACTTATAATGGTTTTATAGTACTCAATCTTCTCTACAGATCTTTGTATCTCTGGATCTGCATTATAGTAGTACTCCATTTCACCTTTAAGTATTTTTAGTCCATTAAATGGATCTGGTTCCCAACCACTGGCAAGGATCTCTTCTTGAGACATCTTACCATTGTAGTACAACCACTTCTGTTTCAACAAAGTCAACTGTGCATTCTCTGCACGTTTGTGTTGCAACTTAGTTAGTGATAGGTACTGCAAGTATTTTGCATGTAGGTTGGGGGTGTTCATAGACACATCATCTAATTTGTGCTGTCCAATCACACAGTCTTCTTTCCACTCTTTCAATATGCTTTCAAGATCTAACATTATATTTTCCTCATTCTGTATTATATATTACAAATTTATCCTCGTTCGATATGCTCTACGCAATCCTCCCACCAATCAGTAAGGGGTCGCATTCTGTCAGAAGTATCTGCCATAACATAACTAAGAGTAATTCTTTTACAATTTGTTCTTGCACAATGGTATACATGTTCGTTATCTTCACGTGTACCAAAGTACCCTGCTTTACACGACCAACCCACCTTGTCCTGCATACGTACTTTCTTACCTTCTTTGTCGAGGTACTCAAAGTAACCGTCACCAGTCTCTGACCAAGTAAAGATCAGATTGTGACCAACTGCATTCTCATTCGTATGCCATGCGATAAAACCATCGGGTGGATACATCTGAGACAATGCACTGTGACTTACTCCAAGTTCAAGGGAGAGTCTGTCGTTAATGTCATTATACACTATTTTGTATTGAGAGTCAAGTCCATTATAGTGATCTGGTTTTAAACAATAAGAACATGCGTTCTTGGGACTACCGTCATGATCTTCCATGATAGACTCAAGAAACTCATCTCCAGTCCAGTAGTCTGGGTTGTCTCCATCAAGTTGATTATTAGTCAACTCAATCGGTTGATTTAAAAGAAAGTATTGGAACTCTTCAAGTATCGATTGTACTTGGGGATTCATAATATTAATAGTTTTCATTATTTTATCTCAAACGAACTGAATCTAAATCCTACTTGGAATGTTGGATATATTATATCCGTAGTATTACTTGTCATTGTTATTGCACCTATGCTAGTAGGTAAACAATCAAAGTATTTTATTTGCACATTATTGTTATTATGTGATGTCAGTATAATAAGTGTTATATCTGAATACGTAGATATATTAGCACCACCAACTTCATTGTCTTGTTTCTGATTAACGTTACGTTCCAACCATGACTGCATCTCTTTATATGACAACATGTCTTCATCAACCATTACTTCTAGGGACAATTCACTGTATGTGATCTTGTCACCTGCCAGTGGTACAGATGTAACACGTGCCACAGGAAGTTCTACTGGATTCGCATTAGCGCCAGGGTGAGTAACAGATTGTGCAAAGAACTCTAGGTTCTTATATTGGTCACCAGAGATTATAAACTTAAATCCGGTTGGTTGTAAATAGTTTGTGTTTGTAGTAAGTGCCATAGTAACCTCTTAATTATACCTCTATTTATACGAGTTATAAGTGCCATCCTTGGCAGTAATTTTATTCCCCTTCTGGTGCTGTTGCATCTGTGCCAGTCTTGGTAGCAACATCTTTAATCAAATTTGATGTTACATCCAATACACCTGCGGTTACACCAAAGACATCTGAACCGACACCTTTAATAACACCACCAGTACCATCGATAGTTGCATCGACAGTTGAACAAGCAGACAAAACTAATGCGAATGCAATTGCAATAAAACGCATAATATTCTCCTGTTTTCTATATTACTGGATAACCAGATTCCGACTAACGCTTACCCATATAGGGCATCCCCACACTGTTACTTTGTTCAGTTCGTGAACACACTTATTTATACACATAAAAAAAGGGACTCCGAAGAGTCCCTTTAAAACAAATACTAAAGTATTCTTATGTGAGGATGTTGTCCACACGGAAGATACGGTAGTACTGGTTAGTCTTAGCAGTAGCAAGACCAGATGAAGGAGTCGCACCGACAAATGGGTTTGATGCCATTCCGTAACGAGTCTTAAATCCGATTTTTGGTTGGAAAGTATCTTCCCCAACTGCTTTAACCATTTGCAAAGGAACGTATGGGCAGTAGAATAAACCTGCGTCATATGCGTTAGTACCTTTATAACCAACAGTGATGTAATCTGCTTGAGCATATGGATCGATATACACTTTAATACGTCCGTTCAGAGTACCTGCAAAAGTATTGCCAGTATCATCTACCTGTAGGGTAGTAGACATGTTAGGAGTGTAATCAAGCATACCAGAAGCAGAAAGAGCAGTAGCAACATCTGAAGAACAGATTACTACGTTACCTTTACCACGTCTAGTTTCTTTAGCGATCACGTTACATTCACGGTCAATCTGTACTACTAGACCTTTGAATTTCTCAGCAGACCAACGTCCGTCAGCGTCTGAAGAAAGATCAAAGATACCGTTCTTAGTTACGTTTGCTTGAAGAGCACCAGTTTTTGCTTGACTATTGATAGTACGGATAACTTCACGGTTAATTTCCGCAAGGATCTCAGTACTAAGAATGTTAGCAAGTTCAGTTTCTGCATCCAGACCATGAATTGCTTTAAGGTCTTGAGCAAGTTCTAAACTGTACTCTGCTTTAAGAGCACGACTCTTAGCAGTAACAGTTGCTTTTTCAATGGTGAAACCCATTTCTTCAAAAGCAGCGCCACCACTTGAACCATATGCTTCCATATTGGCAGTAGTATCACCAGTACCAGTTCCACCTGCACGTAGTGCATTAGCAGAATCGCCGGCAGGGTTAATGCCGTTGAAACCAGATACGTTATCTGAATCGTGAGTACCAACACCAGAGAAGTTAGTCTCTGCTTCGTTGAATAATGCTTCACGAGATCCAGTTGCACCTGCACCATAACGTGCCTTCATCGCAAAGATGAGACCAGTTGGGCCAGACATAGGTTGAACACCACATACGTCATATGCCATTAGGTTAGGCATTGCACGGCGTACAAGTGAAATTAACACAGGATCCCAAGTTCCGATTGAACCAGTATTAGCACCTGCTGGCGCTGCTTCGTTCAACCCACCGAAACCGTTGTGTTGTGAGCGTTCTTCCATCATTGCGATCTCTTGGTTTTCCAAGATAGCGGCAGTGACAGCTTTACGTTGGTGGTCTTTAATCTCGCCAGCAGAACTTTCGTTCAGTACTGGTGACCACTTTTCGATTAATTTATCGTAAGAGTTCATAATTGTTTCCTTAATTATAGTGTTTTAGATGTTTTTCTAATTGCAGTGAGATATGAGTCCATTGCACTTGAAGTTTCCAGAATTTGCTCTGGTTCCTCATCTACAATTTGTACATCTTCCACTACGGTTTGTGAGAAATATTGTTCTTTGATGGTCTCTACCTTAGAGGCAAAATCATCGGAAAAATCAATGCTCTCACATAGACCTTTCAATTTCTCGATTTGGGTGTCTGCCAAACCACGACTTGCTTCTGCGATGATAGCATCACGTTTCAGCACTTCGAGTTCTTCTGACAATTTAATAGACTCACCAGTTTGCTTGTTAAGAGACTCTTCGAGTTCCTCAACTTGCTCTGCTAATTCATCAACTAAATCTACCTTGGATTCTGGTACTTCGATGTGGGATTCTACGAATAGATCCTTCATCTTAGTCATAAAGTTCTCAGCAATCTCAGTCCTAAGACCGTTCTGTACTGCAACCTTATTATCTTCCATCCAAGATTCAACTACGTAGTTTAAATAAGAATCTACTTTCTCAACAAGTTCAGACTTAATAGTCGTTACTTCTTCAGCAAGTTCTTCTTTATATTGTGTTTCGATACGAGACACTTCTTCAGACAACTTTGATTTCAACGATGCTTCAAAGATGATTGCTGTTTTGCTCTTGAATTCATCGGATAGAGTTGCCTCTGATTCCATGATTCCTTCGAGTTCAGCAGTTGTATCAATTGGAGATTCAGCAAGTGCTTCGTCTTCAAAATCTACATCTTCACCCATGACTTTACCGTATGATGCTTGTAGGTCTACTTTCTTCATAGAATTAAGTTTACCGTACATAGCAGAAATCATACCTGCCTTAGTTTTAGGAACAGGTGCTTTCTTAACTGCATCCGCTGCCTTATCTACTGAAGCAACAGAATCTACTTCAGAGGTAGGTTGAGCATCAACCGCACCACTGGATCCTTTTGGTTCAGATTTTTCTTCGAGGTTCTCCTCCACAATGTCGTTAATTTCTTCATCGTGAAGTTCAACTTCGACTTTATTTTCTTCAGTCATAATTGACTCCTTACATATTAGATTTGATTAACGAGAGGAAATTTTTGAACTCTCGAATTTGTACAGCAGAACTGTATGCCTTCGGTGCCTTCTTGATTTCTGTCTCCATATCTTCAATTACTTGAGGTTCCAAAATACCGTTATTCCAAACCCAATCTACACCTTCCATAATACCATTAACAAAAGCATCTGGTGCAGATGGGTCTTGAACAATGTCCACAGTACTCAAGATGAAATCATCTTTAACGTACGCAACACCGTTTCGGTTCTCCAAGCTTCCCATACCACGAGTTGACACACCCAATTGTACACCACCTTCAAGAAGACCTTTAACAATCTTACCCATCGGAGTATCCAATATTTGTGCCTTTCCGATCACATCATTTCCCTCTAACTTGAGGTCTGTGATGAGATGCGAAACCTTGTCCAAGTTAACCGTAGGGCCTTCGGGATGATTTAGTTCCCCGACCGCACGTTTCTTGCTAACTTGCGTTTGAACATACTTGTTTACCGCCCTTTCCATAATTGGTTTAGGGTAAACACGTCCATTCCTGTTCTTTTGATCTGCTTGAGCAAAGACACCTTCGATGACATATTTCTTTTCACCGTTGTCTTTCTTCTCAATCAGACATTCTAAATTTGTTTCTGTAAATTCACTGATTAGTTTCATTTCATTTTACCGCCAAGTTCGTTTACAGTAATTTTTAAATTCTTCTTTGCCTCTGCTTCAGTCTTGTAAGTATCAAGTTTATCACCGTCAATAATAACAGTGAATCCCTTTATTTCCTTAACAATAGATACAGCAACCTTGGCAATCTTGCCACCTGCTTTACCAGAGAAGACTACTTTACCTTTTGGTGTATACTTCTCTCTTATCTCTTTGAAACTCGGCATATATTAATTACTTGTTTTAATTAAAAGTTATACAGTTATTTATACAAATAAATATCTTAACAGAGAATTAATTTAATCCTCGTCAACTTCGTCTACAACAACGTCATCTTCTTCGACTTCGTCTACTACTTCGACTTCTACAGTCTCGTCATCGTCAAATGCGTCATCTGCATCATCAAGTGCCATTTCTGGTTCTTCTGGTGCATCATTAAAGATAGTGTCAGCAACAGACAACCTTTCTGCTTCTAAAGCATCATTCATCTTGTCACCTAAGACATTATCAAAGTGCTCTTTAGCACGGTTGAAGTTTTGCTGTGCAATAGCATCGATAAAACTATCAATGTTACCTACATTAGGTGCTTCTGCTTCTACTGCAACTTCTTCGTTATTTTCTACTTCACTCATCGTTTTCTCCTACTTTCTCAAAGTCATCGAAACGGTCTTCTTGACCGTCCCAGTTTAAATCACTATGCTGTGCTACGTAATCTCTGTAACTCATTAGTATTCATCTTCATCGGATCCACCCTTGGCATTTTCTGCCTCGACTTGATCCTTCATTGTTTCGATATCCTCTTCGGACATCATCATTACGTTCTTCATAACCCACTCACGTGAGAAGTATTCACCAACGTATTGACTTAACTGATCAAGAGTACTTAGTCTTTCTCTAAGTAACTCAGAATCCTTTAATTCTGTGAAGTGATTGTCACGGATGAAATCGATCTGAATGTCATTCCTCCATGTCTGCCAGTCTTCGGGGGTGATAATACCCTTCAGTATAAGTTGTTTCTTCAGAATATTAGTAAACATTGTTGCGAAACGTTTACGTAATCTGTCGATAAACTTCTGGAACTTCACTTCGTCCCTGCTAATCTCAGTACTTCTACCAAGACTAAACTGTGTCTCTTGCTCCAAACGAGCAATAGGTACGTTCAATGAACGATACAGTCTCTTCTGGAAGTAGACAATATCGTCTATCTGTCCAAGGTTATCACCGCCAGGTAGTGTACTAATCTCAGTACCTCTTCCACCTTCTCTACGTGGTAACCAGAAATCTTCAAGCATACTCATATGCTTACGGTCATCTTTTAAATTACCAGTACTTGCATCGTATACTAACTTGTTACGATAACGAGTCTGGATCTCTTTCATATGTTGTTCTGCTTTGTTTGCAGGTAAGTTACCAACATCTATATAAAAGATTCTACGTTCTGGTGCACGTGCGAGACGATAAATCACCAGACTGTCTTCCATCATACGCAACTGGTTGATGGGTTTAATTGCTTTATGCAGGTAAGAGACTACACTCTTACGTGAAGGATCCGTTAGACCAGATGTAACATATGATACTGAATCTGGTGTTAACTTAACTGCGGATTGGGTTTGATTCTTTTCTTGGAATACGTAGAACTCATCTGTCTTGTCTACAACCTTCGCACCAGTCTTGTTATCCTTCTTATACTTTACTTCCTTTACCTTACGTATCTTAGTAGCATCGATAGGTCGGATCTCTTGGATCCCTGCTTTCATATTACCTTCGTTTACTACAAGGTGGTGAACCAAACGTCCATCCACATACCACGATCTATATATGTCGTGACCTAATTCGTTGAAGTTCAACATACCACAAATGTTGTCGAACTCTTCTGTCATTAACTTCTTGATCTTATCAGAAGTTTCTACACCGTCAAGATTTATGAGAACAGGTGCTTCGTTCTCAGATCCACTAATGGATTCATTTACAATGTCTTCGATAGCGGCATCAACTTCTGGATGAGTTGCGACACCACGATACTTCATGATCATCTCAGCATTGTCTTTAGCATTGTCACCATTTATGTCAATGTATTGACCATAGTGACTACCAGACGCAGTAACATAACCCGCACCATCGTCATCCGTCTTCGGAACGATTGATGGGAGTTTCTCATTTTCTTTACCTGCGTCCTTGTTCTTAGAACGAACAAGTTCGAAACCAAAGAGTTTCATTATGCTGTTGTTATCGTCTGCCATATCCTTACCTTCAAATTAAAATACGTAGGGGAGTTTATCCCCCCTACGCATATATTTAGCACAAACTTAACTAGTTGTGCCAGACTCCCAGTACTGTACTTGGAACGTAACTTGGAACTCTTCGATTGTATCGACAGTGTCGTAGCTAAGATCAATTGCAGTAATGGTGGTTGGGAAGCAAGAACGGAAGTTGTAAGTCTTAATTACAAGTCCATCTTTGTCCAACTGGTCAACGGAAAGGTCAGTTTGATACTCTGCGGGATCATTGAAACCAGTGTTCGCATTATGCGAATTGATTCCATTCATCCAACGTTCCATAGCATCACGTACTTCAAAACCTGTGTCGTTGATTACAGTTACAGTCCACTCTTCGAATGTTCTGTCACCTGCTATCTTCAACTGCCTACCACGGAATGGTACAACAACTGGATTAATAGTTGATGCGGGTAACTGAGCAGCCTTTACCATAAATGACGTAAGTTCTGCGTCACCTAAAGCATAGGTTGGGAAGTTAACTTTACAGTTAAAGAGGTTAGGACGAGCACCACCACCTTTGAGTTTAGATTTAAAATCATCTACACCTAAAATTGCCATGTCTAATCTCCTTATGCGCCAACCGTGCCAACAACTTCTTCGAAGTCTACACCAGTTCTAACAGCAACAAAGTTCAATTGAACGAAGTTGATAGAACGTGCAGGTTTCACAAAGATGTTTGCCACGAATTGATTATTGTCAATTACTTCTTGATTGTTGTTTGTGTCATCACATACTACACTAAAGTCAGTAAGACCTTGACGACCTTGAACATCTCTCAAGAATGGTTCTACTAAGTTTCTAAAGTTCGCCCTAGAGAATTCATCATTGAATTCAAATAGTTGAAATTTAGCAGCCGTAGAAACTGTTTTCTCAAGAACAATGAACAATCTGCGAACATTGATTCTATCAAACGCACTTGGTTTTGATTGAGCAGTCTTATCGCCAAATAACACAGTACCTTGTCCTGGGAAAGCAACAACTGGATTTACTCTTGATTTGTAGAGTTCATCTCTTTGTATTTGGTTAGGATTAAAGGCAAGTTTTACTGCGCCTCTAATTTGTCCACGATTAAATCCGCCTGGTGAAAACCATGCATCTGCAACACTATCAGTTCTTGCACAAAGACCAGCAGTATCTCCGTTAAGAGGTACATATCTGTAAACATCATTGTACTTGTCATACATGTATTTGTAACCACTATCGATTACTGCATAACTTGTTGATGGCAAACCATCAGCAAATGATACAACATTTTGTTGTTGTGTAACTGCGTTAGCAACATCTACAACATCTGTTCTTGCAGGTGAAATAAATGCAACACAATCTTTTCTATCAGTTGCAATATCCATAACAGCAGTTGCCTTTGTGTCGCCAGTAGCGTCAGCGCCTGTCTGTGAAGGTCCGCACATTAGTAAAGATATATCAACTGATTCTGCATCTTCAAATTTTTCATATGCAGTTGCAATTTCAGCGTTAGTAGCAGCAAAGTCATCAGTACCACTTGCAAGTGAATAACTTTTCACAACAAATGCATCTCCAGCAGCGTTATCAAAAGTTTGACCTTTCTTAGCACTACCACCGTTTGCAAGTGTAGTTTCATGGTCCATAACATACACAAATTTTGATTGTGCATAGATTACATCAGCATAATAGTTACTATTACCAGAATCAGTCTTACCATCAAACGCCTGTGAAACGCCTTCAAATGTTTCTAAGATTTCTCCCGCTGTTCCTGTAATTCCGCCATCTTCGTCTAGTACTACAATATGCATTTCATCTAATGAACCGCCAGCAGCAACGACATCATCTGTCGAAGTTGGTGGAGTAGAAAATTGAAAGTAATATTCCCAATGTCTTAGTACTTTAGCATTATCAACAACCTGTCTCTTATACACATCTCCGAGCCCACGAGACAGGCAGAAATATCGTATGCCGTCTTCT
>ENA-OSIY01000352-OSIY01000352.1-marine-metagenome-genome-assembly--contig:-NODE-352-length-26411-cov-12.825055_pt1 | contig 26411 bp, 42 predicted proteins | sample MGYA00237884_ERZ534233 | MGnify/ENA primary metagenome ERZ534233 (study PRJEB26412, sample SAMN06343840) | marine metagenome | isolation source: estuarine water | place: USA: Columbia River Estuary... | reverse complement strand
AATTTAGAATCATCAGAAACATATAATACTACTCCATCATTTATTAAATCAGAAGCTTGATTTTCTGTTAATTTTTTATATTCACTTTCAGTAATAATACCTGCTAATTTTTGCATTTTGCAAAATTCTTCGCTTAAAATTTGTTTTTTCATTTTGTTTATTTAATTATACCTGCTTTATATTTCATTTGACGAATAAATGATTCATCAATTTCCATTTTATCACTAATGTAATTATTGAAATCTTCAATAAAATCATCTGTTGTATAATCAGCATATTGTTCAACACCATTTAAACGAACATCATTAGCTATTGATTTTCTATATGTTTCAATAGTATCTTCAGGTTGATCTTTAAGTTGATCTAATGCTTGATTTAAAACATCATTAAAACTTTTAATTGAATCTACTTTACCTTCTTTAGTAACTACTTCTTTATTGTCACCAACATGATAAGCTTCCATAGTTTGATCAGGACGTTCAGGCATCATAGCAAATTTATCTTTTAAATGAGCCATTTCCATTTCTAAATCCTCAGCCATTCCTCTAATACCATTGTTTTTAACAGTAATCCACTCACCATTTTCGTTATCCCAAATATAACCATAATCACCCCCATAAGAATCAATTACTTCAGCTATTTCCATCATAGCTTCATTAAAATTATCAGGTAATGTAATTACTTTAGGTTTTTGTTGATTTGCTGCTTCAATGTCACCTGTTTTAGGATCAATATAGCTGATGTAACCGTAATTAGCTATATCTTTTGCTAATGTGTCAGAATCAAAGAAATTATTTAATGCTGCACCTAAATTTGAGGGATAACCATCATAGTGATTATATGTTGTTGTAAGTCGGGTAACACCGTCTGTATCCAAATATCCGATTAATGCTCTTGTAGCCATTGTTTTTAAATTAATTATATGTTATAAATATTAAAGAGAATATTTAGATTTCCAAGTTTCAATAAAACCTTCACCTACTCCGCATTCTAAAATAATTGCTGTTTCAGGTACACCTACTAATTTATCAGCTGACATAATGTAGTCAATGTTTTCATTAGCAAATACTTTTATTTTAGTTTGAGCATTTGAACGATTTGATGTTTTAAATACTAAAACTACAGGTTGTTTATTGTATGCTTTACCTTTTTCAGCTTTAAATCTATCATGTTTATAACCTTTAGGATAAACAATTTCAGATTTAATAGGACCATTAACACTTTTATTAAGATCATAGTAAAATGTTGTTTTCCAACCTAACTCAGGTTTAGTTGGTACTTCATAAAATTCACGGGTAAATTTTTCGGGTTGAACAAATACTTGTTCTGCTGGTCTACCTCTACGTTCTGTTTTTTCTGTCATAACCTTTATTTTTTTATCTTATACGGGAATATACGAACCCTATTTTACAATTCCTAATTTTTGCATAACTTCTTTCATATGCTTGCATTTTCTATCTTTTGCTCTATATTGGCCTGCACAGTTACATTTTACTTTATCGCCTATTACTCGAACAACATAAAAACTACCTGGTTCGCTTTTAGATTCAAACATATATTCTTCATTTAATGTTGAAGTATTTTTTGAATCAACTATTTTAGGTTCAGGTTTAATCCAATTAATATCCTTTAATTGAGTATCAGGATGGACTTTTTGCCAAGTTGGAACAATATATTTTTGTCCATCTGTAGGGGAAATTACTAATGCAGGTGGAATATAAGCATGTGTATGCTCGTATTTAAAGCGTTGTACACCAACTGCTTTACCAAAACCAGGACCGTGTGAAAATGGTTTATTATCAGGCCAAGATATAATTCTGTGCCTCCAATTCCCATATTTGTTTAAATTACTAAATCTCCAAAGTGCCATAACCTTAATTTCTTATTACATGGTGAATATACGAAAGGAATCTGACAAAGCCAAATTCCTTTACGGAAATTTTTTAATTTAGGTTTCTTGATAATTCTTCTTTCAATAACTGAATATCTACTGTAAGGGCAAGACATAATTTTTCTAATGATTCCCAATCGTTGATAGCTATTTTTATTAATAACTCATCAGGAATTGTTTCGAAAAATTCAAATGCACTCCCTTTAATTTTCATTATTTAAAACTTCTTTTAACCAAGTTGGTTGTTTTTTAGGTTTTTGCTTTGCTCTGTATTTTTGATTTTCAGACCAAGTTTTAAGACATTCTAATCTTTGTTTATTACTTACTTTGCTCATAACTTTGTTATATTTTATTAATTTTAACCTTGTCCTATGTTTATTTTTTTATATAATTTTGATGTTTTGCTTTTGCTTGATTTTGTTTTAGCATGAACTCCGGGGCGTGAAATTTCTTTCTTTTCTCTTTTAGTAATTACTGTTTGTGATTTAGCTTTGGCCATATATTTAGGGTTTAAAACGTACCCTAATACATATCAAAACAATTCTTTAAGTTTTTCTTTTGCAATAACATTTTTTAATGCTTCAACATAATTTCCAGCTTCAGCATATGAAGATCCTAATGCTAAAAAGTATTCTTCCTCAGTATCAGCATTTCCCATATAACGGCACTGATAGAAGGCATAATCATAAACACTTTCTTTCCAATCATCATAATAAGCATGATTTAAATTAGTACCTTTAGCAGTATTAATTCTAATATTTGCTTGTTTCATACCAAATAAATTATGATTTTCTTTAAATACTTGACTTTTCCAATGACCTGTTTCTAAAATGGATTGAGCCATTACAATGTAAGGGAATTTTACATTTAAACTTTTAAGTTCATTAATAAATTTTTCTTTAGTAAACTTATCTCGTTCTTGTTGTAAATCTAAAATTAATAATTCTTTTTCAAAACTTTCTAATACTTTAAATCTAGAATATTGGCCTCCTAAAAATGAACCAATAATTAGAATAATAATTATTCCCCAAAAAATTCTAGTTTTTCTTTTGTTTTTTTCCCACTTTAAAGAGTTTGAATTAAATTTCCAGTAAATCATAACTTTTATTTTTATTTGTTTACGTAAATATACGGAAAATATTTGTGGGAACCAAATTATTTTTTAGATTTTGAAACGGTATTTACAATATCTAATACATCTTGATTTTTTAACAGTTTAATAGTATCAGCTATTATTCTACAATCCTCATAACGTTCTTCACGAACATAATAAGGTAAATTTTCTTCTAATGTTTCAACAAAGTGTTTACGTTCAATAGTAATATCATAAATGTCATTATCTTCAATACAATGAATCGATAACACATGAATATGTTTCTTTTTTGATTTTATATTTTTTAAAATCTCACTTACGACAGCTTCCGAAATACGGAAATCTCTACTGTCTACCATTTCTTGGAATTCATCTGAGTTTTGGACTGTTAATTCTATTGCCATGATTAAAATAATTTTAAAAAATCGGTTTTTATGTTTTTTTCTTTGAATTTGTTAATCTTATCTTGCTCATCTAACATTTTAGTAGCAAGTTTTTCAAGATGTTTTTGTTTTTGACTATCAAAATCATTCACAACATCATCATGTTTTTTATTCTTACCTTTTTTTAATAATGGGACTTTTTTTCTCATAGTCGTGATATAAATTCGCTACCATCGTCAACTGGTTTTGACTCATATAAACCTAATTCTACCAATCGTTGTTGAGTGTAATCATCTACTTCCCAATCAACTTTCGATTCATTTTTAGATACATGGTCTTCTAAACCTTCAAGTTGTTTTCCGGTAAATATGTCTCCAATCTGGAGATAATAACAATTGTAACAAAGCATTTCTAGATTTTCAAGACGATAATGTTGTTTGTTGCCGTCTTTAAAATTTAATATGAGCGGCATTTTATAGTCTAATACGCGTCGCTCATGAAAACCACACGAACTACATTCCTCTTGTAAATACCCTTCTTGTATAAGTCTATACTTAATTTTAGCAGGGTTAAATGAAGAGGGATCAATTCTACCTTCAATTAAATCTAATAATGCAAAATCTTTTCTTGGATTACCATTGCTTAAGAATTTAGGAATGCCTCTACCACATTGATTTTTATGTTGCTCAAATAGATTTGGATGTTCTGGTTCTGTAGCTTCATACATTCTAGCCCACTTTTTATAATGGATATAGGAACAATTCAAATAACGAGCCGCAGCTTTATTTGATTTGGTTTTAGCCATAGCAGCTAAAATCATTTCCTTACCAAGTGGTTTTGCTTTAGGCATTACTCTTCTGTAAAGGGTTGTTCACTAGGTTCTTTAAAATCATCATAATCTTGATATTCAGCTTTTGGGGCTGAAGCAACAATACGTTTTAATTTTCCCTCTTGTTCTAAGTAATTGTCATACTCATCAGCTTCCATAAACACCATGTCAACCCAAGTATCATCTTTTGCAACGTTACCATGCAACACAGGAATACCTCGTTTTGCTCCGGTTGTTGAACAAGCAACACAAGTTTTTGTGTTTGGTAAAATTTCTACTCGTTTAGGGTGGATCTGTTCATTACATCCAATACAATATTTTATCATAACTTTTATTTTAATTCTATTTTTTTTATTAATTCCCAAAGTTGTTCCGGTGTTTCAACAAAAACCTCTTCGGTTGTATTTTTATCTTGGTCATTTAATTCAACTGGGAGTAAATCACCTTCTTCTGTAAAGCGCTCAAATAACCACCAAAGTATTATGTTACCTTTCCATTCACCGTAATGTAAAAATATTAAGTTTTCAATTACAATATAAAAAGGTTCCTCATAATCTGCTGTCCCCAATTTCATTACTTCTTCCATATGGTTGGTTCTAGCCCAACATTCATCCATAATTAAGACAATATCTAAGAATATTTCCTTTTCTGTGGGTTCGTCATTACGACGTTTAATGTTAAGATTTTTACCAAATGGATTCATATAATCGTTACTACTTCATATAGTTTTAAAAATGTTTTTAAGTCTAATTGTTTACGCTCAGCAAATGAATTTGCTGCTTGTAAACGTGACATTGAAATTAAACGACTAATAATTTCTTGATCTTTATCGTTTCTAGAATAATATCCAAACACCATTTTATGTAAATTTAATTATAATTATTTAAAAATCCAAATTAAATCAAATAATTTCATATTCAATTTCAACTCCATTTAACCCCCAATCGTCGGTATTTTGAGATTCTTCAAAAAATTCAACCCATTCCCAAGGATCATTATATTTTTGCTTTGATGGAGAACTTCCATCATTTTCCATACCAGCATGAGACATGTGATATAAAGGAATAGTAAATACAGCTTCAAGTCCAAACCCATTTAATACAGCTTTTTTCTGAACATTGGTATCTGGGTAGCAAGCATAGATCATTTTTTCTTCAAAACCCTTAACTGTGTTCCAAACATGTTTTGATGCTAATTGAAAATCACCACAACAATTTATTAAACTATATTTATCATTAGGTGTTACTTTAGTTCCCCATCTTCTTGGTTCTGTAGTAGCATCTAAATGGTCTCTATATTCTCTCCAATTATCAAAACCAAATTCTTCTACATCTTTATATTCAATATCTCTTCGTTCTACAGTATAAAAAGTATTAGGATCTGCTGTTTTTAAAAATTTATCAAATGTTTTTTTATTAGGAGCAATAATATCCATAGTTGTAGCTACAATCCAATCAGCATCTGTTCTTTTAAATACTAGATTAGGTGGGATTAACCCATTAACTACACTTCCGTTGGGGTTAATTTGTTTAGCTACTGATGGAGGTATTATTATATGTTTAATTTTACCTTTTTTAATAAGTTTATCTTCAATTTTCCAAAGTAATGAACCTTTATCTTCAGGAGAATTCCAATCAATATACCAAACTTCATCGAATGTTTCTACCATTGAATTAAGACAAACAATTACACGTTCATCTTCTTTATATTCATCATTTCTACAAAATAATACAACTGCTGTTTTCATATTGTTGATACTCCTGTTTTTTGAACTACTATTGTTGTACATTCTTGGGCAAAATTAATTGCTAATTCCATGTTTTTAGATCTAGTATATTCTACTACTAATCCTGATAAAAATGTATCTCCAGCACCTGAAATATCTTTTACTGGTACTTCTTGGGTTGGGTATATTTTATTATGGAATTGGCAACCTAAATGACCTTTAGTTATAATAGTTTTATTCATTAATACATTATCTTTAGATAAAATATCCATATTTTTTTCATATTCATGGTAATTAATCTTAATATAACTAATATTATGAGCCCATTCACCTAATAGTTTTTTACTATCTAAAAATGTTAATGAGTGTTTTGCTATAATAAATTTAATATCATTTTCATCTAAAAAACCTTTACAATAATCACTTATAATAACAGCATCATATTTTTCCCATTTAATTTTATCTAATACTTTTTGTGTTATTGGTTGACAATAGTCATTTTCATCTACTCGTAAAAGTAAATGATTGTATTTAGAACAAATATATCTAATTTTTTTAATATCTGTAGTATTTGTAATAAAATCTACTTGGTGTCCTAATGCTTCAATGTTCTTTACAACATTACCCGCCATACCTGGGTTGGTTGTTTCTTTTTCAGGGATAATGATTGGGACTGGTGCTTCGGGGGCTAACCTGTTTACTTTTCCATAACGGAAAACATCAATACAACTATCTCCTATAACTAAAAATTTCATCGTCTTAAAAATTTACGTCCTGATTTTACTTTATTTCTCCAATATTCTAATAAATCATCCATTGTTTTACCAAATGGGATTTCGGGTTGCCATCCTGTATGTTGTTTAAATTTGTCACAATTAGGTACTTGTAAATCAGCATCAATTGGCCTTAAACGATCAGGGTCAGTTATAATTTCAATATTTGGTACAGTTGAACGTTCAATTAAATAATTTAACATGTCTCCAATTTTACAAGTAAATGTACCTCCTATATTATAATATTCTCCACCTTGTGGATTAATTGTTACTAACATATAATAGGCTTTAACAGCATCTCTTACATCAGCATATGTTCTTAATGAATTTAAATTACCAACATAAATTTTAGGTTCCTGTAAACCAGATTCAATCATTGCTATTTGTTTAGCAAATGTTGATTCTGAAAATACATCTCCACGTCTTGGTCCTGTATGAGTAAACATACGAGTAGTCATAATATTCATCCCATAGGCCTCAGCATAGTATCTACCTACTAAATCAGTACCTACTTTTGAAATGGCATAAGGAGAAGCAGGATGGAAATTACATTCCTCATCAATTGGTAATTTTTCTTTAGGTACTCGACCAAATACCTCACTCGATGCACATACATGCGTTATAGCGTGTTTATATGGTGATTTACGCAATGCCTCTAATAGATTAGCCGTCCCCAATATATTTGTTTGGAGCGTTTCTATAGGCGCATCAAAACTAGTTTGTGGATAAGATTGGGCTGCTAAATGAAATACATAATTAGGTTTTGATTTATCTACTGCTGTAATCAATGAAACCAAATCATTTAAATCACCATAAACTAATTCAATACGTTCTTTAGTATTAATTTGTTCTGAAAGATGTTCAATATTTTCTAATGAATCATTCCATCTAGCAAAACCATAAATTTTCCAATCTGTGTTTTCTAATAGGAAATCAGCTAAATGTGAACCAACCATTCCAGTTATGCCTGTAATTAATACTCTTTTTGGTGTTTTATAATCGTAATCTGGTACGCAATCTGAAAGTCCCATTATTTAATAAGTTTAGGTGAATCATATCTTTCTAAAAGTTCTCTGCGAGCTGTCCAACCAGGCCAAAACGCTGAACCATCATTTATATAAACAAAATACATTGTTTTTCTCCATCTTGTTGGATGATTATTTTTATCTGCTTTATGTGCTAAATCTCCATGAACTGCTAAAACATCTCCACGTTCATATGTTAAATGAACGATTTCTAACCCCTCAGGAATATCACAATCATTTCCTATAGGGGATGATTGATACATTTTACCATTTTCATCATATGAAAAATTTGGTTTTGGGTTACAAGGTAAAGTACCATATTTATGACTTTTAGGTATAATCATTAAAGAACCATTTTCAGGTTCAGCATTATCTAATGCTAAGGCTAAATTTAAATAATGTCCGCCATCTATTGCTTTACCAGCATAATTATCTTGATGCCAAGTAGAACCTAATTCTAATGGATTGTTTGGTTTACAAAAGAAAAAAATACTACCAATAGGAACAACTCTATTAGGAAGTAAAGCATCTCCAATATCACACATAGTTTTACCTGTATGTACTTCTTTAAATTCTGGTTTGTGATGAAGATCTAAATAATTAGTATAATGATTGTCAGCATGTTGGTCTGCTTCTTCTATAAGCAGTTGACATTGATCTTCTGAAAATACTTTTTTTAAGTGTAAGTATCCATTTTCATGGAAAAAATCAATTTGTTCTTGTGTTAATTGATAACCTTGTTGTTCCATATTATTTTATTTTTTTAATTTCATTATAAATTTTTTCTGCAATTGGTAAAAGTTTACTAAAGTTATCTTCGGCTAATTTAAAATATGCTGCGTTTCTTGTTAATCCATCATTAGTATCAACAATATCATTACTTGCACCCTCATTAATTACCGTATTAAAACCTAAACCACATTTTATTAACCTTTCAATATTATATTTTTTCTTTAAAATTCCAACTATAAGTCCTGTTAATAATTCGTGTTGAGTAGAATATTCTTCATTTTCATAAATAGGAGCCATAAATTCAACCCATTTTTTAGTACTAATAGGTAAACATTCACAATAATGATAAACATTGTTTGATATATCCTCATTAGAAGTATTTTTATAATCTTCATTACAAAACATATTGTTATATATTCCAAAACCACCTCTATAATCATTTGATTGATACATAGTAAATAAATCATCTTTAAAATAATGTTTTTTTTCTTTTATAGCACTATCCCATCCTTTATAAACACCTAAAATATCATCACTAATACACCAATTGAAATAGTAATTGGTATTTTTTATAAAATCATTTTGAATTTTTCTTAAATTTCCCCAGTTATTTGGAGTATGTTCGGGGTATAACCAAATAGTTTTGGGAAAAATGTCTTTAAGATGGGCATATAATTCTTTTTGATCATCATCAACTACTACTATAATATCAAAATCATTTTCATCATCACAAGTATCATATAACATTTGGATTGTTGTATTTAACATATCAACTCTATTTCTAGATTGAATAATAACAGCTGTTGTTGGTATTTTATTTTCTTTATACCATTTTATAGTTTTTTTAATACCTTCATCTAAAGTGTATTTTGGTTCCCAACCAAATAATTTTTTAGCATATGAACAATCTAAATATAAAGAAGTAGGTACTGTGGGTTTTGTTAAATCATGAATGATTTCTAAATCACGTTCAGAATGTTTAACTATTTTATATACAAGATCTTTGATTTTAATTCCTTCACCTAAACCAACATTAACTAATTCATAAGGTGTAGTTTGTTTATTAATAGCCACATCAATAAAGTCAACTAAATCTTCTACGTATAACAAATCACGTTTTTCTTCTCCGGTTCCCCAAACATTTACTTTTCCATCTTCAGAAGTCATTACTTTAGTAATAGTAGCTCCAAATACGTGAGATTTTTCTAAATCATACTTATCATAAGGACCATACATATTTGAATGACGAACAACGGTATGTTTTGTTTTACCCAATCGAGAATAAAATTCACACATTTTTTCTAAATAAATTTTAGTATATCCTGCCCCATAATAGAATGATTGAATTTCTTCTGATGGATTAAAATCAGATTCTTTGATTGCTGTTTCGGATTTTTGGTACATAATTGTACAGCTTGGGAATATAAAATGTTCTGTACCCTGTTCAAAAGCTTCTCGTAACAATAAAGAATTAATTACAGCATTATCAGTAACATGAATATATGGTTTAGAAACTATATCTTTAGCTCCGGTTGTTGTAGCAGCAAATTGTAAAATTATATCTACCCCATTTACGGCTTCTTGAACTTGTTTAGAATCACGTAAGTCACAATTTATCCATTCTACACCATCATAACCTTTAACAGCGGGACGTTTAAAATGAGTTGCTTTGATTTTATATTTATTTTGTTTGTAGTAATAATCTAATAAGTTTCTACCAATAAACCCTGTAGCTCCACAAATTAATATTGTTTTATTTTCTTCCATCTAATATAAGTGTTTGTTCTTTGTTTGTAAATGACTCATAAATACTATCTATTACAAAATTAATATTCATAGCATTTTGTTTATCTGGGGTTGTTTGAATATTTGTAGGATAAACATCTAAAATATTTATATTTTTATTTTCTTCTTTTAAACTTTGAGCAAAACCTCTTAACCCCCATTTTGTAGCTGAATATAGTGTTCGAGGTGATTTAATTTCAAGTCCAACCATTGAGTTAATATTAATAATATCTGTTAATTGATTTAGTAAGTAAAAAGTTAATAATATAGGAGCTGTTAAATTTACCTCTACCATATTCGAAATTTCATCATGTGAATATAATAACAATTCCTTACCAGGACAAATTATAGCGGCATTATTTATTAAAATATTTACACCAAAATCTTTAGCAGCATCCGCTAATCTTTTTACTTCATCCTGGTTTGTTAAATTATAATGTTTACTACCATTATGTTCAAACACTTCGTATCCATTATTTTTGAATTTAGATACTAAATGTCTCCCTAAGCCTGAGTTTGCTCCAGTAATAAGAACTTTATTCATTATTTATTTAATGCGTTAAATTTTTTATCTATTTTATCAGGATTATTTAAAAACCACTCAATTGTACTTTCTATACCTTCTTTAATAGAAACTTCAGGATAAAAACCATACGAATTAGCTCTTTCCATACTAAAAATACGTTTAGCATCTCCAGATGGTTTTTCTGGGGAGTATTGAATAGATTTATTAAAATAATTAGCAACAATTTCAGATAATTCTTTAATTGTTACTCCTGTACCTGAACCTAAATTAACAGGTTTAGTAATTTTGTTTTCAACTACAAACATCATCCCACGAGCCACATCTTTAGCATGAATGAAATCTCTAATCGGTGAACCGTCACCCCAAACATCAATTATATCATTTTCGTTTGCTTTTCTGATGAGCGAAGGAACAACCATAGCATTTTTTAAATCAAAATTATCATAAGGACCATAAACATTAGCTGGTCTTACAATTGAACATCTACCTTCACCATTTTGTTTTTCATAAGCTTCACATTGTAATTCCCCCATTCGCTTAGCCCAACCACCATACCAATCATTTGGTGATGGAGAACCTTTCCAAACATCATCCTCATAAAATACTTCAGCAGGAGTATAAACACCAACAGTGCTTGTATACAAATACCATTTAACATTAGCTTTCATAGCTGCCTCTAACATATTAGTATTAAATTGCATCATTGGTCCCATAATATCAGCTGGTTGTTCCATTGTTACTTTGGGTGAGCATTTAATACCTACTAAATTAAAAACATAATCTTGACCTTGACAGATGTTTTGACATTGGTCAAAATATAATAGATTTGTTTTAATAAAATCCACTCCCTGAGGTAGATCAGTAGGTTCATTTAGATCAGCTATTGTTACTTTGGCTCCTTTTTCTAGAAGTAAATCTACTAATTGACGGCCAATCATTCCTGCTCCGCCTGTTACTAAAACTTTTTGATTATTAAACATTATTTAATTTTTTACAAAGATTAATAATTTGTTCTTTATTTAAATCAGTATGATTACCAATATAAAGAGCATTATCATGAATATAATTAGCTTGAGCTAATACTCCACTTATTCTGTGGTCAAATTTATTTAAATATGGTTGACGAGCTTGATTGCCTCCACCTGCTGTACCTAAACGATACTCAACACCTTCATTTTCTAAAATATTACAAACATCTTTAAGTTTATCACGATTAAAACCTTGCATTACTAAAGGCAAAGCAAAATTACTACTTCCTTGTGTTTTAAAGCCTGTAATAAATTTATTAGGATCAAGATTATTTAACCAAATGTGTAAATTTTCAGTTCTACGTTCTATATTGTTATTAATGCGTTTCATTTGTTCAATGCCGAGGACTGCATTCAATTCGCTACTTCGCATATTAAACCCAGCTACAGCGAATGTAAACAATGGATTTAAATCAGGACACATTAATTGATAATCACGTTGTAATTCTTGTGATGCCTCTCTAGTCATACCATGTGAACGGAATAACTTAGCCAAATCATATAATTTATCATCATTTACACAAACAGTACCACCTTCAATAGTAGTAATATGGTGTCCAAAATAAAATGAAAATAATGAAATATCACCAAATGAACCTACTTTTTTATCTTTATAAGTAGCACCATGAGCTTCACAACAATCTTCAATTAAAATTATATTACGTTCCTTAGCAAATTGAATAAGCTCATCACTAATACCATTAAAACCTAATGTATGAACTAACACAATAGCTTTTGTATTTGGTGTAACTGCATTTTTAATATTTTCAAAAGTAATATTAAAATCATTCATTGAAATATCTACAAACACAGGAGTCATACCTAATTGAACAACTGAAGATATATCAGAAACCCAACCAATTGGAGGAACAATAACTTCACCAATACCAACTAATTCTTTAACCATTGCTATGGAAATAAAATTAGCTGATGCTCCTGAGTTAACCATTACTGAGTGTTTAACTCCTAACCATTCAGACCAAATTTTTTCAAATTCTTTTACCTTAGGACCATTTGTAAAACGTTCACCATTTAAACAAAAGTCTGCTAAAATTTTTCTATCACCTTGAGTGATATTATCGTTAATAAGAGGCCAACTATATCCCATATTTAATTTGTTTTAATTTTTTTATAATTTGTTCTGCACTTGGGGGTAAATTATCTACAGTAGGATGAAAACCTGCTGTTCTTGATTCTAGACCTAATGTCCATACTCTTTTTCCAGTAGCCAAGCTTAATTCATTAGCTATACTACTTGCTGTACCTTCTACATAATCATCATCAGTTACTAAACCCCCGAATTTTGAATTATCAAGAGTGATTTTCCAACTATCTTCAACTTTAAAAGGTTTAATCCACAATTGGTGAATAATACTTAATTTAATGTTTTCTTTTTCTGCTAATTCAACTAATTTCTTCATTTCTAAACGAGTAATTGAAATAGGAAAAACAGTAAAATCTGAATTGGGGTGGATAATATTTTCTAATTCTTCAGTATTATCATATGATTTTCTATGTTCGGAAACATAATATGGTTCGTCATCACTCATAAAACACTCATAAGCATATTCATATTCACCGGGGGTCATAGGGGAAATAACTTTAATACCTGGCATTCTATGGGCTAATGAGTGATGTGAAGAACCAGCTACTGGTCCTACTCCACCTTCCATTGCTATACTTCTTACAAATATAGGACAAGGACGATTCCATATTTCTTTAGATTTAGCAGCATAATTAACTATTGAAACTAAGTTATACCATTGAAATCCTTGATAACGAACTACGTAAATAGGTCTACCTCCGGCTAAAGCAATACCTGTAGCTATTGAACCATTAGAAACATCTGACATTGAAAATTCAACCATACCTTCTTCTTCATACATTTCAGGTAACGTTCCTCCTACCCAACCAACAGCGGTTAAGCATTGTCCATAACATTTACCTTTACCTTCTGAAAGATGTTTGCGTGTAATTTCTTTTATTGTATCTCTAACTGTTGTTGCCATAACTTTTCTATAAATAACTTATTATATTCATCAATTTTTTTACCTTCATCACCTAATGATTTTAATTCTTTTTCATAACGATCAAATTCATTTCCATCTTGTCCAGCTCCTGAATGCCAATATTTTCTGTGGGTGTTAATATTTAAAAGCATTGGATATTCAAAATTATAATCTTTTAAAAATGCTTCTATTACTAAAGGATCATCACTAATATTTGAAGCCTTCATATTAAATCCTAAAGCAATTTTATCCATTTCCCAATTACGTCTCATCTTTTTCTCAGTTAAAATGGATAAATTATTATCTTCTACTATAAATAAAATAGGTAAGTTTTTTGTTGAAGCCCAACCTAATGCTCCTAAAACATAATCCTCTTCAGCCGAAGCATCTCCCATTACTACAATAGTAGGTTTACGAGTTTCATAAGCATGTCCAACAGCAATAGGAACTTGACTCCCCATTAAACCATCGTGTCCAAAAATGTTTTTTTCGTGTGAATGTATTGAAGCTGAACCTCCCATTCCACCAGCACATCCTGTTTTACGTCCTAGTAATTCATCTATTAATTGGATAGGATCTGCTCCTTTACAAAGGTAATGTGAATGACCTCTATGTTGAATAAAAACATTAGTATCAATTCCTTTTTCCTCTAAAATAGTATAAATAGAGGCAGCAATATATTCTTGACCCGCTGATAGGTAAAATGGAAATTTAATATGTTTGTTTTGAGATACTTTATAAACTTGGTTTTCAAAATGTCTACAAAGTGAAGCCTTTTTAAATGTTTCTAATTTAAATTTATTCATAACGTTTTTATAAATTGTAAAGTGTCTTCCCAATCAGTATGTCTATACCCATTATCATCAATATAAAGGAATGCTCTTGGTTTTTCAGATGTAATCTCAGATACACATTCAAAAACACCATGTTTTTGTAACCATTCTTCTACTAATTGAGTTCCTGTTTTACCATTTACTAAGGGACGATTGGGTTTAGCTTTAGCTGTAAAAATAATAATTTTATAGTTTTTTGATAAATTACGAAGGGCATCTAATGATCCTGGGAGTGGATCTCCATAACAAGTTCCATCATAATATCCTTTATCAAAATTATGGATTACACCATCAAAATCGATTGCTAAATTATTTAATTCAGAATCAAAACCTGGGGGGAAGTGTTTATTCATTTGGTTTAATAATCATTATAAGTGTTTGAGGATCTACTTTAGTGAATACTTCTGTAAGTTGTTTAATAGTACTAGCTACTACAACATCACCAGGACCTGCTACATTTTGTCCATAATCTGCTTGTAAACCACCTTTTAAAAACATTACATTATACTGATTTTCGATTTCATTAAACATAGAAACATCAGTAATATTTTTTATAGATAAAATACAATTAGCAAAATTATAATCTTTAACTTCATTTGTAATCCATAAACAATCTTCAACTTTAGGTATTTCATGAGTACTATCTTCATAAGGTTTGCCCTCACGACCATAGCTATCTCTAAAACGAACTAAATCTTGTTTGTCAACAGGGGTTTCAATTTCAAATACAAAAGCACCTTTTTCATCTGTAGCTTTAGTGGAATGAAACAAACCTTTTCTAATCATTACTTTACTACCTGGGTTTAATTTGTTAGTATGATTGAAAAATGATACTTCAGCTTGACCATCTAATAAAATTAAACCTGTTGTTTTTTTAGGATGACAATGTAATGATGTAGAATGAGTATGTTTAATATAAAGAAACCATAGAGCTACATGTTCATTTTCATAAGCAAGATATTCATAACCCCAAGGTTTTTTTACTATAGTTGTTTCGTAACTCATTAAATAATAGTTTCAGGATTATAACTTCTTTGTTCATATACTTCGATGCATGTTCTCATCCATTCACCCATAAAATCATAGTGAGGAGTTGAAATAATATTACCATCTACTACTACTGGGCCTCTACTATAAGTTGCTCCTGCATTTTTAATATCAGTATCAATAGAATAATAACCTGAGATTGTTCTTCCTTGTAATATTTTAGCTGAAATTAGTAATTGGGCTCCATTACATATGGAGAAAATTGTTTTATTAGCAGCATTCCATTCTTGGATAAATTTAAGAACACCTTGTTCTTGTCTTAATTTTTCAAGTGATTTAACACCTCCAGGAATTAATACAACATCATATTTGTTTAAATATTGTTTACGAATATTTTCATCTTCAAAAATGTTTGTAGTAACATCACAAGGCATATGACATCCCATATCACCATAAATTCTACCAACTTTATTTGCCATCAAGGTTACTTCGAATTCATTTTCTTTTAATGAATAGTAAGGATAAATTAATTCGTGATCTTGGAATCGTTCCCAAGTAATAATAAGTGCTTTTTTCATTTTATTTTATTTTTGATGTTAATATAATAATTTTTTCTTTAGGAATCACGTTTAGATAAAATAGGATTAAAAGTAGGCCAATCAATTCCTATTTTAGGATCATTCCATTTTAAAGTAAATTGATCCTGAACATCAGGATATTCACCTAGATAGGACCATTTATAAAAAAGTGTTGCTTCTGGGCTTAAGATATAATGACCATTTGCAAAATTAGGTGGAACTAAAATAGATGCTCTATTTTTAGATGTAATCACAATCCAATCCCATTTTAAATAATTTGGGGAATTAGGTCTATTATCTACAACTACTAAATAAATTTCACCTGAAAGGCATGTTATAAGTTTCCAAGATTTAGAATCCCCATGCATTCCTCTTAAAACATTTTGTCTTGAAATTGAAACTTTATCATGATTAAAAACTAAATCATGCTCTTCTTGTTTAAATAAAGTATAAAGTTCACCTCTATAATCTTCAAAAGCATCAGGTTTAAATATTTTTACCTCAGGAAATATCATTAATTTTTTGTTATGGGGTTTAATGTTTCTATTTTTAAAAGATTTTGAAGTATTCTTATATCTTCTTTAAATTCAGGAGAATTTCTATGATAATCTCTACTAGCATAATTAGTATTAATTACACTAACTTTATCTAAAGCTGTTTGATCTTCATAATCAAAACGATGGTATAATTCTACTTCATCAATATGTTCTATAATTCCTAAAATTTGTCCTAACCAATTTAAATAAGTATCAATTTGGTTATGATGAGATACATGACCTAAAGTAGTATATAATTCTTTTGGAATACACCAAAAAGATTCTCTATATCCATTTACATATGGAAAATAAATTTTAAAATCAGTAAGTTTAGATTCTAAAATAGTATTCCAATTTTGAGTTTTAAATACCATATCATCATTAGCTACAAGAATATATTTTCCTTTAGCCAAATCAATCATATCTTCAGTAAAATCTACTACATTTAAAAATCCTTGTTTTCTAGAACTTATTATAAAATATAAATTTTCATATTCATTAGACCAATTTTTAATGTAATCTAATGTTTCATGATCATCAAAATCTATTTTAATAATAACTTCAAAATTTACGTTTTGTGAATCAGCTAATGAAAATATAGAATATAAAGTTTCATTTAATAACTCTACCCTTTTTCTACTAGGAAAAATTACTGAAATATATGGGTGAGTGTGTTTTCGAGTACGTTCTATTATTCCCATGATATTTCCCAGTCTTTAAAATCAGCAGCTAAACAATCAATTTTATAATCTTTTCGTCCACCTACTACTTCTTGAATTCGGTTTTTTGCTACGTTGCGAATACCATTCAAACCATGCGTTAATTCCAGGTTATTACCGTCTTTAATGCCCTTACGATAATTGGATTCATTGTGCCAAATGTGTAAGTTCATTTGAGATAATACAACTATAGCACGGATGGTTTCGGCTGTAATTTTACCATTTTGTTCATCAAGTAATACTTGAATATCATGAACAATGTTAGCAATTTCTTTTGAATATTCTTCTTTGTGTTCAGTAATAAACACTTCTTTAAGTTGAACAATAGATAATCTATCTACTAATTCACTAAGGGTTGGTAGGTACTTTCTCATTTTAATTCACCAATTTCGATTTTTGTATAACGTTCATTTTGATTTTTTTGACGGTCAATAGTTTTATTATGAATAATACTCCATTCTTCCGTAAAGGGTAAAGTAGCAAATGTTTTATAACCTTCTACCATACCATGTATTTGATGACCTGACCATTGAATTTCAGGTGTATTTTTATAAATTCGTTTTTGAGCATCGGGCCAATTAACCCAACCTTGTTCATTTACAACCCACCCCCATTTTTGAATATATTCAGGAGTTAGTCCTTCAACTAAATTTTTACGAGGTGTGATGATTAAATCTACAGGATTATCTTCTAAAATAGATTTTAAATTTTCTACTAGAAAACTTTCAGGAATTTCATCAGCATCAATTTGAAAAATATAATCTCCATTACATTTATTATTCATGAAGTTCTTATTTTCAAGAAAATTTTGTTGAAAATTAAAAGGATAAGCATTTGTTTCTTCTTTATAATCTTCTATAACCTTTAACACTTCTGGGGTGACTCTATTTTGATCATAAACTACTACGATTTCATCCTCCCCATTAATTCTTTTAATTAAATACTCAATTAAATTTTTTAGTTCTTCGTGTTCATTACACACGGTTAATCCATAACTTATTTTCATAATATTTTTTTTATTCAGGTAATACTCCAATATACGAAAGAGCTTCCATAAAATCACGCTCAGGAAACATCTGAAGAGTAGTCATGTCCATTCTCCACTCATAATATTCTCCTTTTTTATTTAGGATAGGATATTTTTCCTTTTCTTCTTCAAGTACAGGGACTGCTTTTACAGCTGCCCAACCCCAGTCTGTTTTAGAGGGACCATTAGCAAACACCATACCCTGTTGGGGTAAATTAACTGTTGAAGGCATCCACATAATTCCATCTTCATCCTTATCGGTTAAATCTTTGTAAAGTTCTGGGAGGATTTTGATTTGTTCTTCATAGAATGTTTCTCCTTCTTTCATTAATGAATTAGTTTGAAAACCACATCCATAACAAAAATAAGTTTTAATATCTTGGTTTACTTCTTCTACGTAACACGCATCTGAACCACAACGGGCGCAATTAATTAGATTATCCATTTGTTGTTTCTTTTTTAGGTAATTCGATTTTTTTAATAGTGGGAAGTTTTAATGTAACTTCTTTTGGAAATTCAGGAACATATTGAGTTAATAATACCTCAATTTTTTCATTCATTTTATCCCAACTAAAGTTTGTTTTGCTGTAAAAAGCTTGGCGTTTAGCTTTATCAGTATAATTTTTATAATTTTCAAATATATCTTTTAAAAAATGTCCTATTTGACCATGATCCGGAGCTAACCATTGTGATTCAGGTAATAACCATTGGTTGGCTGCACTTTGATGAACATTAGTTAATTCACCTCCAATTAAAGAAGTAAATTCTGGGTTTAAAAAATCCATTTGTCCTGACCATCCTGTAGTAAGTAAGGGTTTTTTAGTTAATGTAAATTCAAGTAATGGACGACCAAAACCTTCACCTTTAGTTAAACTAACCATTGCTTTTACTTTAGAATGGTTATAAATTTCATTCATTTCTTCATCTGTGAATTCACCATGAAGTAAGTAAACATTAGGTAAATTATTTGAATTAACTGTTTTTTTAATTAATTTAATCTTTTTAAGAATGTCTTCTCTATCCATATAGGATGAACCTACTTGAGATGTTTTTAAAATTAAAGCAGGTTTATTAGATTTATTTTTAAAGGTTTCATAAAATGCTTTAATTAATAAACCTACATTCTTTCTATCTTCACCTAAATCACCTGGCATCCAATGTCCTACAAATAAATAAGCAAATTTTTCCTTAACATTGAAATCTAAAGAACAGGGAGTATCAAGTACTTTATAAATGTCTGTATTAGCTCCTTCAAATAATACTTCAATAGGTTTTTTAAGTTTAATGTTTTCTTCTAAAGCATTAGTTTCTTTATTACGTCTTTCAAATTTAGAGTCTTGGAATACTTTTTTAGAATGCTCTGATGAAACAATATTAAGATCCATTCTATTCATTCCTTCAATCCAATCCCCAGCACATAATGTAGTTTCAATTCCAGCTGTGAATCCAATATTGTATTTTCCTATTGATTGAAATTCATTAGGGATAGTTACTTGAGCCCAAATCTCGGGTTGTTTAGGTAATTGATTATTAGGTAAAACTAGATCATATAAATACTTCCATTCAGGATTATCATTACAAAATCCTAAAGGTGTATTACCCCATCTTTGATATAATAAACGTACATTATATTTATTTGATTGGATAATAGATTTAATAACATCTCGAGAACGAGCTCCATAACCTGAATAGGTGTCAAAAGGGGAACTTATAATAAATAACGGTTTCATTTTAATATAACAATTTATGTGTGTTTACTCTATCTTTAACTTCATTTACATTGATAAATTCAAATTTTTCTCTTGGTTTCCAAGTTTTAAATAATTCATCAAAAGCGTCAATAACTCTTTCACCTTGGATTTTACCTGTAAATCCGGCTTCATTTAATGCCCATTCTCTACCTGCTAAACCTTTATTTTTACGTTCTTCTTTACTTAAAGAATAAATAACCATAATTTGATCAGCAGCATCTTCAGGATTACATCTATCATCCCAAATATAAGGAGTTTGAGGTGAACCTTGAATTGAACGATTTGTTGGATATACTGGAAATGCCCATTCACCATGTTTTTTATATCGACCTGTATTATTAGATGGGATTTCGGGTGTTGGAGTAAACCAATTACCATCTTCATCTTCAAATCTCATTTGATCCTGCATACCACCTGTTACGTTTGCAATAATAGGATTACCTACTAAAATAGCTTCAGTTAAACTCAATCCCCAACCTTCATTAGAAGTTAATAAAATTTGAGCATCTGTACTGTTATATAATAGATTCATTTCTTCAGTTCCTAAGATTTTATTAGTATAAACAACATTATATTGTTCACCATTTAATAAAAGTTCTTGTACTGCTGGGAGATCAGTTCCATGTTCTGTTACTAATTCAGTATGAAGAACTAAACAACATTTTTTAGCTTTTTCAATTGGTAATTGATCAATAAAATATTTATAAGCTAACATTGTATCAGGAATTTGTTTCCTTCTAATATTTCTAGAATTAAAAAACAATACAAATTCATATTCTTTACCTTGAAAATAATTCTTTTTAAATTCCTGTAATGGATTCCAGTCTTTATGATTTGGATCTATTGGATAAAATTTATTTTCATTTAAACCATGAGGTACATAACGAAGAATTTTGTTTTTTGCTTTTTCATCTAAAACAATATTATTAATATTAACGGTTTGTTTACTAATACCCATTAATAAATCACACGCCTCATAATATGGTTTATTATATAGTGGAGCGGGATAATCATCCCAAATATTTAAATAAGTAATTGGAATATTTTTACGAATTTCATTTTCTATAGCAAATAACCAAATAAAATAACGTGGATCTGTAATTAGCATTATAGCATCCGGTTTTTCTATTTGAATAATTTGACGTAGCATATCCGGTCCTCCATAATCATGTGTAGGATAAAGCATAATAGATGAATCTGTTAATCCATTTGTTTCGTTTGTTGATTGAGATAAATCTAAACGTTTGCCGGCTTCAGGATGATTGATAGAACCAGCAATGTTAACCCAATTAAAATGTTGAGCTGTGTTAACTACTACTTCTCTACCTACTGTTGCTACACCTGAGTGTACTCGAATGTCGTCGCAAATCAATAAGATTTTTTTCCTCTGCTCTGGAGGCAGGTAAGCAAAACTTTTGTTCATATAACTTATTTTTAATTTAAATTTTAATTACTGATTTCTAAATTGTTGTGGTTATGTACTTTTTTTCTAAAATCTTCATCGGTAAGGTACAAATGAATTGTACGGTCGGCAAGCTTTTGTAGTGAAAATTTGTATTTTACACAAGCAATTTTAAAATTGTCAAATAACTCTGCTTGGACTTTAACCGAAGTTAGTGTCATGTCTTTTTTATTCATAATCTTTATTTTTTTAAATGTCGTATATAAATATATGTGGATTCTTTTAAATTAACCCTTTATCACATAGTTCTTTATTGTCTTTAAAAGGACAAAAACGACAATTATGAGCTGATGGATTTGGTTGGTGATTTGTAGTATTATGAGTACCATCAGCATTAAATGCTTTTCCTATAAACTCATTAATAGCATTATATGCTTTATTTAATTTAACTTTACCAGAAGCAGGTTTAAATTCTTGGATCCTTGATATTGGAAAATCGGATTGTTCCCAAATTTTACGTTTTACAATAAAAAATTCAACATCAATATCATCAATTAAAACATTAAATTGTTGGGCAAAGTATTTTTTATATAGTATAAGTTGAAATTGTTTTAATTCATCCTTTTTAGTTTTATCATCCCAACCTCTAGTTGATGTTTTAATATCTAAGATTTTGAATTTATTAGTAGCTTCATGATATAAAACTACATCTAAATAACCTTTATATAAGATATTACTATACTGTGGGTTTGGTTGTACAACTAAAGGTAGCTCACAACCTACTAAATACCATCCTTTTTTACCAAAATAACCACCTCGTTTTTTCTTTACAAATTTAATTATTTCAAGTCCATCATTAAAGAATTCATTCATCTCTTCAGGAGTACTAAAGTGAACACTTTTATTAGATTTATAATCTTTTAAATATGTTTCTCTAAAACGTTCCTCAAAATATTCTTCTAATTCAATTCGATCAGCAGCAGCACCACTTATCTCATATATAGTTGTTATATAATGCTGTAAAGTTTCATGCAACGCGGTCCCAAATGTCATGTGAATCGACGATTCAGACGTGTATTTACCGTCTCTATACTGGAGACTCCATTTGTGTGGGCATGAAGCAAATACTGAAAATTGGCTGTAAGAAATTGATTTTTGGAAAGCGTAATTTATTTCTCGTAATGGTTGATTCTTTATTTGTTTTAAAACCTGTGGTATTTTTTTCTTTTTAGCCAAAACTTTTTATTTAACCCATTTAAGGTAATTTGTATAGTAAGCATAACCATCTATAAAATTATTAGTTAATAATACTTCTAATTCAGGATATCTTGATTTCATAATTCGAGATGTTAAATCCCACTGATAGTGGATTTCTGATTCGACTCCATCAACGGCATCTTGTGGACATAAATAAGGAACAGCAACTAAACACTTAATATTTTTCTCGGTAATTGATTGGATTAATTTTTGAGCTGCTTTAACAGGAATATGTTCTAAAACATCCCCAATAATAATATAATCATAATCATCTATTTCAAATTCATTAATATCTCCAATAAATACATTTTTATAATACTGTCTAATATTATATTGTTCAACATAAGGTTCATGAATTTCTATAGCATCAATATTTAAATCTGAAAGAGACATACCATATGTTCCTATACCAGGACCTACATCTAATATTTTATAACGTTGAGGTAAATATTCTAAAACTACTGTGCGAATATGTTGAAATATTGCTTCTTTTAAATCTGGGGAACTTGTTGGCATATTATTATTTTTTCCATTTACCTTTCATTACTAACTGAGCAATAATTCCGTAGTTAGCAATATCAATAAAACTATCAATCATGGGTTCATCTTGAACATAGTTACGACCCTTGCGTTTTAACATGTTTTTTAGACGGTTTATCTTGTCACTACAGCGCAACCAAATACCAGTCAACGAAAGCTGTATATCATCAGGTTCTTCAAGTGTAGACCCTAAAGCAATATTTCCAAGGCCATAATCTAACATTTTACGAGCAAATAACTCATATTGTTCTTGTTGATTTTCTTTAAAAGCTTCAGCTAGAGATGGATATTCTTTTTCAAAATCTGTAATTGCTCTTCTAGATCCCGTAGGATCGGATTCTATGTTCATTTGTGTTGTACGGGTTACTCCCCAAATATCAGCATTGTTTGTCATATAACTAATTCTTTTAATAACTTTTTAATTTCCTTTTCATTGACACCTCTTCGTTCTAACAAATGGTATACGCCTTCTTCTCGGATAATATACGTAAACTCTTCTGCTTCTCCAAGAGAAATTGAATAAAAGTCAGCAATGTGTTCAAGTACAGCTTCTGATGTTTTTTTCCGGGTTGATTTAACATACTTCAGGAACATTTTTTTCTTAGGAATCATAGATTTATATGTGTTATATATTTGTTTCTTTTCAGTATAAGGGAATGTTTGAACGACATTTGTGATATCAATATATCCCTCATACATACTTAAAAATCTATGAATCATGTAAGAATTAAATGATTCTTGTTGATTTTCTGTAAAATCTTCCCAAGGTTTTTTATCGTAAGTAATCTGATTTAACCAATCAAATATTGTAAAACCACCCTTGCTCATTAATCCATTGAATGATCTGTTGAATTCTCTTCAAATTCTGCTCTTAATTCTTTAGGTAATAATTCTACTAATATTTTACCTGTTACTACATCATAAAATACTGGGACTGGTATAACTCCGTCTTCATCTGTACCTGTTATAAAACGAGATACTTTACGTAAAATTACACCTTCTGAAAATACTTGATTACCTTCAGGTGAAGTAATTGCTTTTGTGTTTTTAATGTCGATATTGACATTCATTTGTGGTTTTTGACTCATAACTATTGTGTTTTTGTTTTTTTATATTTTATAAAATCTTGGATAAATCCAGCTGCTACAATTAAATTCATTCCTAAGGACATTATTATTTCATGTATATCAGCATAAATTGTTGTCATTAAATGAATATGACCTATTGTCCAAAACGGTACTGCTAAATTTTGTGATACCCAAGATAACGTATATTTTAGGAAATGTTTCATAGCACTTGAGGTTTTGAACATTCAATTAAACGACTAATTAAAGCCATACAATTAATTTCTTTATCAATTCTAAAATTAGCTTGGTAGGTATATTCGTTTACATAAATTGCTACCATTCCTTCATTACCGGAAGCATAAGTACTTGCATTATCATACAAGTATCTATATAATTCTTCAAAATCACCTACATTAGCATCAGCAATGGTTTGTCTAATATTTCTCCAATTAGGTGATTTTTGTTGTAATTCTTTTACAACTTGAGCCATATAACTGCTAGATACTAGTAATGATTTATCTAATTTAATTTCATCCCCATCTGTACTCATCTGTAATGTGTTTAACATTTTACGAAGATCAGGATAAAATCGATTAACTACTGATTTTAAATCATTTAATTCAATTTCAACATTTTCCTTTGATAGAATTGTATGAATGTGATTTGCAATCTCTTGTTTTGAAGGTGGTACAATTTTAAGTACTTGACAACGTGATTGAAGAGGATCAATAATACGTTCAACATAATTACAAGTTAAAATAAATCTTGTAGTACGTGAAAACGTTTCAATTATATTTCGGAGAGATGCTTGAGCTTGTATAGTAAGAAAATCAGCCTCATCTAAGATAATAACTTTAAGTGACTTAAAAGATGCAACAGACGCAAAACCTTGTACCTTATCTCTAATAGTTTCAATACCACGCTCATCGGAAGCATTAATGTAGATATAATCGCAATCAAGATTATTAACAATGAGCTTAGCAAGAGTAGTTTTACCAGTACCAGCGGGACCATAAAATATAAAATTTTGAATGTCATTTTGGTTTAAGTATTGTTGAATGGATTTTTTAATAGTTTCATTCCCTACATAATCTTCTAACGTTTGACTTCTATATTTTTCAACCCAAAGTGTATGTTCTTTTCTACTCATTACTCTCCGTATAAATTAAATGTTTTGGGTTTTGGTTGTAATACTTCCACCTCTTCCGTTGTGATAATATACAACATTCCTTTTAAGGGTTCAAGTCTAAATGCTTGAGGTTTTATTGTTGATGTCATATAGTAAGCATTTAATGCTTCTGTAAGTGAAGTTTGAATTTCATTTACTCCAACTACATTCCATTGATCTCCAGGTGGTACTCGTTCAGCGATTAATTCATTGAATTCTACTTGTTCCATATTACATCATTCCAGCCATCATAGAAGGATCAAATCCACCTTCTTTTTTGTCTTCTGGAGCATCAACAATAGTACATTCTGTTAATAGGATTGTTCCCGCAATTGAAGCAGCGTTCATAAGTGCATTTTTAGTCACTTTATGTGGATCGATAATACCTGCTTCTTTCATGTTTACGATAGTTTCTGTTTTGATATTGTAACCACTCCAAACACCTTCGGCTTTACCGATTTGCATATTAATTGGATACATATCAATTTCAGCATATCCTGCATTTTTCAAAATCGTTTCAAATGGTTTACCACATGCTTTGTAAACTAATTTTTTTCCATAGTTGAAATCATCTGAAGCGTCTTTTCCATAAGTAATACCTTCACGAGCATATAATAGAGCTGAACCACCGCCTGGTACAATACCATCTTCTAGGGCACATTGTGTAGCGTGAAGTGCATCATCTACTCTATCTTTTTTTTCTTTCATTTCGGTTTCAGTACTTCCACCTACGTGAACTAAAGCAA
>ENA-OSIY01000350-OSIY01000350.1-marine-metagenome-genome-assembly--contig:-NODE-350-length-26436-cov-11.269927_pt1 | contig 26436 bp, 17 predicted proteins | sample MGYA00237884_ERZ534233 | MGnify/ENA primary metagenome ERZ534233 (study PRJEB26412, sample SAMN06343840) | marine metagenome | isolation source: estuarine water | place: USA: Columbia River Estuary... | reverse complement strand
GATGTTGCACCTGTTAACCTAAACTCATGCCAATTTGCACCTGTTGTTGGTGTTGATGTACCTGTTGCCGTCTTTTTCATCCAGAAACTGAAAGTACTATCAGTACCATATGTTGATGCGTTATAATAAACAAATGACCCTATTGGGTAGGTATTACCAGATTCGAAAAGTAATGATTTATTATAAACATATTCATAATAAGTGTAATTGGTGTTATTACCAGTTCTAACAATATCACCTAAATTAAGTTTTTGCGTTGGTGCACCTGTTAATATAATAGCGGAATTATATGTATAAGGTTTAATCTTTGTTTTAACTGAAGAATATCTATCAAATTTATCATAACCTATCGGTGTGAAAGCTTTTATATCATATTTTTCAATAGGTATAAAAGATGCTCTAGCACCATTTGGCTGGTATATTGGGTGTATATTCATTGCATATGATATACCAGTTTTCTTTCTAAGGTGGTTGCTTGTAATATCTTCAATACAAACATATAATCTTTCAACAGTTTTTGTCTCAATCGTTGTACCAGTTGCTGTTTCAACAACAACATCATAATTAATTAGTTTAACTTTAACAATATCGTTAATTTGGTAATTATTAATAGTCGGGTTAAAGTCGGGTACAACAGCTAAAATATCTTTATATAATTGTGTATTATAAACAACATTTTCTTTTTTCCAATAACCTATAGTATTTTGATATCTTGTTTTTGAAATTAAGTTATTAATCGTATCACCAGTATAACTAACTAAATCATAATCAGTAAGTCCGCTATCATAACCAATAAAATCAATTGTAGAAGCGGTACTGTTAATAACAGTTTCATTTTTAAGATATCTCAAGAATGGGAAATCTTGTTTATTTAAAGTTTTTAACCTAGGTTTTGGTGTTTTACCGATAATAATGTTTTTAGTTATACCCATATTATCAGCTTCCTGTGGGGTATTACCTATATAATTATTAGTTGACGTTATTGTATATGATTTTTTAATACCATTTTGTGATTGGTCTTCTGGTAATAAAGATGGTGCATCTTTTGATCTAACCATTAACTCAAAATCTAATTTATCGTTATTAAAACCTTTTTCATACACAGTTACATCACCAATAGTGCTAGCTGTTTTGAATTTTTCATAGAACTTACCATAGATCAAACCAAAAGCATTAGCTTCATCATATGATTGACTTATACTTGGTCTAGGTCTAAATTTATATGTGTCTAAAGTAGTATCTGTTTTAAATATATTGTGCTCTACCTGAAAATTTACGTTATCACCAATTGGTTCTATAGATAATAGGTCATCAGTATAATGTCCGTCAATAAGCGATCTACCACCATTGAAATAAACCCTAAATCTAGGATCATCTATTGATGAATAAGTTGTTGGGTTCAGATAATCGTAATCCAGTATCTCATATCTTTTTAACGTACACCCATATGTTTGTGGGTTAACGACTAAATAAAGTCTGGTATCAACAGCAAAAACCCCTTCAAAGCTGACATTCGCAACTCTATCTTGGCTAGTATCACCACCACTAAATGTGAATAGTTCTTCATGGTAAATGGTCCCAAACTGATCTAAAAGTTTTATGGTAAGATCTTGTTGTATAACAAACTCGGATTCAAAATATAAATCTGATTCAAATTTTAAGAAACCGTTTTGTTTTACTAAATAATAACCATCTGATAAACTAATACTATTATTATTAACGTTAAAATTATCATTCAGTGACTTGATATCTATGTAGTTATCCTTATCAGGTGAAAGTTCTAATTCATCAATTAAAGTATTTACTAAAATTTCATCAGTATTAGCTGTATAGAACGGACCGATTTTAGTCTCATCTAAAGAATAAAAACCATCAAAAGTTAAACTAGATGATTCACTAATATAAAGCTCATCATTTAGAACATTATTAACAACCTTATAAGTTTCAGTTTGTGTTGAACCACTGTAAACTTGGTATAGGTAAAGGTTTTTAGTTAGATTAATCGAAACGATATCACTAAACGGGTTAACTCTTAGTTTTTTGATATATGCTGAATCGATATGCATATACGGATCTGTTTTAACTCGATTTAAATACGCTTGATACATCCCAGGTACAATAGTTGTTGCGGTTGTACCAGATGGTACACCAGAAACTGTGTAACCTGTTACAGTAGCCCCAGTAACTAAATAGTTAACCGAAGATTTGGTAACAACGTCACCAGCATAATACACAACACCGTTTATCCAGCTATTTGATTTTCTAAAAGGTACAACCCAATCACCTGATTTACCGTAAATTGCGTCATCTGGTTCTGTTGTAGCTGTGTTTTTAGAATAACCATAGTATTTTGATTGTTCAATCGTTAAATACTGACCAGTTTCATCATAATAATCTGTAATACCAGCAGTTGCCATGTTAATAGTTAAACCACTATAGTTATAGTAACAAGTATGTGGTTTAGGTACAGGGCAAACGTAATCAATATTAGCGGCTAAATAAGCGTGGCCAATTGAAACCGCCTCAATATAATAATTTCTTTCTATTGTTGATATGGTAGTTGGTGTACTATCCTTAAACGTAACCAAACTAGCATCAGTATTCAACGGTATTAAATCATATACATTAAACGCATTTGGCTTATTACTTAATAGACCAACTGATAAGTTTTTAAGTGTGATATCATTGGGGTAATTTAGCATGTTCCAGAAAGTAACCGTATCAGTTGTGAATGTTAAAATTTCTGAATAGAATACCGAACCAGTGATAGGACCACTAATACCATCTAATTCAATACCAGATACAAGACCATCATATATTTTTAAATCATCTTGGCCAGAAAGAGCAAATTCAACCAAATAATTACCTGGGCCATTTGGTAATGTAATTGTTTCGGTATCATAGGTATTACTTAATAAAAGATTCGCATCGGTATATGTACTTAAAGCGGTGTTAATCGTATAACCAGATGTATAAATATTATTAGTATTTAATCTGTAAAGATTATTATCATACGTTACGTATACACCCTTTCTGTCACCAGAACCAGTATTTATATTACCACCATAAATAGCATCATCACCATAGTCCTCATTCTCATCCCATCTATAAATCTCAACACTACTACAAGCATCTTCAATATTATAGTAGAAACCAAAATACTCGTTGATAGTTGGGTCATAACCTGTGTAGTTCTTACCTTTGTTACCAACTAATGTGAAACTAGACGATTCACCAACATGGGGTAATTTTTTAACACCGATCGTGTCAAATGGGTTGGTAGTACCTTGGTTAACTGGTCTTTTCGCTAAATCCTGGAACTCAGAACCATCAGTACCTAACCAATTAACTTTGTTATTTAAACCGTGTTTATATACAAATTTGTTATCTAAGAACTTACTATTTTGTATTTTCTTACCAGCGTTTAATATTGTTGTTGCTGGTGTAAATTGTTGTACTAATTTAACCCATGAAGAATCAAATTTATTTAAAAACTCTAAACTTTTTGTGTTTGTAACAGGATTACCAGTTGACGCTAGGTAATCATAATATATTTTAGTTAGGGTTGGGTATGTTTTAATCGTTTTTCTATTATCAGGTTTGATGTAATTATCCATCGACTTCTGTAGGAATTGATTAAAAGTTAAATTACCAACATTTATACTAGGTACAGCTCTAAACGTCAGATCGGTATTCAAACCAACGCTATTTCTATTTAGATATCTATACATCGTAAAATCAAATATTTTATCTGACGAAATATAAACCTCTAATTCTTTAGAGTTTACAACTAACCTAGAATCATCTTCATAATATTCGGTATACCCAATACTATCCTCAGATAATCTAAGAACTTGTTTCTCAGAATAAACCCAAGATTTTACATTATCAGCTACCCTATCCATATTAAAGATGTGGACGTTACTTTGAACCTCGTAAGCTCTGATATATGATGTACCGAAATCATAAGGTCCGAAATTTTTACCATCATTAGCGATACTAAAACCATATTCTTGGTATTTAACTCTTGGTGGTACTGTTGGGTAACCATCTTTATCGAAAGGGACCAATGTTAATAGGATATTATCACTGTAGTTAGATTTATACAAATCATACGCCTTCTGAGTATAATCAACTTTATCTCTAGCGACATAAACGTACTCATTAACCTCAAAAATTGAATCTGGTAAACCAACTAGATTTAAGATAAATTCGATTGATTTTCTAGTACCTTTTGATTTCCAAAGATGATATGAGTTTATAAAAATTCTACGCCATAGTTCAATATCGATATCAACTGGTTTATAACCAGGTTCAACCCTTAGGTCTTTAATATCAAACAATGATTCAATTAGCGTATTCTCATCTTCAACATTATAGGTCTCAAAACCAAGCATATTACCATAGTTCTTAACCAATAAGTCGGGTATGTTTTCTATTTTATCGTAACTAAGATTAGTCATGAATGTTATACCATCAACATATTTTTTAATGGTATCAAAATTCTTACCGATAAGTCCAAACATTAAATTTATTCTCCTGTCATCAGTGTCAAATTCTTTTAAAGAATCTGTTGTTAAGAATCTTGAGATTAAATTTGTTTTTGTTGCGTCAAAGTCATCCGATATACCGTTTAATTTAGTTAAATATTTATCAAACGCATCACTGAATAAATCGATATTAACCTCATCATATTGAGGAAATAATAATGTTTCATTCATATTTAACTCAACACCGAGATCCGTAAATTTTTTGTAACGAATTACACTAACATATTTTTTCTTATCGTAATCATAATCCAACAAAAACTGACCCATGTCAGATAAGTTTGTTTGGAATTCATCATATTTTTGCATTTTTGGTTTTACCCAAAATGTTCTATTAACAGTTTTATCATTATTAACTTCATTAATGAACGGGTTACCTTCTACAGTTACGTAAATCCCGTTATCATTATCATTATATGAACTAGGTAATGTAGCGTTTAATATCTTATATTCAACCCCTTTATAGTAAATAACATAATCTGTATATGTTTTAGAAAAGTTTCTCAAAGGTGTTATATTAACATCATCACTTTTTGTCGAACCAGATGTTGTATATTCAATTTCGAATGGATTGAATATATTACTTAGATTGATTTTAAATTGGGCCGTATCTTTATTTGTTGAATAATTATATTCAGACACCGTTGGTGTTAGAATACCAATAACATTTAATTTAAGACCAGCTGGATATTTTTGGGTTATTTCGATAATCGTGTTTTTAATAGTCTCCTTCATCGGAGCGTATAAAACATAATTTTGTAATTTCTTTTTATTAAAAAGTACTCTAACAGTTAGATTATCATTAATCTTTTTGTTAACCTGGTCAATAGCACTTTGTGTTGTGTTTTTAGCTGGGTTTAATTTATTAATACTTTCAGCTGTATATGACTTATTACCGCTAGAAAGTGTTAAATTTTTACCAGATACACCTTTTTTGGTTACTGATGTGTTTAATGAAAAATTACCTAAAGTAAAAAATGGATCACCAGCGATTTCATCATTTGCGTTAGCAAATTGTAAACCAACCGCTTTATCCCCGATATTACCAGATCCAGAAATCTGGTTATTAACTCCTTGGCTTTTGTAATATCTTAATGCTTGCTCATACGCCAAAAAGGATGCACAAGGTACATATTTATTTTCACCATTAATATTATAAGTTCTATAACCAGAACACCCAAGATCAGCTGCGGCAGCCATAGCTGCATCCGCTGTGTCATATAAGTGTGCTATTAATGGTGTATTTGTATAACTAAGATTAGCCATTTCCTACTATGTTATTTAATGTCTTTGTTGAGTCTATGTTATTTCTTCTTGTTCTAACCTCAAATAATTTTTTATTTGTAGCGTCTTTAATCTCATATAAATCATACTGAGCATATATGTTGCCATCAAAGTCATATAACGTGTAGATACCATCTTCCATCGATTTAGTTTGATCCGAATATAAAGCGATTGCTAAACTTTCAGCATCATAGTTAACTAATTCAACTTCAAGTACTTGTGGGGTAAAACTGGTGTTTGTTAAAACAATATTTTGACCTTTAAAACCAATAAATGGCGTTGCTGTTGGTTTAAAACTTGGGGCAGCATTTGGTGTTACTGTGCAGAATAATAAAGACCCTACGTTGTTATATGTGTATTTAATCGTTTTAACTGAACTATTAGGTGTGTCAACCTGAACGGGTTCAACAATAAACGATGATGTGATAACTCTGTATAAGTTTTGTACTTTACTTCCGTTATCGTTAAGGTATTCAACTCTGTAACCGTCTAAACCGTTATTACTGAATTTGCTTTTGAAACCATTTGGTGCTGAATCTATGTTCAATACCAAACCTTTAATATCTGGGAATGTCGCTAACTCAGCGCAATCCTCAATCTGGACTCTTATCTGAGCTGGTCTAATATATACCGTATAGAAACCTTTAGCGTTAAATACGCTTTTTGGTAACTCTAGGTTATACATACCACCTAAAACCTCTAGGGTGTTAGTTGGGTCAAATACTGGTTTAATAACGTCAGTACCATTTAATTTTGTTACTTTTTGAGCTTCAGTAGCATTTCTATTCTTACTGTATAAAACAATAACTTCTATATCTGAAGGGTCCACATCTGCTGGTCTTTTAACACCATATACACCTATTCCCATATTTATTGATCTTTAAAATTGTATCCTCTTGTGTTTATTTTATAATATCCAAATCCAGTTTTTGTTAATTCATTTAAATCCTTAACATTTTTTAGTTTCTTCATTGGTTCAAAAGCGTTATTTACACCTCTATCAATAAATACTTCGGATAAAACTTTTGGTTCATCTATTGTATCAGAATAATAATTTAATGTCGGTGTGACCATATCATCAATATTATTTCTCATGAATTTAAATATAGTTGTTTTATCTAAATTATCAACATAAAAAACGGGATTTGGTGTATCTAAATACAGAACATATTCTTTTCTTTCATCCGATTCAGATAAAATCATACCAACTATATTGGTACCGCTAATTTCTATTCTTTTACCAACCCTAATGTTTTTTGGTGCTGGTATTACTCTATCACTTAACTCGGCATAACCATTATTAGCATCATCTTTATATAATTTTAAAGCTTGTTCTCTTGTAAAACTTAAATCTAATAAAGAAAATTTACTATCTGTTTTACCAATTATAAAATATTTTTCTGGTGAATCTAAGAAATGTTGTTCAACCTCTCGTTGAGTTGTTATATTTTTATTATTTGTTGTATATTTCATTGCAGGTTTAACCATATCACTGTATGGGTATATTTCTGATAGGGTTTTTTCGATCTCATTAATTTTAGGATCATCATAATACGGTGATATAACAGAGCCGTTTGGGTCTATTAAGGATTCCATGTACAGATTAACTAAGTAATCAGCACCATCTTTAATCATAATTGTTACCATTATTTTAAATTAATTTTAATAGGTACCGTTATTTTTTTCATATCTTCTAAACCAATATCTTCTTTATAAACGCTTATATCAAGTGAACCAGTGATTTCTAATTCCTTTATTGTACCAAATTTATATAAAGCCCCCGCACCAATAACTAAATCAACTGTTAAGATTATTTCTTCTTTAGGGTTAATTTTCGGGTCCAAAGCTTCAATAACAATAGTAATACCATCATTTTTTATGGTAGGTTGGGTTAATAAAAGACTGTTTATATCTGATTTTGTGTATGTTTTATTATCGTTTTTAATGTCATTATTTACCAAATAGGATTTATTTGCAATCATATTTGCAAAATTTATTTGGTGGGTTGGGTTGTTTATTAAAGACGTGTATGTAAGACCTGTAACTATTATCGAAAAATCATTAGATGCTTTTTGTTTATTAGCTTCAATAAAATCGTTCCAAGCTGTATCAAATGTTGTATAATAAATATCGTAAGTTTCCTGCAAGCTCTTAGTTGGTAAAACACAGTATTCTGTATATAGTGCTGAACTATTTAATGTTTGTGTATTATGTTTAAGTGAACCGTAAGTTGTTAGATTAATAGTTGGTTCATTTGATTTAAAAGTTAAATTAGTTAAATCAATACTATCAATTATGTAATTACTAATTTCTTGGTTGTTTTCTATTCTAACCGATCCGATGGTTCTTTTAAAAGATTCTATGTCAATGTTAATACATTTGTTTAATTTAGTATTTAACAACCCAATTGGTTTTATATTTAAATCATTTGATAAATATTTTAAATAACCTTCAGTTGTTCCAGAAATTTTATAATAATCGATGCTATAGTAACCAGTATATTGATCTTGGTTATTTTCGGTATAATCGTATTTAACCTCAACAGGTATATAATTAGGGGTGGCTGAAATCGCATCTGATAACGTTTCATATTTTAAATCGGTAATAGGTATATCCCTTTTTATTGAGTTGGTTGACAATATTAAATCGCCATATGCTCTAGGGCTAGTTGGAATTTGTAAATCTGTTGGTTGGTCATTCAATACTTTAACTTGCGCCCAGTAATCATCATAGGCAAATTCATAAAGATCTATATGATCTGTTTCTAGATCGTATTTACCAGTTCTATCATTAAAATCGTATATTGTATACGATTTTTTGGTGTAATCTAAATCGTATTTAAGGTATAACCTTTTCTGATCAAATTTTTCAACATCCTGTAACCATTTTTTATTAACATTATCTTTTGAGGATGGTATAAACTGTATTTTTTTACCATTTAGTGCATCCCAAAAATAAAATTTAACGTAAAAATCGGTTTTAATATAATTTTTAAGGAAAAAGAATGAATACCCGTCAACACCTTCTATTAAATTAAAAACAGGTCTTTTTTGTTTAATACCATTAGTGGTATCGCTATCTTTTGTCTTTTCACTAAAAAGATACCTATCTGAAACATATATCGGTATGGTTGTTATTCTTTTTTGAGTTTCAACATTATGGTCATCAAAAATCTCCAATAATAAAAATGAACTATAAGTATATGTTTTATTATTAAAACCATATTTTAACCCAGTCCATAAATCTTTTTTATCCCAAAAAGGGAAAGTAAATGTGTTGTAAAAATGCGGTCTACCTGGTTTTGTTGGGTATTTTTTTCGCATCTCAACCATGTGGTCAATAACTACGTATGGTTTTTCACTATTGATCTCAGTTGCGGAAATTAATTTTTCGTTATCAAATTTAACAGCAGGTAAATTATCTGATGATTTTATCTCAAATAACTCACTAGTTTTTATATTTTTGGTAGAATCTAAAACCTTTTGGTGGTAATCGTTAAAACCCTCTTCTAAATAAAGTGATATCTTATCAATTTCATCATCTTCTATATACCTTAAAAAAAATAAATCAACTTCTAATTTAGTTTCATTGGGTTTAAATTCAGCGCTTTCAAAATCAACAATACCGTTTATATTGACTAAAGATTCGATATCTAATGTTTTACTAAACACAAAACCCCTGTCAGATGAACTATCTTCAGAATTAACAAATATATTAGTTGATAATGTTGTATCTTTTTTAAATATTTTTTTTAGCATTTTTCGTCTGTGTATGTTTTGAATGGGTCATCCAAATTAGTATCGTTATTATTACCAAATAAATCATTAACAATATCACCGATATAATCATCTACTGAATTAAGTGAATCAATATTAGTAATATCATTCACATTTAGTTTATATTTTTTTGTCTTATTTTTTTCGGTTAAAACATTAAATATTAATCTTTGGTACGCATATCTCGATCCGTTTAAAAATGGGTAGTCTAAAACATTACCATCGTTATCCGATACCCCTAAATCTAGTATATCTCTCCAAATATATTTATCAGTTTTTCTACTGTATAAAGCATATTTTGGTATAAATGAATTTGAGGCCGAATCTTCGATATAAGAGGATCTTAGTTTTAAATCAATTTCTTGGAAGGGTTTATATTTAAATAGGACATAATTATGTATAAAATTATGTTCGACTGGGGATATTAATTCCTCTGTTAGATTTTCAGCTGAATACTCGTATATACCAATATCAAAAATATTATTAATATCTGGTTTATCGGATATTGTTGTATTTGATACATCGGATATTCTTTTAATACCCTCACCTGGGTTTGTGTAATCAATTAAAGGTTCAAAATTAGATTCAACAGTACTAAAAATTTTTTCAGTTGTTGCACCATTTTTTATAACCCCTAAATAACAATTAGTTATTGGTTCATTTTTATTATCTAATAAACCAGATATATTTAAATCATCTTCAAAATAAAAATTATATAATGGTTCATTAAACAAATTATATGAAAACCCACATTGATCAAATGTGTTTAGAACTTGAACAACCTGTGCTTGTTTAACGTAATATTCAAGGACTTCATTATCAATAACTTTTGATATTGAGAAATTAGTACTAAATAAACGATAGGGGGTTGGTCTCTCAGCCTTTAAAATATTAATTAGGTCACTAGTGCTATTTGTTGTTTGTACGTTTCTTATAACGCCTGTAAATTGATTCTGGGGCGTTGCTGGGCTAGCTTCTAATACAGCAGCTGGGGAATTTGTTAATAGATTATCTTTTTGACCAACTTTTTCTTCGTAAAAAAGTGATTTAGGTGCCATAGATAAATCAATTGTTATTAATTTACCGTTAACATTTGTTATGTGATATAAATCAGTTTTAAATCTACTATCGTTAGATCTAATATATATTTGATCACCTGCCGCAAAATTATGCCCGTAATTCATTAAAAAACTAGTGTTTTGGGGCCCAGTTTTTATTGATGGGTAAACCAATGATGCGGGTAAACCCTTACTTAAATCAAGATCATATTTTAAATCCTTACCCTTTTCATCTGTATAAGTAATCGTATATTGTTTTTTACCTTTATCGTTAACATGTTTAACTGGTTTACATAAAACTAAAGACCAATTATCTGGTGTGAAATCCAAAACATTTTTATCGATATTTAATTTACTGCCACGATAATAAGCTTTTTTACTAATCGCTGGTGATATCGTACCGTATATTTTGTATTTATCGTTTTCATTTTTTTCTTTTACAAATTGTTCATCCTGTGAAATATTTGTAAATAAATTATATTCATCCCTAACCTTACTAGGTTGCTCCAGTATCAATCTAGTTTTTAATGTTTCATTTTTTGAACCAACAAACTTTTTTGAACCCAATATTTCTACAATATTACTCATTGTTTGTAAAATAATTTTTCTCTATCGATTTTAACGCATTCGCCCCATCCCAAAGTCCGAAATAGTAATAGTTTGATTTAAATCTATTTGATATTTCTGGGTTAAATTCGCTTGGTGGTACACTACCTGTGTAAAAACCGTATGATGTGTAAACTTTATTATCTATTAATCCATCTAAATCATCTGTTATATCATAAATCGAAAATTCCATTAATGCGATTTTATTTTGATCATTTGTTGATGATATGAATGAACCTAATGTGTATGTATCACTATAAGCTTGTGTATATCTTCTATGTGTACCACCCTTATTAACCGTAGCATCTGATTTTTTAGCTAATTCAATAGCAAATAGACTAAGGTTTAAATTACCATTTGAATTATCCCCAAAATCATAAGTAGGTGAATCCCCGTAATAATTCTCACCTGTTGTACCGTTAATAAAGTCATCACCCCTAAATATATCTGTATAAACAGTACCACTATTTTTACCATTTAAACCAACACCTATTCCTAAATGATATTCAAGTTCTTTAACAGGTTCATTATATGATAAATCGGTTGGTATTTTAATTAAATTAATTATATTACTTGGGAATATCATTTCTGGGTTATAATCTTTATCACCAAGTCTATCCCAGTCAAATACATTTACTTTAACATCAAACTCATATTTAGGTAAAATTGCTGACCCTATAACCTCAACATTGGATATAGACGGTGTATCTCTCCTATCAACAGGGAAATTCCATGGTATATCTTTAAAATCATTTGTTTGTGGTATATAATTAACATAATCACCAGGTATTGTTACATTATCAATCTTGTGTTTGTTATATTTGGTTTTTATTGTATAGAACTTTCTTTTTCTATTAATTATGTCGTATTCAAATAACCCCGTTTTTGTGCCTTCCCATCCACCTGTTAAAGCCTCACCATTGGGTGATGCTGGTACTCTAATCCCAGGTGTTAATGATAATTTGTAATAACCCCATGGGTACCTAGTTTGCCAAGCCTCAACAATATCATATATTTCAAAGGCGTAATAACCTTTAGTTGGTATACCATTGTCGATATCATCTGTTGGTACTAGATCACCGAATTGGTTTAATTTATAATACTCCATATACATGGGTAAAGAAACCCTAAACACACCTGTACCATATTCAGCCTTAAAAGCTCCAACCCTTACTCTACTACCAGGTGTTAATTTATCATCTAATCTATAGATAACGACCATCAGTTCCTGTAATGGCCAAATTTCACCAGTATCCCTATTTTTATTTGAGTCAAAACCTCTTAATTCTAAGGGTAAATCATTTTGATCCGTATCCTTAGGTTTATTAACTGAATAATCTTTTTTAATTTCAAAAGAAGCTGTTACTGAAGATAGCCAACCAAAAAATATCGCTGTGGGTGTGTATTTATAATTTATCTTAAAATCACATCTAGTAATACCAACATCGTGTTCAACATCATCACCCCAAAAAGAGGCCACATTAACCTGTTTAACCTCATTGAATATATTCGGCATTTGGTTAATATTAGTTTTAACCTCAACATCAAAAGAATCATTACCCTTGTAAATAAAATTAGGCACTTTATTAGGGTTATTGTTATCTACCGAATTTGTTGCATCCCTAAGATCTTTTATGTTAGTATACTCTGTTGTTGTTTCAACTAAATCATTTGCTGTTATCTCAAAACTTTTTGTATCAAACAAATCGAAATCCATCATAATATTATGCGAACCAACTGGTACACCGAATATCATATAATCACCAGAATCATTTGTTGTGACAGTATACTTGTAATATTTTTCCATTATCTCAAGATATTGAGGGTAATGGGTTAGATCGTTTATGGTAGGTAAATTCCCTATAGCCCTGTGGCTAGGGTTTTGATTTCTTAACCTAGGTAACAAATTATATCTAACTCCGTTTGGAAATTGGTCGTTGACGGTTTCAAATGGGTATAGTTCGGTAATTTCAGGTCTTTCTTTATCAGCTGGGTCAATAGGTACGAATATCGATATTTTCGCATTTTGCAAACCATATCCATTAGTAGTTTGTACCCTACCAACAATAACACCAAAATCAGACGAAGTTTTTCTATATACATCCGTGCTTGATATTTTTAAGCTTAAAATCTCTAAATTATCAAACTCATCTTCTAGATTAACTAATATTCTTTCATCTGGTGTGTCCTGATTTAATACTATTTTAATGTTTTTCTCCATCCTTAATTAATCCCTGTTGCTATTACTGGTATGATTTTAATATCAACATCAGGTTTTTTAATATTAAGCATTTGATATTCCTCAACGATGATGTAATTGTTTGTGATATCAATCTCACCAGTTGCTGTATCAATTATTGTTTGTTTTGTTGTGTTAGATGAATACCCAGAACCCGTTTTGTTGTAGGCTTTAATGTAATTAACATTTAATACACCATCAATTTGTGTAATTTTCTTAATCATTTCACCAACACTATAACTCTTACCAAGATTTGTTTTATCATTAGTAAACTCACCTTTAACGGTATTAGATATTTTAGAGGATACCTGAACTTGCTGTCCTGTTTCAACTAACACACTAATCTCAAAACCTAGATCAACAACTTCAGCTGGTTTAACAATCACATAATCATTAATCATTCTATATTTAGAAAGATATGCAGCGATATTTTCCATCAATAGGGATGAAACAACATTTGATATAGCACCATTAGCGTCATAAGTTAAAACACCTATCTCAATCTTATTTTGTCTTTGGGTTATACTTGTTTTAGCGGGTGAACCGAATACGCTAGGCATTGACATAATTAGACCTTTATAATCATTTAGTGTAACAGCTCTATTTTGAGCAGAGAAGTTATACGCTATATAATTTCTTAACTCCTCGATTGTTGGTTCATCTGAACCACCAACAGCTGGTGTTGTGTTGTTAACACCAATAGAAGCCCTTACGGTTGAGTTAATATTTTGATCTGGTCCATTAATTGTCGCATTTAACCTAGTTATATCGGTTATCGTACCAACACCAGTATTAGATTCAACACCACCACCTATTCTATATTTAACGAACATTGTAGTATTTGTGATCGGGGCCATACCTAAACTACCATTTCTTAAGAAACTTTTTAGGCTAAAACTACCGCCATCCATGAAATCATCTAAAATATCAAACGATGAATCGGTTTGAGCACCAAATGTTATCTGACAGAATCCATTTGGGGTAAATTCAGTGATATATCTTTTATCAATTTTTTGATAAACCCCTTTAGCAATTCCGTTGACTCTTGGTGCTGTTGTGTCTTCAGTAAAAACATTATCTTCAGCTAATGATGGTACCTCATACCATTTATTAGAACTACTGTAAAATTCACTCTCAGCTGGTGTTGCTGTATAATTAGTACCAGCTTTGTGTATTATTGAATCAACCGATAATACGTTATTCTCTGGTAATGTTATCTTATAAAATGGTTGTGTTGTTGAGAACGATTGTGTGTAAACTTTACTAGACCCCGCAACAACGATACCAGTTTTTGTTATACTATAACCAGTTAATTTATTATTTATAAAAATTGGTCTTTTAGTTCTATCAACATTACCAGAACTATTAGTTGCGGAAGCAAAATCAATATCATATAATACCTCATATGCACCAGAACCATTACTAACTTGTGTACCAGCTTTAATGATTGGTAAATATTTTTTATCCTCTTGGTCACCATAAACTGGTACTTGTGCTGTAAACTCAACAACCGCAACAGCGGCTGACTTAGTTGGTAACTTTAAACCATATGTTTTGGCGATATTATATAAAGATTGTCTTTCCTGAGCATAATCAAGAACTGTTTCTTGTAATGCACGGTCAATCTGATAGTTTAAATTATCCGCAATAGCCGCATTCAAATCCAAAAATACTGATAGTATAGATGCATCATTAAAATTCTGTACAACTTCTGGGTAATACTGTTTAATATAATTGATTTGCTCCGTTTTTAAGGAAGCAAAATCCCTTTTACTGTAATTTATCTGTCTTGCCATTTTTTATAGTGTTATAGCCAATTTATCGCTTGTCTGGAACGTTTTTGTTGTTATTGTATAATCTAGGTTTATCCTAATCTGATGTTCTCTTTCGGTATCGTTTTTATATCGCTCCTCATCACCAACTCTGGTAATGACAACATCGTTTAATTTTAAATTTGGAATATATTTTTCAACCGCATCTTGAATTTCAGCCTCTATTTTACCTAAGGTTATGTCATCTAACGGTTCAAATATATATTGATATAAATTTGTACCAAAATCTGGCAAAAAATATCTGGATCCCTTTTTTGTTAATAATAAATGGATTAGCATAGCTTTAACCTCTGATTCGGGTATTGTGGTTAATCCAACATAATCACCACTATTCGAATTAACGAATGGGAAATCCATACCAAATGTTTGTTTCTTTATTGCCATAAATCTTTTATAAATAAATATCGGTATATTTTATTTTTTGTAAATAAAAAAATCCCACCAGTTAGGTGGGATTTATATCATTGAAATAATATGTAACTAATAACCTATGTTTGGTTAAGAGCTACATCCGAAACAATCGAATTGACTATTCTCTGGTTTAGTTACTTCTTGTATTTGAGCTGGTTCTGGCTTAACCATAGCTGACATTGATGATTCAGTTGCTGAAACATTAATCGCTAAGTGTTTTGCCCCTGTTGAAATAGCCTTTGTTCTCACATAATAAGAAAGTGATTTAAGACCACGTTTCCAAGCCCAAAAGTGACTAGATGATAATTTCTGAACAGTTGGTGCCTGGAAATAAACGTTCATAGATTGGGATTGGTCGATAAATGGTGCTCTATCAGCTGCCATATCAATCAATTCTTTCTGTGAAACTTCCCAAATTGTTCTATATTTTTGAATTAAATGCTCAATTCTTTTGATTTTTTTCTCATAATGTTTGTCAGTTGGGTCCAAAAACTTGTTAAAGTTAATGTTTTGGATAGAACCTTCGTTCATAATGATTTCATTTTTAAAACCTTCTGACCAAATACCCAAATCCTCAAAATCTTCAATCAAATATCTATTTGCGATTAAGAACTCACCACCAACAACTCTTCTATTGAATAGGTTAGATGGAATAACTTCTGTCATTTCATATGATCCAGTGATTTTAGCCGAAGAAGCTACTGGCATTTGAGCCGTGAACAAACTATTACAAATACCGTATTCTTTAACAGATACTTTTAATGAATTCCAATCCCACATCAATTCATTTTCATCAACACCCCACATATCAAATTGGAACTCCCCTTTTGACATCGGGGACCCTTTAAAATATTTGTAAGATTTATACTCACCAGATTTACATAAATCATTACTTTCGCTAATAGCCGCAAAATATATGGTTTCAAAAATTTTCTTATTCAATTCTTTAGCCTCATCCGATGTGAAAACGTAATCCATTAAAAAGAATACATCAGCCAAACCTTGTACACCAATAGCAATCGCCCTTTGTTCAAGACCACCTTTTTTACCCTTTTCAGTTGAATATGAGTTAATATCAATAACTTTATTTAGCGCCCTAACAACTTTTCTAACCTCATGATACATGTGTTCAAAATCAAAAGTTTTGTTTTTTACATAGTTTTTAACAACTACAGATGACAATGTACAGATAGCTGTAGTTTTTTCATCTGTGAATTGGTAAATTTCGTTACAAAGGTTTGATTGTTTAATAACACCGATATTCTGATGATTCGTTTTTTTGTTGGCATTATCTTTTGAACAAAGATATGGTATACCAGTTTCAACCTGTGATTCAATTACTTTAATCCAAATATCCTGAGCCTTTACTTTCTTCCCTAAACCCATTTCTACGGCTTTGTCATAGTTAGCCTCATACTCATTACCAAAACACTCCTGAAGTGGCTTAATACCGTTCTTAACGATGTCATTCGGGCAGAATAAATACCAATCACCATCTTCTTCTACGGCTCTCATGAAATTATCTGGGATCCATAGTGCTGTAAACAGATCTCTAGCTCTCAATTCTTCAGCACCAGTATTCTTTTTAATTTCGAGTAAATCAAAAATATCTTTGTGCCATGGTTCAATATAAATCGCTGCACTACCTGGTCTACGACCTTGTTGGTTAAAGAAACGAAGTGATTCATTTACAATTTTAAGGTATTTTAATAAACCACCAGCAAAACCACCAGATGTTTTAATCCTACTTTCTTTACTACGGATATTTGACATACATAATCCGATACCAGCTGCATCAGCAGAATAAACAGAGATGTCTCTTAAACTATCTAAAAGACCGTTTCTTGAGTCATCGTTATTGTAGTGTAACACGCATGATGCTAATTGAGGGATTTTGGTACCTGAATTAATCATGATAGGTGTTGCGGGTGAAATAAATTGATTCGATAAAGCTTCATAATATTCAATCGCTTCTTCAAATGATTTTGTAACCCATAGCGCCACACGCATATACATATGTTGTGGTCTTTCAATTTGTCTACCTTGAGATGTTTTTGTTAAATACATTTCATGTAGAGATCTCCAAGCGAAATAATCAAACTGGAAATCTTTTTCGTGATTAATAGCACCATCAATTTTATCTGGCCCGTATTCATTAATCATTTTAATTAGCGTCTCGTTGATAATATCATCTTCAGCTAACAAATTCATTGTTTCGCTAAAACTTGGGTTTGTTTCTTTATGATAAGAAGAGATAGCGATATTTGCGGCTAATTTACTGTAATCATAGTGACTACCAGTATATGACGCAGCAATCTCAGCTATCAATTTATCAATCTCTTTTGTTGTTACCACCCCTTCATTTGGTAGGGAAGTTATCCCCTTAATGAATATTTCATCAGTGTTAACTTTTAAACCTTTGGCAGCTTTTTTAATTCTTGTTAAAATCTTTGTGGGATTAAACGCAGCTTGCTCATCATTACGTTTTTGTATGATCATTTTATTTTTAATGTTATGTTAATATTTTAATTTTAATTAGAAATCATCGGTGAAACTAAGTTTTTCATTCAACTTAGCCTTTTGATATTCCATTGTTCTAGACTCGAAGAAATTACCCTTTGTTTCAACAGCGATTTGCTCCATGAATTTAAAAGGTTGTTCAACATTAAATTCTCTCTTGCAACCAAATTTAACTAATAACCCGTCAGTTACGAATTCTAAATATTGTTTCATTAAATTAGAATTCATACCAATTAAAGATACTGGTAATGATTCTGTGATAAATTCTTTTTCAATATCTAAAGCAGATAAAATAATTTCTTTAATCCTAGCCTCAGATGGTTTGTCAACAATATGGTTATTAATTAGATGGATAGCGAAATCACAATGTAAATTCTCATCTTTAAAGATAAGGGTGTTTGCATTACATAGGCCTTGCATCAATCCTCTTGATTTTAGCCAAAAAATGGAACAGAAGGATCCTGAAAAGAAAATACCTTCAACAGCAGCAAACGCAACTAACCTTTCTTGAAAAGAGGCGTTTTCAATCCAATCTAAAGCCCATTTAGCTTTTTTCTGTACAGCAGGTAGATATTCTAATGCTCTAAAACTTTCGATTTTCTCTTGGTGATTTGAAATGTATGTATCAATCAACAAAGAATACATAAGGCTATGAATATTCTCCATCGCAATTTGCATACCATAGAAAAATTTAGCTTCTGGGTATTGGACCTCTTTTAAAAAATTTTCAGCAAGATTTTCATTTACAATCCCATCCGAAGAAGCGAAAAATGAAAGTATGTTTTTAACGAAATATCTTTCATTATCAGTTAAATTTTGCCAATCTCTAATATCATTAGATAGATCTACTTCTTCTGCGGTCCAAAAGGCCGCTTGGTGTTGTTTGTAAAATTCCCAAATGTCATTGTGTTCAATTGGAAAAATAACAAATCTGTTAGGGTTTTCCTGTAAAATAGGTTCTTGCATAATTAATTTTTATTGTTTAAATAAATATGAACAAAGATAGTAATGTTTTTAGATATTAGCATCAATTTCTAAAGAAATATTTTCAACTTCTGTATCTCTTTGTGCCGCAACGCTTTCAAGATATCTTCTTCTTTGTTCAGTCTTTGATTGTTGCTGTTGTGATTCAAAACCCTTTTCGGTTAGTACGTCATTGGTGTCAATTATAATCCTTGAGTTATCGAATAAGCAATCTTTAAATATCATACCATCATCACCCATACGGTTTTTAAGAATCGATATTGTTGCGATCTTTTGGTCTTTTTGTTCAAGTGTTTTACCGATACTCATTATAAAGTGAGCGATTTGTGCTTTCTTTAGGTTACCCCCCATGTTCTCAGTCTTAACCACCTCAACACTAGTTGAGCTTCTGTTACCTTGTGTGGCTGTCCAACCAACAACGTTCATCTCATCAACCATACTCTCAAACGCTCTCATGATTTTACCCTCATTTGACCATTCTTCACTATTTGAAAATTCTTTTTCCATTGAAAGGCAGTCAATATAATCCAAAACTAATACATCAACTTTAGTACCTTTAGAATTAATCTTTTTGATGATGTTTTTTAATTTATTAATCGTAACACCATCTGAAGGTAATTTTTGTAGATAAAGATTGTTCTTATGTTCTTCTTTGATGCTTTTGATTTTGTTCTGGATTAAAGCTTTGTTTTCAGATAACTCACTTAGTGGTATCTTAGTTAAAGCTGAGAAGTGTTTCCTTTGTACCGCTTCTTCTTTGTCTTCAAAGAAAATCTGTAACACCGTTTTACCTTCAAGAAATGCCGAACTAGCTACCTTGGTTAGGAAAGTCGTTTTACCAACACCAAGTGGTGCGATAACCAGACCAACCTCACCTTTTGACAAACCACCTTTGGTACAAACATCTATACCTTGAATACCAGTTGGTACTGGGTCCCGATAATCTTCGGATAAAACTCGGTCAATATTATCAAATAATAATATCGGATCTTGTTCTTCTTTAAAGGTTATCGCATTTTTGATCTTTTCTTCAATCTCATCGTAATCCGAAATAATACCACGATCTAATTTTGTTTTTATTTCGTTTACGGCAGTTCTAACGGATTGTAATTTACAGAATTTCTTAGCGTTATCCTGTGTATTTAAATTACCGATTGTGCAATTCTCAATATCGGTAATAGTATCATCTAATTGTGTTCTTAAAGCAACGTGCTCGGAACTTACCTCTTGGTTAACTAACGCTCTTAAAGCTGGGAAGTTCATTAACACATCATGTTTCTTATAATAAGATTTAATCATGTGTGTTATCCTTTGGAAGGCTTCAGATGAAAAGTACTTAGGGTCAATAATGTCAACTATCGCTAACCCAAATTTATGGTCCGTAATTATCTCATTAATTAGTTGTAATTGGAAATCTTTACCTAAATCGTCAAAACTGTTTATTATATTACTCATTTAAAATTTATTTTATACTAATTGAACTTGTAAATCATATCCCATGTATTCTGTTTCAAGATCTCTAGTTGGTGTACACAAACATTTTTGTACTCTAGTGATTAGATCATAGATATGTTGGCGTATATCAACTGTGTATCTAACTTTAACTGGGTAAATCGTTGCATCCCATTCTCTATACGCAATAACTTTACCGTCATGTTTAACAACGATTTTCATCACGTCTTTTGATACGTTTTGTTCGTAATCTTTTGTTTCAAGAAAATGTCTTTGATGTTCAGTGATAAAATCCAAAGTTCTATCTTTTAGAACACTTTGAATCAAATACATATTATCATCAATAGCTTCTTTAAAATTTAAAGAGTTGATGGCTCTATTATTAAACCCAATAATGTTAAAAAACCTTTGTACAATAATATTATCGTTTAGGTAAAGTGTAAATTCAAATTTACGTTGTTCTCTTTTTTCTTCCATGTTATTTGTTTTTTGTGTTGTAATCATTTTCTTCCTTTTTTATAATAGTAATAAAAGAACTCCAGAAAACAAAGAAAGCGTCATCATTTTTTGGTAAAAAATTTAATAACTCATCTTCTCTCATCATTTCCATTATTTTTTTAATACCACCTCTACCTTCTGGTGATAACGTCTCATTAACCATTTCATTAATAGAATCCTTTAATTCGTTGGTAACGTGAGGTTCTTTAAGGTTGATTATTTTGTTCATTACCGAAAAATAATCAGTACCATATGTACCCCATTTAGTTTCACCATTGATGATGGTATTTAAAGTCTTATCGTTAGGTTTTTCAATTAACAGTTCTTTAGTTCGATTAATCACCCAATCCTGGTTAACGGTATGTTTCTTTATTTCAGGGAAATATTTTAAAACCTTTTGTTCCCCAATATTTTGTAGACCAGATATGTTGTCACTGGTATCACCAGCGATCATTTTTAATATACCCACATTTGAATAGTGATAATCAAAATAGCTATCGAAATTATCCATATTAATCATAACCTTAGCACCTTTTATCGTTAAACACACTTTCGTGTTTTCATCTAATAGTTGTAATAAGTCACGATCATTTGTGTAAACAATTTTATTCTCATTAGGTGAGTTCATTGAATAGTGTGCGATGCCGTCATCAGCTTCGCAACCATCTATCTCAACTTGTCTAATCGATAATTCTTCAAGATATTGTTTGATTCGAATTCTTTGTCTATCTAAGTCATATTTTTCATCAAGACTAACCTTATCTTCACGATTTTTTTTGTAATATGGGTAGTAAGCTTGTCTGTATTCTTTAGAACCGTTACCTTCCCAAAATACCACAACTTTTGTAACCGCATAATCCTGATAAAACCTTTTAATCGTATTGATAAAATGGAATATGGTACCAACGCTACCTTCTTTTCCCTGAAGTTGCTTGGTACCATGGAATCCTTGTTTTAGAAGATATTCACCATCTATAAGTAATGAGTTAATACTCGTATTAACTTTGTGTCTTATTGGTTTATTAATCTTCATCAGAATAAGAGATTTTTTGGTTAACCTCATATTCCTCTAACTCAAAGTTAGCGTCATCTAATTTAGAAGCCCAGTACTCAAAAGTTTCCTTTTTGTACGCATCTAAAGCAGCTTTATCACGTTTATCATCTGTAATGAATCCGTGTGGTGTTACGATAAGTTTTGAATCCGCATATCCAAGTCCATTAATATGGTTTTTATCTACAGTAACTTTTGTTCTAGTGGCAAAATTAATTTTTCTACCTTTACTAGTTGCATCAATTTTGTTAATACCACCATCAGCTTCATTACCAAAACGGAATACTAATGTAGATGCTTGGTAAATAGCTTCACCACCTTTTGGTTTCATTTTAGGTTGACCCATTGGTGAATCTGGAAGTCTTACCCATGGTAAATTACATACAACCAATCCATTTAAATATGGTGATGTCTCTTTACGGCTATTATTGATTCTTTGGTTAATACCCATATTAATCTTTTCAGCCAGTACACCTGCGGTATGTTGTTTACCACCTTTACCTTCCCATGTCATTTTACATGGTACTGAACCAACTGAATCCCAGAAGAAACAAACATCATAAGGTAAATCACCTTTTGCTTGCATATCTAAAACCTCATTGATGTAATCGGTAACTTGTTCAACATAGTTGAAGTCATCACGATAAAGGAAGAATCCATCCCATTCACCAGTTTCTTCATTTCTTGAACAATCCAATCCCATAAGTTGGCAATGTTCGAAACTCCATTTTTTCTCTGTTACCAAATAAACTGGTAAAATACCTTTTCTTTGTGCATCAACTGATGCTGAGATTAAGGCGCTAGTTTTACCTGTGTTCGTATGACCAAGTAACATGTTGATGTGACCCATACAAGGGCCTGGTACGCCAGATGCCTCTAAAAAGGCTTCCCCACAATTTAGGAATAAATCTGCTTTGTACTTTGTTGTTGTGCTTAATTTCTTTTTGAGATCATCAAAAGAGAATTCTTTTTTCTTAACTGCCATGATATATTTTTTTTTAGGTGTAAAAAAAGCATGGACACTTGCATAGACATTATGTCCATGCTTACATCCATGCTTTAATGTTATTTTTTTTTAGAACGGTAAATCGTCAATTTTCAACTGAGCATTTGGTGCTTCTTCAACCTCTGGTGATTGAGTCATAGAAGAGTTGTCATCAGCATCGTCCTCAGACATCGCAACTGGAGCGTCATACACAGCTTTAGGTGCTGGTGTTGAGGTGTAAGTGCTTACACCTTCTTCAGTTTTAGCGATAAAACATTTTTGCTCAGCATCCCAAATTGGTTCGCTACCTTCAGCAACAATCGTTAAATACTCAACAGATTTTTTCTTAAACACATCTGTCCAAGCCATTGGATCACCTAACCACTCTACAGCCTGGTTTTCATCATCAGAAAGTTTAGACTCTCTATCAGGGATGATAGATGCAACTTTTGTGAAACCAGCTTTTGAGTCTCTTGATTTATCTCTAATCATAGAGATTGTAAGGTCAAAACCTTCAAATGGGTTCCAGAACGCCCCATACTTTTTAACAAGTGGTGCGACTTTGTCCATGATACCAGAGCCGTCTTGTACAGCTGGGAATCTCCAGAATTTTACACCTTCATGTTCTTTACCACGTTCGATAACACGAACAATGAAGAACTGACGTGACTTGTAATTGATTGCCAATTTCTTGTCTTCTTTGTCAGCGCTTTTCATTAAGAACTTATACATGTCATTCAATGGTGAAGCGTCACCATCTTGTGATGGATCGTAAAGTTTTGTCCATCTTTTTCCAATTTTTAAGTTGTGGAAATAACCAACTTTGTACCATTTTGTCGGATCATCTTGATTAGGAAGAATCCTAATCGATTTCTCACCGCTTTGTGCACCCTCATCAAGTGCAATTGTAAAATACTTTGTCAAGTCAACAGAACTAGATTGGGTAGTCTGTGTTGTTTTCGACTTTGCTTTCTCGTAATCGGCCAGTGTGTCTGTTGCGGCCTTGCTCCAATCGATTTTTTTGTAGTCAATCATAATAATTTATTTTTGTTATGGTACAAAAGTAGGTACAATTACCCGAAAAGTCAAGAACCTGACAAAATATTTTTTTAATAAAACAAAAAACCCCCTAAAGGGGGTTAAATATAATGTTTTTTTTTAAGGGTTAGGGGTTAAAAGATGGATTTATATTTTTTAATACCAAATACTAATAAACCTCTATAAACACTAGCTGTTTCATTTTCACTCACATTCACATCTGTAACTTCTATTGAGGCAATAGGTATTTCCATCATACCCATCATTGAGAATGTTAAATCAGTAACACCATTAATTGTTGCAACTATTGTGTCATTTGTGTTACCCAATGGGATAAAACCGTAATACTCAATTGTATAATCTTCTGTATTCGTAAAAGTTAACGCTGGATCACCAACCGTTAATTTTTCCATAACTAATTCTTGTTGTATATGATTCATATTAATAATTACTTACAGGTTTTTCTTTATTGTTTGAATTATAAAAGCTGTTTTTAATATCAGTCTCATTATAATTGTTCATAAGATTATCCATCATCGATAACTTATCTGGTCTATTTTCAAGATCGGTCTGTGTTTTTGGTGCGTTACCACTCATATATTCATCTTGTGTAACACTAAATGGATATGAATCTTTTGCCAAAACTTTTCTTCTCTCTTCTTCGGTTGGTGGTCTCATTAATTCAACTTGTTTTGTTAACGCACTCATTTGTTGTACCAATGAATCCATTTTTTGTAAACCTTGTTCAACACTATTAACTTTATTAATGATATCCTCAATTTTTTGTGATGAGTTAGCTATCTTTTGTACAATGTCATCGGCTTTTGCTGCCATTTCTTTTGTGGAGTTAACTAATTCAGTAACATCAACCTCAACATCACCTTCAGGAGCCGCTGGTGCTTCTTCTGGGGCAACTTCATCACCTAAAGCTGGTTCTGTATCCGCAACTGGTGCTTCTTCTGGAGCTGTTGTGTCCATCCCTGGATCCATAGGTGCTTGATCACCAGTGGTGTCAATACCAGCATCAACTGGTACCTCTTCAGGTGCTACCTCAACTGGAGCTTCTTCTTCAGCTTCATAGAATTTATAATGATGTCCCTCATATAGTTTATCTTGATAGGACATGATATTGTTGAATCTTTTTATCTCTTCGGATAAAATATTATCTAATTTCTTACTCATCTTAAAAATGTTTTTGTTGAATGGCTTATAGGTGATTCTTCTCTCAATAGCTCTCTACCGTCCTCTAGGACCAATTTTTTTTCTATCAAAGTTCTCTCAATTAAACCGTCTTTTGTTTTTACATAACAAACTCCAGTTTTTAAATCACAAACTTCTTCTCCGATTTGTGCTTCTTCAACTCTTTTACCTAAGAATTGGTCTAATTTGCTACCAATGTTGTTCATAATCGTTTACTTTCTTATAAATATCTAATTTTTTATTAAAAGTTACTATTAACCCTCATTAACATAACCATAAATATAATTATTTAAAGTTTTCCATGATTTATAATTAACTGGGTTAAAGTTACTACCCCATGGTGAGTCATTAACAGCCTGCATAGCAGCGTTAATATCATCATCATTTCGGATATTTTTAATCGCTGTTATTATAGCACCATATCTACCATTATTTAATGTATCTAATGTAGCCTTTAAACCTTGTGCTCTGTTTATAAAGTTTTTAACGCCAACACTATTAAAATTAGTGGCACCAGCCGCTTTTTGTGTTGTATTGAATGGGTTATATGTTGCTTTGGCACCTTCATGTTGTCTCCAAGCTTTCATGAATTTAATCTGGCTTGAATTAGGTGAGCTAATACCTAACCCCTTTAACACATCCGTTAAGAATGCAACTGTATAATCTAAACCTTTTGAAACAACATTCCCACTACCTGCTGTTTGATTATCCCCACCACTATTACTAGGGATAACCTCACCCTTAAGATATGGTTCTGGGTCGGTTAATAAAGCTTGATTGGCTGAACCAAAATAATTACTATTATCTAAACTAATAGCATTTTTCAAAACCTCAAAGTGTAAATGTGGTTTTCCTGGTGAACCTTCATCACCAGATTTAGCGATTAGCTGACCAGCTGATACAGTATCTCCAGCTGATACAAATCTTTCTCTTACGTGACCATATAATGTTGATA
>ENA-OSIY01000347-OSIY01000347.1-marine-metagenome-genome-assembly--contig:-NODE-347-length-26499-cov-8.980887_pt1 | contig 26499 bp, 48 predicted proteins | sample MGYA00237884_ERZ534233 | MGnify/ENA primary metagenome ERZ534233 (study PRJEB26412, sample SAMN06343840) | marine metagenome | isolation source: estuarine water | place: USA: Columbia River Estuary... | reverse complement strand
AAGAAGAAAGGCGTCATTGAGGGTCACGACACGCGTGAATACTTCTCCGAATACGGCGACCCTTGTTGGTATATTCCTTGACTTTGGTTAAAACCGTGGTCATACTGATAAAGTATTCTTAAAATATGAAAATAACTATTGAACCGAGTAATAAAACCGTAGGTGAATCCTTTGAGTGTATCACGCCGACGGTGACAATGGATTGTCAGACTGATGGAATCGTTTGTGCTGATTTATTCAGTATGTTCGCCAATTTGGCCGTAGCATCTGGCTATCATCCACATTCTGTAGCCGAATGTTTGTCGAATGATCTCGCTAAAGAAATCTTCGGCACGACTGCATCATTGGATTGACATTTTATAAAATTCTGATATTCTATTTATATGACTGAAACTTACACTTGTAAGGCTGAAGAGATGTTGATGAACGCAGGGGTCATTGAAGTTGATGGCTATTTGATTCATAATTGGGAATTGGATTGTTTTGAAAATGATTCCAATGATGTAGTTCTTAACTTCTCATATACCAACGATGAAGGACTCATTTTTGAATTTGAGTTCACCGTTGAGGAATTGAAGAACGCGGATGTTAAGAATAATATCATTGTGGTTAAAGATACACAAGGACAAGAAGCTGAGTTGGGATTTTACAAGTTGGTTCCGTTGGTTTAATAAATAAAATAAAATGAAAAATGTAATGTTGGTTATGGTGTTGGCGATGTTTAGTGGTGGTTGTGTTACTAAGCGGTTTATTGAAGCTAAACCGATGCTTAAGGAGACGCCTAAACCTATCAAGGGAATCGACTATATTCGACCGTATCGGGCGTCACTGAATCACTTGAATTATTATTGTCCGGTTTCTGAGATGGATGCTACACATCGTAAGCTCTATGATGAGAATAAGGCCGGCTTTTAATACACTAAACACTATTTATAGATGTTATGGGTAAATCATACAAAGAGAGACCGGATAAGTTCAGGGATAACTTAAAGAAGAAATCCAAGAATAAACATAAAAACTTCCAACCACAGCAAGATGAACAATCTAACGACTGGAAGAATAATCAGAATAAACAAGATTGGTCTGATTAAATAGTTTAAAATGGCTTGACTTTTTATAAATTTCGTGTATAGTTATTACATGAAATTGAAACTGTCAAATCAACTTGATGTTATCAAGAGTGTTCGTCGTGGATGGGGGATTTTGAATCCTGTAACCAGACGTATCGAGTCGAAGAAGGGGTATAATCGTCGAGAGGAGAAATCCAAAGTTAAATACTTAGAGGAATAATCTTATGGCTATAAAACCAATCAAACTTGCGGCTGGTAGGTATGAACTTGCTTATCATAAAATTCTAAATGGTCTTCCTTATTGGAAGCGAGAAGCTATCAAGGAAGATACCCTAAATAAGAAATTTGGCAATGACATACTGATAGAGTTTTCCAAGGAAGTTATTAAGTTAGCTGAAAGCGATAAAGAAATCTTCACCACTACAGAATAAATTCTCTGGGCTTAAATACTTTAAAATAAAAAAAGTATTTCTTATAAGTTTCAGGAAAGTTTTTACTAATTATTTTTGCCATAAGCATAACAACCAACTTTATCCTTCTTAAAGTTTTAAACCTCTATAAGCATAAACAAGCTTGAGGTACAGTACGAAAAATTTCTTGATTGACTTCTTTTAAATAAGTTGTATTCTTTGATCATGAAAACTGAAATACCGTCAGGTAATGTTCCCACAAAAAGTCGATGGATCCGTCCGCTGCGACTTGCCATACTGTTCATCATCCTTTACGTCGTCAGTATCGGACCGGTCTTCAACCTCTACCGCGCAGGCAAGATTTCCCGCGTTTCGATGATCGCTTATCGTCCGCTCACCAGCATCAAGTCGCCGATGTTTGAGTTCAGCCGTTGGTATCTGATGCAAGGAATTTCAAATCACCGTGAAGAGGTCGCGATTGACGACTAAATATGAACATTTTTTATTTAGAGCATGATGTCAAAAACTGTGCAAAGATGCACGTAGACAAACATTGTGTAAAAATGATTCTTGAGTATGCTCAATTACTTTCGACGGCTCATAGGGTGATTGATGGGATTCAAACGGTTGGCGTCAGTATTAAAACGGGTCGGAAACAAACTCGATATGTTCTTCCCGATAATCGGGAATCTGGATTATATTCTGCAACGCATATCCACCATCCATCCGGTGTTTGGGTGAGACAAAGTTGCGCTAATTATGCGTGGTTATTCGAGATGTTTGTCGCTCTGATGGATGAATACACATACCGTTACGGCAAGGTTCACGCTACCAGCAGACTGACAGAACATTTGAGTCACATACCAAAGAATATTGCTGAAGGTTCTTTTACGCAGCCAACTCCGGCAATGCCCGAACAATACAAAGTATTCGGTGATTCAATAAAATCATATAGAAATTATTATCTTGGTGAGAAAAGACGAATGTTTTCTTGGAAACAACGAGAAGTTCCGGCTTGGGTGGTGATGATGAACTAAGGCTTGACTTTTTATAAAATCCATAGTATTCTATTTACACAATGAACAAAGAACAAAACACGGTTGAATCCAACGTCGAAACCTTCTCCTTCCTCACCTCTTATGAGGACAAGATGAACTTCCTCGCCTCCATCCATAAAGAAATCCTTCACAAGAAGGGCATCGTTGATGATGATGTCGTGGAACACGATGACTCGGCTCCGACGGGCAAGTATCTGGACATGGTTTATTCGATGGGCACGATTTAATCAAAGATGAAATCTGTTCTCATCGGTAGTTGTCTATTGGTGATATTTGGACTAGAGTTCAATGAACCGGCTACGAATCACCAGATTGTGGTAGCCTCGGCTATCAGATCGAATACGACATATAAAGTGTTGTGGGATAATGATGAACAGTCGTTGCTGTTCAAATCCTTTGACAAGGCGTTGGCTGTGAAGTATTATATGGATTACAAATTGAATCACGATATGATTTTTATGGTTGATGTTAGTGGAATTGAGCATCGGGTTCTCGAAAAAGATTTCGGTAAAATAAAGTAGTTCGGTAAATAAAACAAAAACAAAAATATGGCAAACGTAGAAAATATTCGGCTTAAGCCCGGTGGTATGATCACTCATCAAATTGTCACTGAAGGAAATGGTGATATGTTTGTGAGAGAGAATGGTGGTAAAATTCTTGGACGCTATGATAAGAGGAATAACATAGTCACCGAGAAAGGAAACTTTAAGGGCTATGGATTCAGTCTATTTGGTTCGCTGATTAAGTAAGTCTATTGGATGGCCAACTCGGGGTTTAATAGGGCTTGACTTTCTATAAAGCTGGTCTATACTATTACCACAATGAAGAACACGATTGTTGGTTGTTTGGTTATGTTTGTTGGGTTGGTTGCCCTAGCGGTGGCATTAAGCGCCCTCTGTGCATTTCCTTTCATGTGGCTTTGGAATGCGTTGATGCCAGATATATTTGGATTGAAAGTTATTGGGTTTCTCCAAGCATGGGGACTCTTGATTCTCTCCAGCTTTCTGTTTAAGAGCACAACCTCTACTTCCAAGAAAGATTGATTGGGGCTTGACTTTCTATAAAATTCCTCTATACTCGCACAATGAATACGAAACTTATCGACGAACTCTACGCTAGAATCAACGATCTTGAAACCAAGAACTGGGCCCTCCGGAGCCATCTATCGTATCTCTCCGGTTATCTTGGGTCTTCTGCTACCGCAGGTGTATCCGTCAAAAATATGCCGATGACTTCTGCCCATCAAGCTGAACTGGCAACGAAAATTGACAAGGTGCTCGGTGAGACTAAATAATTAGTTGACTTTCTATAAAGCTGGTCTATACTATTAACACTATGAAACTACTTGATTTGGTTTTTGAGACTAACGCGGACAAGATGGGGACAATGAGGTTTGTCCAAGTTGAAAAAGTAGAAACTCCTTCTCTAAACTGTTACATCTACCGACGTGACCAACTGGACGGCACCTTCTTCTCTTACGAAGTATTTATCGCTAAACGTCGTTACAAGGGTGATAAACTCCCCGGCGGTTTAGTCGAGCTGGAAGACCGTGAAAGGTATTGCACTGCAAACAGTTTCGGATCAACTGCTAAGGAATGCCGTTCGCTCCCTCGGGCACAAGTCATTCTGGCAGAATTCGTTAAGAAGCTGCACGATAAGGAAAATAAGAAGAACGAACCGGCTGATGTCGTTGATGGTGATGACTTTGTGAACGCTCTTCACGCTAAACTTGATGTTACTCCAAAAGTTAAGGGTCAACGTGGTCGGAAACGTATTGAACGACCTGATATGCAATACCCTACTATGCAACGGTTTGGGATGAAGGACATTTTGAAGATGAACGAGAAGTATAGTCAACCTCTTGCTTATCAACAGCTTAAGAAGGACATTACCGCTGGTCTATTGGTTGAGGTTGGCCGTGTGAAGTCGGCGAATGGACGAGGGAAGCCGTCTGTGGTCTATTCTGTGAGGAAGTAGGGTGGTTTGGACCGGCCAGGGATGACGCAGGCGAGGCTTGGGTTGTTAATCGGAGTGTGAACCTGGTCGGAAGTGAGGCAGCAGTTGTGCGTGGTTTATAAGATTCTTAAAGAATTAATTTAGAAAGGCTTGACATTTTATAAAACTTGGAGTATTCTATTAACACTATGAACAACATCATTCCAGTCGTAACCCTCCGTGACCTCAACTTCAACAAGTCAGGGGTGACCATTCCAATCGGCACCCATCTCAACCTTTCTTTTTCCGAAAAGAATCACAGTCAAGCAGCAATCGAGTTCAATGGAAAGCGGTTTGGTCTTCGGGTCTCAAACCTCCATTCTACCGTCAAGGCCACCAACGGCGTGAAGTTTCAAAAGATGCCGTCGATGAATCGTTTGGAGAAGATGAGCAATGACGGCGTCTGCACGACTGTCACGGGTAAACGTGTTGAGCCAGACGGCGTTGCTGAAGATGGTTCCGCTTCGTGGCTCTTGGTTGCCGGAGTTATTTAACACTACCATGATTAAAGCAATCTACCGACGACGGGCGGATGGTGACTACGATTTTGTGGCCGCTTTCGAGACGGAGCAACTACCAGAACCGCCGAGCAACTGGCCGGAAGAAATCACCGAATGGCTGAGCTTGGAAGGTGAACTTCCGCTCGTCATAGAAAACATAGACCTGAACAAACTCACTGATGTCTGGTCTCCAAGGATGGGGCTAAACTGATATGAACGAGTGTAAGCTGATTAAGTCATTGAACGTGAACGGTGTTTCGGTAAACGTCTTTTCCAACGGATTGATTAAGATTTACGGAAAGGATAAGTTGGCATCCGATGCGGTCATGCGTTACCTGGAGTTGGAAGGCGTTTTAGACGATTTGATATGGAACACGAATTAAATTCAGAGGATGAATTTCCCGAGGAATTCACAATGACACGGCAATCTTCTCAGTTTTATCTTAATGAGTCTGGAAAATCATTGATTGCGTTCAATGCTGCGACTACAATAAAAGCTAAGAAGAAAGCTCGGAAGTTGTTGGTTGAACAAGCAAGTAGATTGACGAACGAGTTAAAAGCCGTGGTTAAAATGATGGGAAAATATGAAGAATAAACTTGAATTGATTGGAGTGATTGTAGGAACACTCTTGTTAGGCGTAACTGTTATCGCGGTGATTACGTTGGTGATAAGAACCGTGTGGTTTTGGTGAAGTTAAGGGCTTGACTTTCTATAAAATCCGTAGTATTCTATTTACACAATGAACGATTACTGGAATGACCCGCCCGAAGAGTATGAACCCCCTGAGTGCTGTGAAGAACCAATGGATATCTCTGACGGAAGAATCTCCCCTGACGGAGTCTGTTCGTGTTCTAAATGCGGCAAACGCATCGAACCAGAAGTGGATGGTCCGCCGGAGCCGGACATTGAATTGCCGGACGACTACCTAAGAGAGAAATAACCCACACCGAATTTGGTGAAGTTAAGGGCTTGACTTTCTATAAAATCCGTAGTATTCTATTTCCACAATGAACAACGAACAAATCCAATTCATCGAAGAAGTCATCCGTAAAATGCCTGACTTCGCACCGTCACTCCGAACGCAGAAGGCCTCCGTCGCTGCTGCCTTCGCTAAGGCATTGGACCAAAAGACTGCGGGGTTTGGGTTTAGCAGCGAAGAGTTTCTTGTTAATTGTGGAGTTAATCGCATGAAGCTTTATTAAGCTTGATTTTTTATAAAATCTCGTCTACACTCTATCACATGAAAAACAACTCTACAACAAAATATCTTCTTTCTTCTTCGTTTTTTAATAGAACGGCAATTAATTTCTTCGGCGGTGAAAGTCTCGACGTTATCCTTTCCATTGAGACAGAAAATGGTTCAGGACACGATTTCAATGTGACCGGATACAAAGGCACCAAAAAGAAAACAATTTTTGTCACAACTGTTGATTGACATTTTATAAAATCCATAGTATTCTATTTCCACAATGAAAATGAACCTTACAGTCAACAAAGTCTCTCACCATCGTAACGGCGTCAGTGGCGTGGGTTTCACAGTCGTCCTTTTCACCGATAATGAAAACAACGACGGACCGATGGTCGCCACTATCTCCGACGATGATTCCTCGGCGTGTCATGTTCTCAATGTAGGAGAATTGGTCAAGGGAAATATTGAATTCGCTAATGGTAACAGTTTTCGTGGGGACCATTATTCTCACGCTCTCCTTCCGTTGATTAAGAATCGTAATTTTTGCAATCGCAGAGCATGGTGAATGGCGTGACCAAGTTCATGCAGGAATACGACATGGCTTGACATTTTATAAAATCCGTAGTATTCTATTAACTCAATGAAAACAAAGAAAACACTCATCCCAAAAGTTGTCTCCATCGGTGATCTTCGGCGTCGTGCTTCAGAAGGCCCCCTCTTAGAGAAATACGTTCAACTCGCCATGATTTCCGCCAGTAACCTCGGTGGTTCTCCGAAGAATCTGGATGACGCCATCAACTGTCTGAACAGTAACGCCATGGAAACTGACGAGGATGGCGTGGTCGGTGAAATCAACTTCTGTCGGGACTTGGTGAAGTAAATTTATGAAAATCCTAACTGTAAACGGACGACGTGTGACTATTAACGATGATAAGTCCATAGCCTCGGAATGTTCTGATCCGGATGAATATGTGAAGATTATCAAGTATCTCTATGATGAAGGAATTATTGACATCGAGGATTACAAACCGAAAGGGGCTTGACTTTCTATAAAAACTGAGGTATTCTATTAACTCAATGAACGCAACCATCCTCCCGAACGAAATCGCCGTCTCACACTCTATCCGTACTGACGTGGAACGTGAGTTCCTGTCATTCGGTATCTCAGGCTGGGACGAAGTCAAAAAGCTCACTAAAAAAGTTTTGATTTTCGACGGCCGAAAGTTTATCTTCTCTTGCTGGAATTCAGACCGGATGGAAATCGTTTTCTACCGTATGCTGGACGGCAGCACCATTACCGCGAAAATTGGGGCTTGACTTTCTATAAAATCTAGTCTATACTATTCCCACAATGAAAACAGCATCAAACATCAAACGTGGTTCCATCGTCACCAACATCCTCCCCATCAGTGAGGGTCGGCTAACACATCCGGCCGGCACAGTCGGTCAGGTTCTCCGCCGGAAGCGGACTGGCCAGATTCTCGTTAAGTTTCGGGATGGATACGGCGTCAATGTTAAAATCACCGACATCACGCCGGCTCCAACCACCAACCAGAAGACACCCGTAGTCGGAGACCTGTTCTACTCCAGTTGGGGCTACGATCAGACCAACATCGACTTTTACCAAATCGTCGCAATGAAGGGCTGCACCGCCTCCGTCCGCCGATGTGCTGCAAAGCAAGTCAGTTACAGTCAGATGCAGGGCGTGGTCAAGGCGGACAAAGGCAACCTCTCAGGTGACACCAGGAACTATCGAGTGACCTACAGTGTCGAAGGAGAACCATCCTTCAAGGTGGCCTCCTACGCTCGTGCCTGGCCTACTAACGAGAATGAGGAACACAATTTCACTGAGTGGCATTAAACGAACCTCGGCCTATGGCGGGAAACCGCTGAATTCATTGTCCACTCTTATTCCGTAGTGGGGCCAGAACGGAACCTCTTTTTCTTATTAAGGATATGGCCTATAAAATAGTAAATTTCAAATTGTATGATATAAATGTATCCGTCATTTATATCGCGGGTTACAAAACCAGAATACTTGTCGGTAAAAACCTGGATAACGTAAAACCTGTTGATTCGGATAACACTTCATTCTTACTCAATTATTTTCTAAACTCCGGCGTTTTTACAAAGGTTTCTTAAATCAAATGAATCAATCTAAATATCAGAATCTAATAGGTACAATTAACGCCTATGTATGCGTCTATTCCAATGTGATATTAGCTGTGATTATCTTAACATTAGATCTTCTTTTTAACTGGATAAATAATCGAAAGGCTTGACTTTTTATAAAGTCGGTGGTATTCTTTGACCATGAAAACCAATACGACGGTAATCAAAAACAGAAAAGACACCGCCACCCTCGGTGAAGACTTTACAGTAGAGATTCAGGGTGGACCTTGGACCCATAAAGCTGGTTTGAGGACTCTTGCTAAAAATGTAATGGGCAATGGTTTATACATCGTGGAAGGCCACGGAACCGGACACGTCATTCCTCGGAAATTGTTCACCAAGTTTAATAGAACATGGGATGAGGTTACGATTAAAACCGTTGGCGGTGAGAAGGTCACAACCACTGTCAATAAGAAGGAAGATGTTACCGCTGAATATCTGGCTCATTTTGCTAAGGAACTGGAGGGATGGACTGAACGGAGAAATGCTGAAATTCGTGGTGATCTTCGACGAAACATCGCATATCTTCGCAAGACCATTAAATTCGTGACAAAGGGTGAGGCTGCTGAGAAACTCGCCGTTGCTCTCGCTGAACTTGAAACACTAAAAGTAAAGGCTTGACTTTCTATAAAAATCATCTACACTATACCCATGTTACAGACCTCTCTACTTGAATCCAAACTCGTTAAGTTCACTCCATCCGAACTCGAAACCCTTAAATTCTTGGCCGTTGACTCTGAAGTGATGGTTGAGAAGGGTAAGTGGTGGTGTGAGGATCTCAACGTCGAGGTTCTCAAAACTCAAGACGCGGTCATTGTAGTTAAGTATCTTTCCGACAGTGGGTTATCAGTCATGTATGAAGAAATGGATGGAACGGTTGAAGATACCATCCATCATTGTGTTCACACACTCCATTTCTTCGACATTCCCCCGCAAAAGGTTGCCGACAAACAACTCGATAATGTGTATAATGTGTTCCGTGACAAGAAGATCAAGGCTCCACGGATAACAGTTAAATGGTAAACAATACCAATCGAGAGGCTTGACATTGTATAATAACCAGATATACTGTCCGCACAATGAAACACAAACCACAGTTTAAGAAGGTCAAGAGCGGTAATTGGATAGCCGTCCGTGAATACATCCCCCGTGGACGCTACATGCCCGATGGTCGCGGTTCATGGGTCACAGTCGAACTATGCACTTCAGAATCAGAGGCCCGTGAACGAGTCCAGTTTTGGACAGCCCGTGAACTGCAGCTCGAATCGGTTAATTAAAAACCAATATATCGCTGGTAGGGCTTGACTTTTTATAAAATATACCCCATACTGTACGCACAATGAAACCAACATTCAAACACTCACCCGAAACCCAAGACGGACGCATCGAACGCTCGGTGTATATCCTCCGCGACCCTCGCGGATTCATGGCCGACAAACAAGCCTTTTTGCTTTCTAAAGGCGTAACAACTAGCGAGTTCCTCACGGCCTTGAACATCGCCTCCAACGGAGAACTGCTCCAAGTAGCAGTCGCAAATAACTCCTGATTCTAATTGACTTTTTATAAACTCCATAGTATTCTATTAACTCAATGAACAACACTACATCTAACCTCTCCCTCGTCGAATTCTACCATCTTCCTGGCCTCGGAACCAAGGAGACCGCTACCATCATCACCACCGGCACCCATGACGACTGCCACAAATTGCATGCCCATCTCCGCAACGTTAACCTGTGCACAGGAGATACCGAGGGCTATCGTTATACTATCCTCCCCACAGCTGACGCTGCTCGAGTCCTGAAGGCCACCAACGCCGAGTATGCTCGCGACTTGGCCGAGTTCCGCCACAAAGTCTACGGTGAACCATTGCCAGTCTAACTTAGCCAGTTAAAACATCGCGGTTGACTTTATATAATATACAGTCTATACTATCACCACAATGAACAACCACCATAGAGATAATCCCCACGGATGGACCAACAACGGAACCGATACCGACCACCTCGCTGACTATCGCAGAAAACCCAAAGGCCCAAAATGGACTTGCCCCTGTAATAAATGCATCCCCACCACCAAACCCACTAAGGCCACTACGCCCACGCTTAACATACTGCACCTGAATGGGAAGAAATATCAGCTGACCGAAATCAAGTAACCCAACCTCATACCAGCCACGCAAACCCCTATCCCATCATGGACAAGGGGTTTCCTTTTTTACCAGCCACTACCCTCACCACCGGCACCTATCACCTTTTTATACAACCCCTTACACCATGTACCTCCTCCATCCCCCCAAAAATGACACCCTCTCCCCCTATATAGGGTAGTAACCCCCCTCAAAATCAACGGGGACCACTTCTGAATAGGGGGGCACCCGGACCCCCTGGCTCGCGCATGCCTGCGCACGACACACGGCAAAATTTTCTATTGGGCGTTTTTTATGTTTTATGGTGTTTTCTTTTTTGCAACACACGGCAAAATTTTCTATTGGGGGAATTGAGTTGAGGGTATGAGATTTGGGTGGGCACTTTTGGATGTTTTTGGGAGAATGTAGTTTGCGCAACGGGGAGAAATTTTTCTTTGGGGAAATCTCGTAAATGGGTAGATTCCATAAAAGGGATGCGCGGAATATTCCTTAAAATGGGAAATTCCGTTAAATGAGGAAATTGTTGAAGGGTAATCAGATTTTTAATATATTTATGATGTATATGAGAATGAAAGATTTATTATTGGAGTCTGCTGATACATTGATATTGAATGGGAAATATTATCCATTCAGGAGTTCGTATAATGTGGTTACAGGGTTCACATATGATGATGGTCTGACTGGTAAGAACGGTGCATATGTGGGGTGCAGCAGTGTTAATGGCACTCTATTAGTGGATACTGGGAAGAATGAGATGGATAATAAGTTGAGAGATTCGATGGCGTCATTTTTGAAGTCATTTATTGATGATGCATATGTTGCTAAGGGTCATTCTGATTTGGAAGATGAGATGTATACGTATGATGGGTATCGTAATTCTGTTATCAGATTTAGGGTATATTTTGTGGAGGGGAAGTATTATTTTACGTTTTGGGGAGCTAACATTGGCGTATTGAAGAAGAATCGTGGGGTATTTGATCGTATAATACGTGATTCTGGTATAGAGACTAAGGATGTGGTATTTGAGATAGCGCAGCGGGATGTGAGCAAGTCTGGGTATATGGAATTTGTGGAGTATGCGAATGCGTTTGAATCATCTGATGGTGAAGGCGTGAAGGTTGAGGGTGAGATTGAGAAGCGGATAAAGGAATTGAACAGTAGGTTGGCGGAGCTTATAGCTGATGAGCATGTTAGGGGTGCGATATGGACGATTGGGGAGAAGAAGAAGTATAAGTTAGAGGTTAAGAATTTGGAATTGGCTGCGGAAGCGTTGCGAGGTGCGTTGCGGGCTGGGGAGACAGATTTGAGCAAGGTTATAATAAAGACGGTGGATAAGTTAGAGGATGAGCTGGAGGTTGTTCCGTCATCGGTATTGTATGCGAAGTTGGAGAAGGAGTTAAAGCAGTATGGGACGAGTGCGGTGGCGATAATGCAAAAGTTGAGGGGTATGGGAATAAATCCTCGGGATGTTATACGTGAGATAGCGGATCGGTGTGGCGGCGTTATATCGACGGGGCGTTTGATGGAGGAGTTGAGTGATTATGTCGAGCGGGGCGTGTGTACGATATACATGACAAAAAAACTGGGCGGCGGTATGTTGATGATTTGGCAGGGCGATGTGATTGATAAAGAGACGAGTGGCGCGGCGGACGTGGTTATCAAGGATAAGGGTGAGATAGATGGGATACTGGCTGAGTTGACTGATGTGGAGGTTAAGATGTTAAAGGATGGGAATCCTGTTGTGGTTAGTAATTTGAGTGGTGGGATTGGTAAGATGAATGAGTCGACTGGGATGGTTAAGTATGATGATATTGAGAAGTTAAGTAAGAGTGTTAAGACGTTTGAAGGGTTTCTTGCGTCATTTGTGGGCAAGCGGTTAAAGGATTTATTGGATGGTCTTAGTTTCTCTCGATTATATGTGATGAACAAGTATGATGATATGAGGGGAGATAATCCGCAGCAACTTGTTACTATGTTAATGGATACGACGGTTGCGTATATTAATTTTAGGTTAATATTACCTATCAGAAAACAGTTAGATGATGTGGATGTATTGGATAAACAGACAGATGAGTATAAAGAGTATCATCGTAATCGGATGGGTATAGTTAAGCAAATTTTGGTAGCGAGCAGGTCAAATGATAAGGAGAAAGAAGTTGAGTTGAGGAGTCGGTTGAGTTTATTAAAGGATCCTAGTTCTTATTCTAATAATATGAAGGATATGGATATTCTGGTTAAAGAGATACACGGCCGGCCGCTTACATTGAAGGATGTAATGCCGAGTGATAGTGATAGTGAGGATGACAAGAAGAGGTATAAGAGTGCGGTGGAAGCGTTTGATAATTTTAAGAATAGAATGTTAAGTGAGTCGGATAAAACCGTGAAAACTGATAAATTTAAAGAGTCGTTGAGAAAACTGGTAAAGGAAGTTATGGGAGGGGGAGGCAAGTATCCGAAGGATCCATATTATAGTCCTACAGATTCCGCCGATAAGTTTGATAAACGTGGTGGAGTTGGAAAGCTTTTGGGGAATTCGGTGGAGGTTGATGTAACAGTGAATGGGGTTAAGTATAAGGTTACATATGACACGAAGAGTGTACCTTACAATCCTTCATTTGGTGAGAACTGGAAAGACATTGATATAACTCGTATCAGGTTGAGTGGCAAGGATATATTGGGAGATTTGGATATGGGCGTTCGTAAGTCTATAACGTTGGAGTTGGCGGATTTAATTGGTTAATTTTGGGGATATTGGTATATGACCGGCGAATTTTCAAAATTGAGTCATCGTGAGTTTGATCAATCTAAAGTGGGTTGGCGTAAATTTGGCGAAGACTACAAATCCGCTCGACAATCGATTTATGCATTCGCCAAGGAAAAGGGGTGGGGAAAAAATGAAAACGGGCACGTTCTATTGTGGCATCTTTTTCAGTTGTATGCAATGGATGACATGAACGTAGAAGCCAAAAAGCTGCTTCAACACATTATAAAAAGTGGCAACTGGGATGATTATTATTCACGCGGAACCCTTGCATGGATGAATGGGGATGAAGAATCGTTGAAGAAGGAAATTAAAGCTGCGGAAGATGATGTAGATTATGCGTCTGGGAACGGTGGCAACGTGGAAATATTACGTCGAATGCTAGGTGGCATTGGTAAAAAATACCGAGAAGTTTATTAACGTCTTAGATCGATTCTTTCGTTAAAGTGGTATATGAACCGCTGGAGATTTTATAATTCCAGCAGTTTTTATATTTGACACTTTGGATTTTTTGGGTATAGTTATGAAAACCTACGTTTGGATACGTTGTCCGAGTGTAGTTTTAAAATAAAGGAAAAAATAAATATGATGAAACAAGTAAGAAATATAATTCTGACGGCCATTTTGGCAGTTGTGATGACAGGTGTAGTTAAAGCAGCAGCGCCGGTTGTCCAAGCTGCTGCCGCTAAGGTTCCTGAGTTCACGATTACTCCAAAGGTGTCGTTTGATGTTGGGTATGTTACGCGTGCTAATCATTTGGGTTTGCAGATTCAAAAGAACAGTGCGTTTGGTTCAGCTACAGTATCGTTGGAGAATTCGGTTGTGACTCCTACTGTTGGTATGACTTATTACGCGGCTGGTGAGAACGCTGATCAGGTGGTATTGGATGGTAGTTTGTCCAAGGTTTTGGGCAATGATTCCATGAAGGTTGTTACCACGGCGGGAGTTCAGCAGCGTATTATCGGTGGAGCTTTGGAAGATTCGTTTTCGGCGTATGCTGGAGTTCGACTTGTCAAGTTTCCGCTTTTGACTGTTTTGGCCACGCCGTATGTTACGGTTGCTAGAGATTTCAATTATGATCTATTGGGTGCCACGGTTGGGCTTGATAGAACGATTTCTATTAGCAGTTTGAAGGTTGATGTGACTCCACGGGCTGAGGCGTATTTGTATGATAAGCATACCGCGTATACCTTTGGTAGTTCGGTGACTTACACTGGCCTCAAGTATGTTAAGCCATACGTTGATGTTAGTTACGTTACGAGTGACACCACATTGGCTGCTCGTAAGTTTGAAGGTAATCTCGCATTGGTTACTGGTGTCAAGCTTAGTTTCTAAGTTAGTATAAAATAAGTTACATATAAACCACCGGCTTTTAAATAAGTCGGTGGTTTTTTATTTAGAAGTATATTTATAATCTATATGACTAAGACTGAATTAAAAAAACTGGTGACTGAGGTTATGTTAGAATCGTCTGATAATCCGTCATATATTGTGCGGGCGGATAAGTTTTATTCAAGTCGGGATCCCGATGCGGAGAAAGAGGTCATATATCAAGTTTTCAAAATAGTGAAAATCGATGACCCTGAAAGTTACGTCGTCGATTACGATGAGGAATTGGTTGGTGAATATGACTCTAAAAAAGAAGCCGATGCAGTGGCTGTCAGATTAAATAATAAAGATTCTAATTTAAAGGAAAACGAAGAAGTTCAGTATGTTGAATATGTTAGGGATATGAGTGGAGAAGTGCCATTCCTGATGGGTGCGAAGAAATTTGAATATGTTTGGGCTAAGTATCCGACTGGTAAGTTAGATATTGGAGTATATGCATTTGGTGAGGATATGGTATATGCGTATGAATTTTTCAGAAAGATGTATAACATCAATGAGGCGCCTGGTGTCGTTAAAAGTCCGGTCAGAACGTCCTACCACGTAGATACATATGACCTCTCACGAACAAGTCGCGATCCCGATGCGGAACGTGAAGATGTGTATCAAGTTAAAAGGATAACGTCCGATGTTCAGGGAGATGATTACGATGAGGAATTGGTTGGTGAATATGACTCTAAAGAAGAAGCTGATGCAGTGGCGGCCAGATTAAATAATAAAGATTCTAATTTAAAGGAAAACGCGGAAGTGCAGTATGTTGAATTTGCTAGGGATATGTATAACATAAGCGAAGACGGCGGTAAAACCAAGAATCCCGGCCGTAAAGGAAAAGTTTCCGATAAATCAGAAGCATCGACGAAATCGAATAATAGATATGATGGTGGAGTATATCTTCCACCAGGATTAAGAGAAAATGACGAAGAATTCGAAAAGGCCTATGGAACGGTTACGTTAAACGATGTGGATTATGACTATGAAGCGAAAGTTACGTTAAATATATCAAATCACGATGAGTATCATGGTCAGCCGGAGATGAATCCGGAGGGTGTGAGTGAGATTGAAATTTCGGATATTGATGTAATTTCTATAGAACCGGAACCAGCAACTGATTCAGATGGATCCAAAGTTTCAAAATTGATAGATAATGATATAAGAGAGAAGTATGGATCGGGCATGTAATAATTTTGTTTGACTTTCTATTTATAGGGGTTAGGATTGGTTAGTTCTTTGAATAATATTGGGGATGTACTGGTATCGACTTTGTGTAAGCGATATTTGGGGCACGTAGAGGATGATAGTCGGCCTCTTAAAAAAACTATTAAAAAGATAAACGCTAAAAACGTAATCGCATACGACTTCACACCGGAAGGTGTCGAGGTCGAAGTTGCAGCCTAATTAGGTTGCCCGTAGTATAGGATGACGCACGATGGTTCTATATTACGATATTTATGGTGCTAGGTAATTCATTTGATTTGGGTGAGTTATCGAAACAAATCGAATCTAAGGATGGGGAACTTTCGAGTTTTAGTATCACCATCACGAAAAAACAAAAACTATAAACGTGTAGTCTTGAATAAAGTTAATGCAGAGGACTTGGGTTCGACTCCCAACATCTCCAGAGCACAGTAGAATACCACCTTCACGTTGGTTGTGCTTGAGTCACGCTAAGAGTATTCTGAGTTTTAATAGATAAACACCTGACCGGAGGATTCCCTAAAGGTTAACCATATATCTTTGATATAGTTTATCTATTTTTTAAAAATTGCTCGTTTGATCCCACTGACGAAAAAAGAAAGCTTGGTTTTAAAATCTTTATATAAAATATTTCCGATTGACAATTTAAATATTATGTATAGAATACAAGTCGTATGGAGATATATATGTTTGAACCGTCCTAACAATGCGTATCTCATAGGGACATATAAATATCAAATATGAACACCAATAATCGATTTTTTAAGTGTGAATGTGGAACTCATACATTGGAAACTGAGTATGATGATGAGTTTAATCAATATAATTTCACTATATGGCACTATGGTCATCAGGGTGATGTTCCGATGTCATTTAAAGAGAGAGTTAGATGGTGTTGGAGGATATTAACTACTGGAAATCCGTGGGCTGACGCGGTTATTTTGTCGGAGAAAAGTAAGGTTGAATTAGTTAATTATTTGAATAATAAAGGTAAATCTGAAAAACAAACACTGCTTGGTTAAAAAACAAATAGGTTGACAAAAAAGAACAAGGTGATATTATTAAGAGGTATGTTAAACAACAAATTGAAAAACCAAAAAGAAAAATCGAAGAAGTATGTCGTTATTCGTGATGGTCATCGCGTTTCCGACGTAGAATATATCAACATGGAAGATGCATCCACGGAATATGCATATTGGGGTGGATTGATTAGGAAGTGGGATCATACATCCAAGATTGAAATTTTAGAGAAGAATGACCGACTTCATAGAACCTTCTAAAACCACATAATAAAACATAAGTATAACACGTTCATTAACTTGAACGTGTTTTTATTTTTCAGAATATGAGGTTTGATCTATAATTTTGATATTTATTTTCAGATTGATATATGAAAAAAGTATCATATAAACCTATTATATTGCCATCTGAGGATTCAGAATTAAAGAGTTTCATCGAGAAAAACAAGACGAAAATGATGGAGAATGTATTAAATTCTATAGAATATTCTCTTGATAACGATCTATCTTCCGTTGAGGTTTTCAAATTCAAACAGTCAGATTTCATTATAACTTTGAACAGAGATTGTTTTTTAGAAAATGTGGAAAATATATACAAGTATTACATTGAAAATCAAGAATATGAATTGTGTCCGAGAGTTAAGAATATTAATTTTAGATTAACAAAAAACTATGAAAGATAAAAAAAATAGAAAACCAGATACGAGTCCTGTAATACCACAAAATCAAAAGATAAAAAATAAACTTAATATACGAGAGGACCAAATATTAACGGAAAAACAAAAGATTTTTATAGAATTGGCGTTAAATAAGGATGTAAAGATGATATTCGTCAATGGTCCAGCTGGAACTGGAAAAACGTATTTATCTGTATTGGTTTCATTACTCTTAATGAATGAAAGACGTGTGAGTGATTTACTTTATATAAGAAGTGCGGTTGAAAGTAGTGATAGTAAACTTGGATTTTTGCCCGGTGAAAGCAGTGAGAAAATGGCACCGTATCTTCAGCCACTCTTAGATAAGTTACATGAATTCCTACCTAATTCAGATGTTGTTACATTACAAAAGGAAGGAAGAATAGACTCTATTCCGCTTGGATTTTTGAGAGGATTAAACTGGAATGCTAAGGCTATCATAGCAGACGAAGTTCAGAATATGACACAGAAGGAAATAGTGACCCTTATTACTAGAGTGGGTGAGTTTAGCAAAATATTCATCTTAGGGGATCCTGACCAGAGTGATATCGGTGGTAAGAGTGGTTTTAAAAAGATGTATGATGTGTTCGATGACGAGGAGAGTAGAAATAATGGAATTTTCACATTCACATTTGATGACGATGATATAGTTCGTTCTAAACTTGTTCGATTCATCATTAAAAAAATTAAAAAAGCAGTTTAATCTCATATTTATTCTTCGATATGGCAAATAAAAGAATAACAGAATTGGCAGCCACGACGTCATCTAGCTTAGATTCACAAGATCTACTATTGGTCGTTGATAGAAGTATTTCGGAAACACAAAACATCACGGTTGCGGAGTTCTCCGGTTATATTGCTGACAATGTAAAGGTATTAAACGCCCTACACTCAGATAAATCATCGGTGTCTGAATATTCCAATGTCGCAATCACATCGACTGAGTCGGAACACTCTGTCACATCTGATACATCCATTTCGTCGTCATTTTCGGATATAAGTACTTATTCATTTAAGGGTGGGTCTTCTACGTCTCCCTTTCTATTTCCAAGTTTTACTGAACTTGAGAGGAATAATATGACTAATATACCGGTAGGTTCTGTAATATATAATACTACTGATACTGGTTCTTTTCAAGGATACACGGCTACTGGTTGGGTAAGTCTATCATAAAGAATTTTATGAAAAATTCGAAACAAACTGATGCAGAGAAACTGGAGAATATTTTTGACGAGATATTGAAACTTACATTTGAGAAGGCAAAAAACGGAGATAGTGATGCATCTAAGATAAATTCATTAGCATATGAAGCTAAAAAAATAGTCAGTCGTTTTAATTAGTTATAATAAGTTGTGTTTTGTTAAAGAGTTGGTATGATTCTTTTAATGAAAGAATATACTGAAACTAGGTTACAAGAAAACTATGATGTATTCATAGATTTACTAAAGAAAACATTTAAAGGGGATCGGTTGAAGGGGCTTCTCAATCTTTACAGTGAAGATGAATATGGTATTAGACTTATAACTGCACCAGCATCCGCTAAAGCTCATTTTCATAACGCTTACATCGGCGGATATTTGGATCACATTATGAACGTGTATAAGGGTTGTCTCGGATCCAAGAAGTTATGGGCGATGATGGGTGCTACCATCGATTTCACCGATGAAGAAATGATTTTTTCCGCTTTACACCACGATTTAGGTAAATTGGGAGATAAGAATCAAGGAGAGTATTATCTTCCTCAAGACAGTGAATGGCACAGGAAAAATCGCGGAGAAATTTATAAGTTCAATTCCAATCTCCAATATATGAATGTAACAGACCGTGCTCTATTTATTCTTCAATCATATGGGATACAATGTTCTTGGAAAGAAACTCTTTCAATAAAACTTTCAGATGGATTGTATGACGAGAATAACGAGTCGTATTTAAAAAGTTATAATCCTGACCACGAGCTCCGCACGAATCTCCCACGTATAGTTCACAATGGAGATTTTATCGCATGTAGGTCTGAATATGATATGTGGAAACGTGAAAATTCGTGTGAAAAAATTATTAACGAAATTTAAATTACCGATTTCTTTCTCCGTTCATACAACCCACTAATAATAGTGGGTTTTTGGTTTATAAATTAATATTTATATATTTACAACTATGAATCTATTTTCATTTAAATCCCTAACTATATTTACTTCTTTATGTATAGCATCATGTGCGGCCTATTTCTCAATAATAGGAATTGCTATGTTATTTTCCGGTTCTAAAGTGGCAGCTATAGTGATGGCTACCGTCCTCGAATTGGGAAAACTCGTATCCACCAGTTTCCTATTTCGTTACTGGAACAAAACAAAGTCTTTTTTAAAGGTATATCTTACATTAAGCGTATTAATATTAATGTTTATCACATCACTTGGGATATTTGGTTATCTAACCTCATCATATCAGAAGTCTTCGTTGGATAGTAAACTTATGGATGAAAAGATAGTAATATATGAATCTCAGAAGTCGTCCGCGATGTTGAAAATTGGACAATCCAAAACACGAATAGAAAATATAACTCTACTTAGGAATGCACAGGAAAAAAGATTAAGTGAGGCAATGACCAATAATTTAATAGCTAGGAATCCTATACAATTACAGGAAATGCAATCACAGACTATGGAGTTGATTTCTAAAAGTGAATCCAATATAGAGAGTGAGGATAAAAAAATTCAAACAACGTTAGATGATGTGGATAGAATTAACAAAAATATAACCGATTTGAAAATTGAGTCACACGGTAAATCTGATATAATCACGTTCAAGTTTGTATCGGATGAGTTTAATATAAACATGGATACAGCTGTGAAGTGGTTTATAATCTTACTTATATCAGTATTTGATCCGCTTGCTATATGTTTATTATTAGCATATAACACAACTTTGTTTGATGACGAAGATTTAAAAAAAAAGATGAATCTCTGATTGATGATACGACATCACACTCAAACTCGGAAAATTCAGATAATAAGTTGACAATTCCAACAAATAAACGTATTGTCAACTCAGATTCATCTATAAGACGGCATGATTATTTTTCAAGGTTATTTAAGAATTAATTATTGTTTATCAAATTTGATGATATGTAATTCATATTATGAATGATAATGACATTAAAACGGTTTTAAATTTACTAAAAACTTCTATCAGGAGAACTGATTGGGAATGTGTGTGTGAAGCGGTGGAATATTTGGAAGAATTTTCATCTTCCGATATATCCGACGAAGACGATACTATATGACAATTATTATAACAATCATACTGTGCGTAATTTCTTTGATTTTAAACATATTTCTAATTACTTCTTTAAATATTAATTTAAAAAAAATTGAAATTTACGAGAGTTGGATTTTAAATTACCAAAAGATAGTTAAAGAAACATATCTATTGTTAAAAGAAGTAGATGATAAGGAAATTTTTGAAAAAGACGACGAAGTAGGCGCTGTATTTTCAAATATAAGGGAAATAATACAAGATTTAAAAGAAAAAACATATGAAGAAGACTTCGACAAAAAAAACTAAAACACCTTCGTCAAAAAACTTAAAAACGAAAAACGCCACAGGTAAAACTACGGCTAAATCAATCACAAGTAAAACTGCGGTTAAAAATGTAAAGATCGTTACAATTAAAACTAAGGTTGTGGAACATATAAACAAAAAAACAACTTTACCATCTGTGGTGGTGTCAGTCGTGGCAGTGGAATCTACACCAAAAAAGATTTCGATTGAAAAGATGTATTTTACAAAAGACACCGAGGATTCTATAATCGCTTTCAATAAAGAAACGGATGATGATAGACGGAATGAAATATACAATACGAAGATAAAATATGCATTTGAAAAGTTGGTGGAAAATGTATTTAATACATTTAAGTTTAGTTATTTCGACGTTGGTCCGTTGGATGCTCAAAAAGAAACTTTATCACATTTGGTAGCCAATATTAGTAAATTTGAAGAAGGAAAGGGAAAAGCATTCTCTTATTTTAGTATAATCGCAAAGAATTATTTAATATTTAACAATAATTCAAATTATAAAAGATTCAATCAACAGGTTGATATAAGTGAAGAAAAAGAAGAACATACAGTTAGATTACAGACGGTCGATGCGCATCATAAAAAAGTAGAAAATCAAGAATTCATGAAAATGATGATCGCGTATTGGGATGAAAATATAAAGGATATTTTCCCCAAACAAAGAGACCTAAAGATAGCCGAGGCAGTTATAGAACTATTCAGAAACAGCGATAGAATAGATTACTTCAATAAAAAGGCGTTGTATCTCTATATAAGAGAAATATCAGAATGCAAAACGCAGCAGATAACAAAAATAATTAACAAAATGAAGGAACATCAACAAAAAATTACTAAAATGTATGTCAACGAAGGTGTTATCTAATTTAGAAAAATATTATGTTTATCACTTGATAGATCCTTCAACAAACATTCCATTTTATGTCGGAAAAGGTTGTGGAAATAGAATGTATAAACACGAAAAAGATGTTTTACGTGGAAATGTTCCAAATAAAACAAATTACGATCTTTTTGATAAAATAAGTGAAATTCATAAAAATGGAAAATCGGTTATACACGAAAAGATGTGTGACGAAACCAATGAAATCACATCTTTAGCATTAGAATCCGCTTTCATAGAACACTATGGAATGGAAAGTTTATGCAACTATACGAGGGGTTGGTTTGGTGATAGTCAACGAAGTGAGGAGACTAGACGAAGACAAAGTGTAGCTAATAAAGGCGTTCGTTCTTATATGTTCGGAGTCAAAAAAACCGAAGAACAGAAACAGAAAAATCGTTTAGCTCACACAGGAACAAACAACTCACGGTATGACCTCACTATCTATAAATTCTACAATTTCCATCTAAATATCGTAGAGGAATGTACCCAATTTGAATTTCGCAAAAAATATAAAATAGGAAGCCCAGGATTGCATAGACTAATCTCAGGAAAGAGAGCATCTGTAAATGGTTGGACGTTGGGTAAACGACTTGAAGATATTGAATCCGAACGCCGGATTAAAATAAGTCAATATAGTAAAGGCCGTCCGAAAAGCGATGAACATAAACGAAACTTGTGGAAAAATAGAACAAGAAATATCAAATAATCCAATATTTATAGGTTATGGAATTGAATGATATAGAGATATACAAGGGGAAAAACTTCTCCTCATTATGTAAGGAAATCGTAATTAATCAGAACGAGAAGAAGGACCAGTTGGATATATTAGTAAGTGAACTTCGTGGTCTTATAAAGACCGTAAATGATGCTATTGTGGTAGTTCCTCTTATAAAAGAATACTTAGATGTAGGTGTTAAAAACGACGAACAACTTGTTAAATTGGCAGCCATAATTCAAAGAATTCTATCAAGACCAAATGATGGCGCGGACGCTGGTTCTCCATTTATGATGACCGATGAGGAACGAAAACAACTAATGGATGAGGTAGAAATTCTAAAGATGGATAAATCCTCATCCATTAAAGTGAAAGATATAAAATGAGTTATACTGACGATGTTGATGTAATAGATAATTCCCGCGAAGATATCAATTTGTTATCTTCTATGAGAGTTTCTAATCATAGAAAATCCGAAGTTCAATTTGAGCCCGGAATAGTATTGGATATTGTATTAGACCATAACCATCCTCTTTTTAAATACGAAAAGTTAGGAAAAATAGTGATTCCGGAAGACTTTCCGGTTAATTATAAAAACATTCCACCGGACATTGAGGATAATAATTATTTTGCTATAGGTACGATTTTGGTGAGATTGTGTTATTCTCAACAGAAGGTCGAGAAGGAAAATTTAATTTGGGCCGTTCCGATGGATGATAGTTTTTCAACCTTCCCGTTATTAAATGAAATCGTTCATGTAGTTAAAATCTTTGACAAGTTCTACTATACAAATAAGGTAAACACAAAAAACTCATGTAATTCGTCAGCCGATTTTAGATATGAACAGACCTATGGTAAAAAAATATCAAATCGTTCATATTCCGGTGTAGAGTTATCTGGCCCTGAGTCTAAATTTGATTCTCTGAAGGATGAACCTTCATATCTCGGGTTCAGAGGAATACTTGGAAATTACTTCTGGTTTAACAATAAAATAAGAAATTTAAGACGATTTGAAGGTGATAGCATATTTGAAAGTAGATTTGGACAGTCTATACGTCTTGGTTCATATGACGATGAACGGAAAAACGATAAAGGTTATAACGGTGACTATAAAAGTGGATCCGATTCATTTGGCGGCGGCAATCCAATGATTTTGATAAGGAATCGTCAGAAACCACTTGCAACTGATAATCCTCAAATATTACATCCTTTATTAAATACTATATTACCCATATCGTCGGAATTTAATGAGACGAATGTTGGTGGGTATATGTCGGAGGATATAAATAATGACGGTTCATCCATTCATATAACAAGTGGACTGACGCAATCTAAGTTTAAGACTACGTGTTACAAACGGTATTTTTCAACAGATAGATCTGAGGAACAGATTAAGTTTATTCCAAGTGGTGCCACAGATTTTAAAACTCCTATATTTGATAAGGATCAAATTGTGATTCATAGTGATAGGTTGATATTCGCTTCGAGATTCTCGGAAACTATGCATTTCTCGAAAAAACGTTACATGGTTACTACGGATAGTGAATACACAGTTGATGCGCATGATCAAATCGTATTGACAACAAATAAGAAAACCGTAATCAATTCGCCTGCTATTTACTTGGGGGAGTATGACAATACTAATGAACCAGCGTTACTTGGACAAACATCTGTCGATTGGTTATATGATTTATGTAATTGGTTGATAGCTCATACACATTGGTATAATCATTCTCATCCAGATGCTGGCGAAGCTTCGCCAAATCAAACACAGGTACCGGTTCAGTTACAATCACTTATAGCTTTACGAGACAAATTACATACATTAATGAGTCGTAGGGTATTTTTGACCGGTGGCGGATATGCACCCGGAGCAAACGGCGGCAGTATTACCGATGGAGTTGACCCTCTTAAGATAAATACCTTCTCAGGTGAAGGGGTTCCTGGTGTCTGGAAGGGAAAGAATAGAAGATAAACAGATAATTTATATACTTATAATACATATGAAGGCTGACGATTTTAAAAAAATATTAAGGAGTACGGTAAATGAAGAACTCCGAAAGGTTTTGCCGGAATTATTAAATGAGTATTTTAATAAATCTGATAAATCCACGGTTTCAGACCGTAAATCTCAAACGATTCCGATTTCAACTCAACAACCGTCTACTATAATTGATAAAACTGTCAAAAAGGAACTTAAACAATATGTTAAAAATCCTATTTTAAATCAAATTTTAAATGAAACCGTTGTTAAAATTCCAACAGACGGGTCCGTGGTTAGTTCCGGTCAATACATCCAGTCGGCCGTGGATTCCACAGAAATACCTCAATCACTATCTAATGTATTTAATAAGAATTATTCGACTCTTTTAAAAGCAATAGATGCTAAGACAAAAAAATAAATTTAATAGATTGTGGCAAATTCTAATTCACATTCTCCTATAGGGTTGAAAGTTCCATTTGTTAATGGAACCGGTGGATATTTTCAACAATCGTTCGATACTAATGATCAAGTTAAACAAAATCTAATAAATTTTTTAAAAACCAAAAAGGGTGAACGAAGAATGATGCCGGAGTTTGGAACTAAACTTTATAACGTTTTATTTGAACAGAAGGACGAAAATTTTAATAGTATAGCGAAGAACATAATATCCGAGGAGATAAATTATTGGATTCCCGAAGTTTCAATTCAAGATATTCAGATTATTAATGTTGAAAACCCAATAGGAGACGATAATTATAAACTGAGAGTATCTATCAATTTTATGGTAAAACAAACTAAACAGTTAGATACTGTCATATTTGAATTGCAAAGTACCAGATTATAAATTTATGGCAACCGTATTAGATAAGAACTTTACACCCCAATCCCGTGATATTCGGTATCTTGGTAGAGACTTTGATCAATTAAAAGCCAATTTAATTGAGTTTTCCAAACATTATTATCCCAAAACTTATAAAGATTTTAATAATGCATCTCCGGGCATGATGTTTATTGATATGGCATCATATGTCGGAGATGTTTTATCTTTTTATATAGATTATCAATTTAAAGAAGGGTTGATAAACTTCGCGGAGGAGAGAAAGAATATAATAAATTTAGCAAAATATCTAGGATATAACACACGGCCGTCTAGACCATCAACTACGTCTTTAGATTTATATCAAATTATTCCATCAAAGAGGGTGGCGAATGGTTCATTTGAACCAGATGAAAGATATTCACTCCGATTGAAGGAAGGATTGGAAGCACTATCATCAAATAGAGTTTCCTTCATAACTACAGAGGCGGTGGATTTCTCTCTTAACAGTTTAATGTTTCCACGCGTAGATGAAGTTTTTTCTAGAAACAGTTTAGGGGAGCCGGAATTTTTTCTTCTTAAGAAGTCCGTTAAAGCCTACTCCGGTAAGACAGTAACTAGAACGTTTAATGTACAGGGAACGACTCCGAATTTGAGAATAGAATTATCAGATGACAATGTTATTAAAATAGTGAATGTAAAAGACGCGGACAATAATACATGGCATCAGGTGGAGTATTTGGCGCAGGATCTGATACAATTGCCCGTAGAAAATAATCAATTAAATTTTGAAAATTTTTCAAATTATAAATCTACGGTTCCAAATATTATAAAATTTTTGAGAACCAATCGGAGATTTATAACAGAGGTCGATGTTAATAATAAGACATTTTTACAATTTGGAACATCTACGGATAGTTTGGAAGAAGAAATC
>ENA-OSIY01000345-OSIY01000345.1-marine-metagenome-genome-assembly--contig:-NODE-345-length-26607-cov-8.326272_pt1 | contig 26607 bp, 27 predicted proteins | sample MGYA00237884_ERZ534233 | MGnify/ENA primary metagenome ERZ534233 (study PRJEB26412, sample SAMN06343840) | marine metagenome | isolation source: estuarine water | place: USA: Columbia River Estuary... | reverse complement strand
GTCGTAACATTGTCAATGGATTAGTCTATGGCAACGGTGGCGTTAAGTTATGGTATGCTAAACATGTTATGAACATGAAAAGTCATGAAGCGGCAGCAGAAGGCGATGATACACACAACGTTGATTTTTGCTGGGATCCAGAACAATACAAGCAAATGAATAACACATATGGTATTGTTATGAACAATGCCAGTGCTAAACAAGCATTTAGAGCAGGCTTTCGCGAAGGCGTTAAAATGGGCCTTGATCAAGGTAAGAAAGTTCCCATCAAAGACTTTAATCATAAAATGTATCCAGCAAACTTTGCTCGGTGGTTGATTTGGATGACAGTGGGTCGCGACGTCGAGAACGGTGACTGGGTAATATATGGCGCACGTTTGGCAGCATACTTGTTGTATGTAGAAAACTTTGATCATACAGTTATTTCTGACTACGAATGGTTTGATTCATTTTGGCAAGAACAATATGAACATACCAAGCGGGGAGAATTCCTTAATGATCATAGTCATCAATTGCTGACGGAGTTAGTAGGTAATTTAGCACTACCTTTAGTTGAATTGGATGCTAATCAAAGTATATGGTTTAAACATGTACACATCAGTCCAGGCAAAGGAGTAGGTTGGCCTGCGCTATTAAATCAAAGTGCTTTGCCTATGTACGGATTTACACTACCGAAATATTGAAATGATTCCGGTTTACTTTTTATACACAGACGAAGCTAATCTCAATGAGAATTGGCAAAGATTGCAAACAAAAACTAAAGATGCAGTTGCAGTGGCCGCTGTGGGTAATATATTTGAAAGTCATAAACACATTGCCAGCCTATGCGAAGGTGACAGATTTTATGTAGTAGATGCAGATTCATGGATAGTGGATAGTTTTACATTTGATAAGAAGATAGAACTAACTCCAAAGAGTGTAGCAGTATTCCGCAGTAAGAATCCTATCAATGGATTAATCTATGGACATGGTGGTATTAAACTATTCAGTAAAGATTGCTTTAGCGCAGAACGATTAGATCGTCCTGACATGACTACTACACTTGCTGATAGTTATATTAAGTTAAACATACTAGCAACAGAACATAGATTTAATTATACTCCGTTTGCTACATGGCGTACAGCTTTTCGAGAAGCAGTTAAACTCAGTGCAGGCATTAACAAGAACAACAACGATCAAGAAAGCCAAGAACGATTAACAATGTGGTCAGAAGCAGGCTTAGAAACACAATATGGATACTTTGCCATACAAGGAGCAAGACAAGGCATAGAATATGCAAAATCAAAGAAAGCAGACTTTACACTAGTCAATGATTTTGCTTGGTTAGAAGATAAATTTAAAGAATGGTGTGGCATAAATGAGTAAACAAATTGTCTACGGATTAGAAAAGTATTTTAACTACATACACGATCCTGTAAAAGAAACTTTTGTAAAACATTTAATAAATGTACAACATCATAATGAGCCAGATGGTCCTTGGGCACTTAAAGAATTAATTGCATTTGACTATGAGAATTTACCAGACGATAAAAGAACAGATAGATTAAACATATATACTACGATTTGTAGTCAACGCAATTTGAATATAGAATTTACTCTGTTACTTTTAAATTATGCATTTAATAGAGATAATTTTTGCGAAGTATTATTGAAATTATTTGTTCGAGGCAAAGAAGATTTACTAGTTTCTATCTTTAGCAGAACACAAATGTTAAGCAAAATGTGGATAGGAGAAACGATATATAAGTTTAAAAATAAATTTGATAATGTTTTGCTACTAGGAGGTTGGACTACACATCACACATTATTTTTTAAAGGTATTACTGTTAATAATCTAGTTTCTGTAGACATAGATACAGAAATTAACGAAGATGCTAGACTATTCAACCCAAAAGTTGTAATTGACAATTCAGATGCTTTATCCATCTTCGATGAACAGCGTAATATTACAATAAATGGTAAATTACAAGATTTTGATTTAATAATTAACACCAGCGCAGAACATATGAGTTTAGAGTGGTATGATAAAATTAAACCAGGCACTACAGTCTTAATTCAAAGTAATAATATGAATGATCCTGACCATATCAACAAGTCTGCTCACCTTGGAGAATTTCTAAGAAAATACCCCGTAACTAAAACGTATTACAGGGGAGAATTTAACTTTGATAGTTACAGTAGGTTCATGGTATTTGGTGTAAAATAATGTATAAAGCCCAAGAAATTACCACAGTACATTTAGAAGTTACAGAACGCTGTAATGCCAGTTGCCCTCAATGTGCTAGAAACATTAATGGTGGCGAAGTAAATCCACAACTACACGATGCCGAACTTAGCTTAGATGATGTTAAAACAATTCTAAAACCTGAGTTTATTCGACAATTAAAACGTTTGTATATGTGCGGTAACTATGGTGATCCTATCAGTGCTCGTGATACATTAGAAATATTTGAATATATTCGCAGTCACAATGCCAAAATGCAACTTAGCTTTCATACAAATGCCAGTGCCAAAACTCCCGAATGGTGGAGTAAATTACCAGCAGCCATGGGCAAAAACCATTACGTGGTATTCAGCGTAGATGGTTTAGAAGATACTAATCATTTATATCGTCAAGGCACTGTGTGGAAAAACATTATGCGTAATGCTGAAGCGTTTATCGCCGCCGGAGGCAGAGCTCGTTGGGACTATATTGTGTTCGGACACAACGAACATCAAGTAGAACTAGCTAGGGCATTAGCTGAAAGCATGGGCTTTGAAAAGTTCAATGTTAAAAAGTCTAACAGATTCTTTAGCAATACACGTGGAGCAGTTAAAGCAGACCATCAAGCAGGTAATCGTAAAGGCAGTGAAACTACATTGTTAAGTATGCCCAAGAACCCCGAATATCAAAATGCCGCACTAAAACAATTAGAAAGTCTAAGCAAAGACAAAGGCGAAGTTAAAATTGACTTTATATCAACAGTTGCTGAATTAGAAGGCAAAATTGGCAGTCAAAAGTTTAATCTAGATCCTGATAAGAAAAAAGACATGGAAAAGTACTGGGACAGTGTGGAAGTTAAATGTAAAGTCGCAGAAGAAAAAAGCATTTACATCACAGCAGAAGGATACTTACAACCCTGTTGTTGGACTGCTGGACAAATGTATGTTTGGTATTGGAAAGAACGTGGCGGACAAATCTGGGATGCTATCGATGCCGCTGGCCTAGATAGTTTAGACTTGCGTGTCAATGATTTAAATGACGTAATCAATGGTAAGTTCATGCAAGAAGTGATTCCCGAATCGTGGACAAAGCCCAGTTGTGCCGAAGGTAAATTGGCAGTATGCGCTAAAACTTGCGGTGCTAAATACGATGCATTTGCGGAACAGTTTAAATGAAAATTGGAATATATGGCGATAGTTTTGGGTGTTTGAATTTGAATTTAAATGACCCAAATCAAATATCATGGCCTAAATTGTTAGTTGAGGCCGGATATGAAGTTGTAAATCATAGTTTAGTAGGAGCATCATTTTCACATACTTTTAGAACGTTCAGTGAATTTCACAGTTTATATGACGTTAATATTGTTTTAATAACTATACCAGGACGATTAGAATTAAAAGAAGTTCCAAATAAGAATTTCTTTACTTGTAAAGAAGATGTAATATTTTATAGAAAACGGCAATTATCAAAATTTGAAGAGAGTGTGCGTTTGAAGACTTCTAGAATATTAGACTATATTGAAACTCATTTTGACTATGCGTTAGGCTTAGAGAATGACTCTTTTGCTAGAAAAGTATTCACTGCACATGCTAGACAACTCCCGGGGCAAAATATCTTCATAGGGTGTTTTGATGATATAATTCCTGAAAGTTTACCTTTATACGACATTTATAATTTTGAAAATATTGCATTAGGTTATGATAATGCATTTCCCAATAGAGGTCCAAGTTTATCTAAAGTTATCAACGGTAAATATTTAATTGATTTGCGTGTTTGTCATCTTACCGAAGAAAATCATAGTATGGTTGCAGAAAAGATATTATCTGCAATAGACTGCAAATCACAGACTATTGATTTAAAAATCAGCGAATTTAAAAAACCCAGCAAAGATATCATGCACTATTTTAGATTGTTAAACATATAATGATTAGATGTTCAGAACTTGAAAATTCATATGATGTTAACTTAATTACTAGTAGAGTTACACATTGTTGCAAGTATACTGGACGTCCGTTATCGCAAGAAGAAGTTAAACAACACAGTTGGCGAATACTTGATTTAAACAAAGAAACAGTTAAATCAAGACAAGACTTGGCCAACAATATACAAACAGAAAACTGTCAAGACTGTTGGGATGTTGAATCTCAGGGTATTAAAAGCTGGCGTCAAATCCACAATGATTTAGAATTAGACTCTGACAAAGTTAAGTTTAATGTACAACTAAGCTCGCTGTGCAATCAGAGTTGCTTGTATTGTCATAACTCATTGAGCAGTAGTATCGCACGTTTTGAATATTGGGTCAACGCCGAAACTGGACAACGTGAGCTAAACACATTACACAAGCAACCACAGTTATTGACCATTGAACATGTTATTGATTTTGTTGCTAATTTACCTGTAACTAAGAAATCAATCGTACTGGGGTTTACTGGAGGAGAACCTTTTATCGTTGATAAGTTTAACGAAAACATAGAAACTCTAGTTCGCACTTACTTTGAAAAAGATCCTAGTAGACACATGACATTAGTGTTTAGTTCAAATGGAAATGTCGATGTTGAAAACTTATCAAACTTTTATACTAGATTAAAAAGTTTAAAATCACAGTACAACCTTAAACTTAGTATTGGATTAAGTATAGAAAATCTATTTGAACGTGCAGAATACATTAGACAAGGATTGTCATGGGCAAACTTTATGTCTAACTTTGATATACATTACAAAAATGCAGATGAAGTAAAATTTAAACTAACTGTAAATGCATTCAGTATTGTAAATATCGCAGACTTTGTCAAATACTTTAAAGAATACAATGTATCATTTACCTATGGCTACACGCAACAAACATTTTTTAGATCAAATATACTAGACTTATCGTTTTTAAAAGAAGTACAACGCTTAGAAGAATACCTGAAGTCTTCTAATACAGAACATAGATTTCCAAATTATCAAGTTCTATATGATACAATCACAGATGATCAAGCAAATGCAAAAATATTTAAATCAGCTATTACAGATTTAGATCTGATTCGTGGAACAAATTGGAGACTGGTATTTCCTGAATATCAACAATGGTTTGAAAATATAGCTAAGTAATTTGTTATGAAACCAATTAAAATATTCAATGATTCAAATAGATTGACCATAGATTGGACATTAAACACTCTTTGTACATATCATTGTAGTTATTGCCCTCCTATGTTACATAGGGGCACAAACGTATTTAAAGACAAAGATAAAGACAAAGAAATTGTAATAAACTTTCTAAACAAACTAAAAGCACAAGCTGGCAACAGAGGTGTGCATATCTTTATCAACGGCGGCGAACCTACAATTAGTCCAGTATTTGAAACACTAATAGACTTTATCAACGATGCAGGTTGGTATGCTTATGTCAATACCAATGGCAGTCGTAGCTTAGATTGGTGGCAACAATATGCACATAAGATATTTAAAGTAACTGTAAGCTATCATCCTGAAACAGTATTAGATGAAGAAATATTTGACAAAGTAGCTTACATCGGCACACAAACAAATGTAGGCGTATTTACACTAATGTATCCACCACTATGGGATAAATCCTTGAATGCTTACCATAAGTTTGCTGACATGGACAATGTTACATTGGGCGCAAGTAGAGTATTTAAAAGAGATAGTTTACAGGCAGATTCTAGCTATGATTACAATCAAGAACAACTTGATTGGTTAGAGCAATACAGTAATGTTACTTTCAAAAGCGGTGTTAAAAGTTTTGCCCAAGGCAAACAATATGGAAACACATTTGCTGTCTATGACGACAATACAGTTGCACCCGTCGATGAAGTAGACTTTGTTAATAATAGAAAGAACAATTTCATTGGTTGGAAGTGCAGAATGGGCGCTGATCATTTGTTTATTAACACAGATTGGTTGATCCGTGAAGCCGCTTGCAATAATGCAGGTTTTCTAGGAAATGTAGAAGATTTTGTAGGATTAAATACTACATCGACAACCTGCAAAGATCAGTGGTGTATGTGTACCGCTGATGTATTGATTACAAAAGAAGCTCCATGAACTACTTAGATACACCTACAAAACTACAATTCGAATTAAGCAGTATGTGCAATGCACTATGCTTGGGCTGTGTTCGTACTGATTCAAATACATACAATGAAAAGAAATTTGTTATTCCAGAAAAGCAATACATAGAATTTGATACATTTAAAAAGATATTGTTGGCTCCAGAATTTAAATCAGTGAATGAATTAGAGTTTTGTGGTACCATCGATGATCCACTAATGCATCCTGAATTCCTGGAATTTTTAGACTTTGCCAGTACAGTGGGCAAATATAATGTTCTAATACACACAAACTCTAGTTTACGTAATGCCAAATACTGGACTAAATTAGCAAAAATTCTATTAAAACATGATAGACATGTAGTTAAATTTAGCATAGACGGCATGGAAGATACTAATCACATATATAGACAAAATACAACATGGTCAAAGATCATGGAAAATGCACAGGCATTTATTGATGCAGGCGGTAATGCCGGCTGGCAATACTTGATATTCCCATGGAACGAGCATCAAATCATGGCAGCCAAAACTCTAAGTGTTAAGATGGGTTTTAAAGAGTTTATGAGCAGACACGATAGAAGTGAAGCAACTGGACTGGGATTAGAATTAATTCAAAAGATTAAAGTAAGCAATATACATAGAAGAAATAATGTTAGTACCGTAGACGATATTAACAATAAATTAGCCAGCTCTGTACATAATGAAATACAATGTAACAATCAAACAAAGAAAATGTATTTTATTGGATTTAACAGCAGATTGTGGCCTTGCTGTTTCTTGCACAATGGACTAATGTCATTGGATGCTGGCAAAATAGATATATTAAACAAACGTTTGTTTGATGCCTACGGCAGCGATGATTGGAATGATATTAGTAAGCACAGCATCAGTGAAATCCTAGAACATGAATTCTTTAAAAATGATTTAGTTTCAAGCTGGGACAGTCATGAGCATGATGTCACTAAGACAAGCAGAATACATCGTTGCACAGAAGTTTGCAACGTTAAGAAACTAGAGGTATTGCCCATAGGCAATTATACATTGATATGATAGATTTTACAGACTTGCACGTAGGATTGACAAATAGATGTAGATTACTTTGTCCTGAATGCACTAGAACACAGTTAGACAACAGGTACATTCAAAATATGTTTGATTTGGACACAGATTACTTTAAGAATTTTCTATTAGATTGTAATCCAAATAGAATATTGTTCTGCGGTAATTGGGGCGATCCGATATATTCCAAAGACTTTGTAGGATTAGTACGTGCTATTAAAACACAGAATCCCCGCTGTGAATTAGAAATACAAACAAATGGCAGTGGCAAATCAGTTAAATTCTGGACTAATTTAGCCACAGAACTATTAGACAACGATGTATTAATATTCAGCATCGATGGCAGTCCAGAAAACTATAACAAATATAGAGTTAATTCGGAATGGGCCGATGTGGAACTGGCTGTTAAAACTGTTATTGAAACAAAGAAACAGTTGGGTAAAAAGACTAGTATAGAATGGAAGCATTTGGTATTCTCCTACAATGAAGAAACAATTGACATTGCTCATGCTAAAAGCATCGAACTGGGATTTGACAAATTCTTTTTACAACAAAGTATGGTAGCCAACGAAAAGTGGCTGTCAATTACAAGACCATTTAGAGAAATAGAACGAGATTTTTATGACAGAAAAGATAAACGCTTACTGTAAACAGCACCCTAGTGCTTTTATAGAATTCACAGGTATGGTTACTCCTTGCTGTTGGATGGTTACGGATAAAGGTCGCCATGATGCACTAAAAGAGTTCATGGGCGAAGATTATAAACGCATATTCATTACTAACAGCAAAGAAGATATTAAACTGGCCTATGATAAGTTAGAAGCAAGCTGGACCTCAGATCAGCCATTTTCAACCTGCGTTGCAGTCTGCGGCGAAAAAAACTTAGAAAATCCATTAGCCAGATTACAGTTTAGAACTTAATATCTATATTATTAGATTAAATAGTATTATGAAAGAACTTCCAAGTAAAACCTTTTGTATCCTACCATGGGTACACCTTAGCACTCGTCCTAATGGCCATATGCGTGTGTGCTGTACAGCCAACGCAAGTTCAGTGGGTCCGACAAATGACAAAGAACATGGAGGTGAAGTTGGTATTCTTAAAAATGCTGATGGCAAGCCTGCTAATCTCAACCACACAGATTTCCTTAGTAGTTGGAACAATGACTACATGAAGAACACTAGGCTTAAAATGTTGGCAGGCGAAGAACCTGCCAGTTGTACCAAGTGCTATAAAGAAGAACGCGAAGGCCACAAGTCAAAACGCGAATGGGAAACCAAATACTGGAGCCAGCGTGTCGACCTAGATAAGATATTAGCTGATACCCAAGAAGATGGCAGCGTTCCTCCTCATATTGCTTATATTGACATGCGTTTTGGAACCAAATGTAACTTGGCCTGTGTAATGTGTAGCCCACATGACAGTAGCTTATGGGTACCCGAGTGGCAAAAAATGTATCCGGAAGTACAAAACGCCACACTCAAAGATACAATGCAATGGGGAAGCAAAGGCAAAGAAAACGGTGCTAGCTATAATTGGCATAAGAGTAATCCTCAATTCTGGGAACAGTTATGGGAACAGATCCCTAACATGAAACAGCTATACTTTGCTGGTGGTGAGCCATTGATCATTGAAGAACATTATATGATTCTTGAAGAATGTATCAAGCGTGGCTATGCCAAGGACATGGAAATACGTTATAACAGTAATGGCGTAGAATGGCGAGAAGACTTGTTTGAGTTATGGAGCCACTTTAAACTAGTTCGTTATCACTATAGTGTCGACGCCATCGAAGACCGCAATGATTACATTCGCTATCCAAGTAAGTGGGAACGCAATTTAGAAGCATTTAGACAGTTGGATCAAGAAACTGGAGATAACACAGAAGTTACTATTGCCTGTGCTGTACAAGCATTGAACATTTATTACATTCCAGAGTTCTTAAAGTGGAAACTAGAGCATGGTTTTAAGAAAGTTAATATGTGGCCATTTGGTGCAGGCGGAGTAAACTATCACTTTGTTTATCATCCACCGCACTTAAATGTTAAAATCTTGCCAGCATGGTTTAAGGATGAAATCGAACGCAAGTACGAAGAATTTATTCCATGGTGGAAGGCTAATTGGCAAAAGGGTGTTCCTAAATGGCATGAAGGAAAAGTCACCGAAGAACAGTGGCTGAACGCTGACTATGGTATTAATAGACTGCGTGGAATGGTTAAGTTTGCCAAAAGCGAAGATTGGAGTCAGCGTTTGCCCGAAATGAAAGAATACTTAGAGTTATTAGACAAGCAACGTGGCACAGACTTCTATACTACATTCCCGGAGATGAAAGATATATTTAAGGATTGCTAATGGTTAAGAAATTAGTAACATTAGGATGTAGTCATACTCTCGGAAGTTATTTAGATACTCCTGGAAATTCTCGCAGAGAATTGGAACAATGTCATAGCCGAAGTTGGAGTAGAAAGTTAGCTACATTACTTGGCACAGAGCAAGAGTTTAATCTTTCTATTAATGGTGGTAGTAATGCTAGAAGTATTCGTGTACTCATGGAATGGATCAAACAAACGTATAATGATAAATTCGAAGATCCCGACTTATTAATTGTATTTTCAATTACAGAGCCGATAAGATTTGAAATTCCAGTTAATGCTGACCTCACTCCTGGAATAATACCTAATACTCTTTCTTTAGGAAATGATAAAATCAACGATGAATGGACTACACATCGTGCAGGCCCGTGGGAAATTAACACTTGCCATAATATTAATTATTCAGAATACATCAAAAATCATTATGGTTTATTCAATAACGATGAACATGAGTATAAAATACTAACACATAAGTTAGTTATGTTGCATTATTTTTTGAAATCACATAACATTAAACATTATTTCTTTCATGGTATTGATGTCAGTGATTTCTATAAACCTTTTATGCCAGCATTTGTAAAATTGCCAATTATTAAATTAACAAGAAAAGACGACAGAGATTTCGAAACAAATGCGTTTGGTCCAGGAGGTTTTTTAACATCGAATGGATTTAATCGCGGCTTAGATGTCAAGCCGCGAAGTGGTTGTGCCCATTTTGATCATGATGGAAATCAATTTTTAGCAGAGTATATTTATAAACAAATAAAGGATGAAATATAAACATAATGTTCGAGGATAAGACGTTAGTAGTACTAGGATGTAGTTTTGCATTTGGTATATTTGAAAACGATACTGGTATTAAAAATATCACGACTTGTCATGAAAGAAGCTGGGCGACTAAACTAGGTGAAACTGCTGGTTTTAAAAATGTAGTTAATTTATCTCTTCCGGGCGGAAGTAATTATAGATCCGAAAGAGTGTTAGTAGAATATCTAAGAAAAAATACTAAAGACATAGTTGTTATTTTTTCTTTAACTGAATTGTCTAGATTTGAAACAATTCATAATCTTGATATAGGAGTTCCTATGCATATTTCTCCTTCCGATATCTACGGAGATTATGGTTATATTGATCGGTCAATTGACATAGACAGGGAAGATATTACAGTAAAAGATAAACAATTTTTGGAATATTATTATTCTGTCATGCACAATGACAGAGCGGATATAGAAATTATTAATCGTAACATGCTAATGATACATTGTTTATTAAAATCATTAAACATCGAACATTATTTTTTTCCTATGTTATGTGAGCCCAATGTACTAATAGAAGAACAGTTAGGATTTAAAATTCCATTAATTTCTTTTTCAGATAACGGAAGTAAAATAAATGCATTTGAGTGGTTACAAGTAAACAAATTTAAAAAAGGTAAATGTGGGCATTTTGATCATGACGGAAATCAATTTTTAGCAGAATACATTTACGCAACAATTAAGGAAAAATTATGACAGATTTAGAATATGTTCCAGGTGATAATTTAGTAAAAGAATTCATACCAGTTGATCCTGCGGAACATAGTCGTTGGACCAGTACTTGGAGTGATTCAAGTTATGCTGTAGACAATGTCTTTGATGAAGAAGAACTTGTTTGGCTAGAAGACTTAATGCATCGTGAACATAGAACACGACGTGTTAAACGCAACGGAACATTGCACTTTAATGTAGACAACAAACGTATACAAGATAAGTTCTTTGGTAAACTAAAAGAAGTTATTCCAGAATTAACCAACGAAACATTATGGGAAGGTAACTTCTTAATTACAGCCACACCTTACAATCTACACATTGATACAGGTAATCCAAATACATTAAAAGACAGTGACAGCGTTCCAGGTAAACAGTTTATTATTCCATTATGGGTCTGTGATAAGAACAAAGGTGATGACGACACAGAATTAGACTGCGGTACAGCTATCTTTAAAAACAGATTTTTAATGTATGGAACTAACTTTGCCAAAGGTGATCCTAAGTACGATACAAATGTATTCTATACTGTACGCAACTATGACAACTTAGTTTGCTATAAACGCGATGGAAGTATATGGGAAGTTGATTGGAATAAACAAACAATCAGCGATGAGATATACAATAGATATTTTAGACACTTTAATAAAAAGTGGCTAGAAGGCTTTGAGCTAGAAGGAATTTACAATTGGAAGCGTGGCGGCATTATTGTATTCGATCGTTGCCAAGCACATGCCGGCGTTAATTTTCCACAAAGCGGTGTAACTATGAAATGTGGTCTAAGTATGATGTCCACGATTAAGAAATGATAGAAAAAGAAAATATACGTATAGTTCACGTAGAAGCAAGTAGTCGTTGTAATAGTCAATGTCCCATGTGTAGTAGATACACAGGACATGGCTTTGTACAGCCCGACTTAGTAGAAGGTGATTTAACAGCCGATGTATTTTATAAGTTGTTTACACTTGAGTTTGCCAGTCAACTTGATCATGTATACTTTAGTGGAGTATATGGAGATCCTTGTCTAAACAAACTTCTGCCAGAGTTTGTTAACTATCTAGTTGATAACGGTGTCAAAACTGTTAGCATAGACACAAATGGTGGATATCGCAATGAAGACTGGTGGGCAAGTATGGCTCATCCAAATGTATTAATTAACTTTGCTTTAGATGGCACAGATAATGAAGCATTAGAGAAATACAGAATCGGTGTCAAGTATGACAAAGTATATGCTAACTTAAAAGCCTATGTTGCCGCAGGCGGACAAGCACAATGGAACTTTATTGCATTCAAACATAATGAACACCAAGTTGAAACTGCTCGACAATTAGCCAAAGATTTGGGCGTTAAATTTAGACTTAAGGTAACTCAAAAGTTTAGAGGTAAACGAGATTTCAAAGTTATGGTCAATGGCAATCATGTTTTTACTTTAGAGCCGCCGGATCAGGAACAGTTCAGACATACAAATGTAGGTAAAGAAGAACACGTACCGATTACATTGTTTAAGTTTGAAATAAAGAATTATGCAAAGCTAAATGAAAATAAAATTACTTGTAAGAGTTTAGAAAGAAACGAAGTATATTTGGCAGCAAATGGTATATTAATGCCTTGCTGTTATTTGGGTACACATACTCATGATAGTCCCGGGTCGTGGAATCTAAATGAAAATTACAATATGCAAGATTTTGATTTGAACTTACATTCTGTTGACGAAGTTCTAAATAAACAGTATAATATAAGCTCGAAGTGGAATGACACTATAGAAAATGGAAACCTTATCACTTGCTTACATACTTGTGGAAGTCAAGAAAATACAACTCTTTATGTCAATGATAAGTTAAACAAAGAAAATATATTAAAGCAATGATAAACAGTAAGACATTCTGTATAATGCCATTTATACATCAAAACATTAAACATGAAGGCAAAGTAGGTGCTTGCTGGCGCTATCCAGATCGTATTGGAGATTATCGTAGTCAAACACTCAGTGAGATTTGGAACAGTAAAGAAACTAAAGAACTACGTCGTGCTGTGTTAAATGATGAGCGTCCAACAGGCTGTCGCAGTTGCTGGGACTTTGAAAACAGTGGAGTGGCAAGTACTCGTCAAACCTGTAATGAAACTTATAAAGACAGTTACAAGATAGACTTTGAAGAAGTCGTAAGCAAAGTAGCAGAAGACTATTCCATGCCCTACGAGCCACAGAGTATTGAGATTAGATTTGACAATACTTGTAATCTAAGATGCAGACATTGTAGTCCTACTTATAGTAGTCAATGGGAAGTTCTAGCATTCAAAGATCCTGAAGTTAAAACATTCTTTACTAAATGGGGTGCCGGACGTTTAGAAAAGAAACATATCAGCTTGCCAGAACGTAGTTTTGAAGAGTTTAAAAATGCTATCCCGCACCTACGTGAAGTATTAATTGCCGGTGGAGAACCATTGCAACAGAAACGGCATTGGGAAATGATTGATGCCATGGCAGACTATGCACAAAACATCACATTAAGTTACAACAGCAATCTAGTAGCTCTGGGCCTGGGTTACTATAATGTATTGGATCATTGGCCCAAGTTTAAAAAGATTATTCTTCGTGTAAGCATAGATGGCGACGACAATACATTTAGTTACTTTAGAACCAACGGTGACATTCAAAAGGTTGTAGAGAATGTACAAAAGTTATACGCATTGACTAACATTGAAATGAGTCTAACTACAACTGTTAGCATTTACAATATCAGTAGATTAGTTGACATTGTTAAGTTTGTTAATAACGCTGGCGGATTGTTTCATACAAGTTTAGTACAGTATCCCCGAGCAATTAATCCAAAAGTATTACCCGCTGACATTAAAGCAAAGATCACCGGCGATTGGACTGCATTTAAACTAACACTAGACGATGATTCATTGTGGACACACAGTCAATGGGCAAATGACAAACGTAAAGAACAACAAAAACGTAGAATCGTTCGCTATGGAGACTATGTAGTTAACTACATGAATGCAGAAGACTACTCCGCAGACCTTGCAGAAACTGCGGAGTATATCAATTTTATGGATCGACAAAATGCTACTAGTTTTATTGAAGTTTATCCTGAGCTAGCAAGTATTCTTTAACTTTACTAACAACTTCAGGAATACTAGCTTCAGCAGAGTTATTCCTGATTTTGTCCATCTTTTCTAAATACTCTAGAAGCAGTTTTGCGTTCTTGACATCGCCTTTGCTTCTTCTAATTGTATTTCTCAACTTTGCCAAACTAGCATTTATTGATTCTGGAATGAATTCTAAATCACTGTACTTGTCAGCAAATGCTTGTTCGTATTCTTCGGCCCAATTGATAATATCAGAATAGTATTCTTCTGGCAATACATTTAAACCTATGTACGTAGGATCAAAAGCAATTTGTAATTTAAAAAATCCGTCATATTGAGTTGGTAATACAGCACTTCTTGACACTACAATTTCGTTGCCTGAATTTTTATATTTGTCCATCCACCACGACATGAGTTTTGGTATTTCGAATATATTTAAAAGACTTAGTGTAGTAGACATAATAACATTAATGCCTTTATTATTTGCACCTTTGTCTAACCAAAAATCAATAGCTCGACTAACTGTTTGCTTTGTATCGCCTTCCCATGTGCTTCCGTAACGAATATAATCATTGACAGGCCCATATGCATCTATACTTAGATTCAATTGTATATTTTTAAATTTAACTAAGTTTTCTAACAATTTAGGGCTAGGAATATAACTGCAATTAGTATAAATTTCAAGACTCATATTTTCGGGATGACCTTTTTCGCAGATTAAATCAATGAACTTAATAAACTCAGGATTAATCATCGGTTCACCGCCGGTGAATTTAACCAATGTCAATGTCTTCAAAGTTTCTTCGGATGGCGAAAAAACTAAGTTATCTAATTTAGGAAATACTTCTCGTTTAATATTTTTACTTGAAGCATTTAATTTTACTTCATCATCGTGCCAAGTAGTACTTAACGTACTGTTACAGCTTAGACATGCTAAATTACAGTAATTACCAAAGCCTACTTCTAGGAATTCTATTGCAGGATTTTCTAATCTATGATTTTTATGCAGATATCCATTGTTATATAAAATACTAGATCCCAGCCTCATTGAAGTGGCAACTTCTCCAGGTGCTTGTTCTTCTGCATAGCATTTATGACATCCACTAATTGGTTGATTTTTTTCTGTATAGTTTCTAGCAGAGTTCCAGTAATTACTATAGAAACTATTTTCCATAGATGATTTTTGTATTACTAAATTCATTCGTTCCGGAACAAGCTGGGCTTGATTATCAATTGATTCTTGGTTGTTACGTGAATTGTCATAATCTTTAAATTCTTTTACAGTATCATACCTACAGCATAATTTGCTCTGTCCACTGGGTTTATATTGTATATGCATCCATGGTAATACACAAAATGAACTGTTTAGTTTTGCATATATTTTACCTGCAAAGTCTTCGTATGGTACATTATTATCATCGCAGAGTTCTACTACGCTTTGATATTCTTTAAAACTTTTCATCCATAAGATATGAAGAATGCCATTGATTGCGGCGTTGTAATTTTCACTATCATAATCATTTTTATTAAAATCTAATTTAACAAATTGCCTAAACACTGATTTAAGATTTGATAATTGATATAAAAATAGACCGAAATCTTTTGCGTCATTGATTACATCAATGTTCAAATATGTAAATTTACTATTTTTAAAAATGTTCCACATGATAGTAAAATTATTGAACCCATGTCTATTAAGTTTTCCTAAAGTACTATTTCTCGGAAATGGAACTCCTCTGACTCCAAATTTTGCTTTAATTTGATCAAGGTGATCATTAAATTTTTTAAAATCGTTTTCGGTGTCAAGATCGCCATCCCATGTTAGCATGTGTTTAAACATTGCAATATGTTTGGGATTTTTATCATAGATGATAAACTCATATTTTTTAAAATTGCGAGTATCTTCTTTTGATATTTGACGATATCCAAAACTTCTAATAAACAAAGAAAATATACTATCGGCAGGTCCGATGTATCTAATAAAGGTATTATTAAGTATACCTTTTTCTTTGTCTATTATTTCGTTATTTAAAAGTTTATATGGTTTATTCATTGTAATGGTTGTTTAATAAATGTTAAGAATTCATCAAATTCTTGTAGTAACTGTAAATCTGTAGCAGGATCTTTGTAATCAACTATACCTGTACAGTTGTTTTTCTTTAAATGTTCTACTACAGCACCTAATTGATTGCGTAATGTTTTATATCCGTAACCAATGATATTACTTCGCCAGCCTGCGATATCACTTAAACATAGATAGACTTTGCTATTTTTAATTTGTTTAGTAACTCGATGTGGTTCTGCTAGTATATCGGCGTGAATAAATTTATGCTCGAGTTGTTTAAAATCTAACCAAGCAGAGTGTAAATGTTCCTCGTTGTCAAAGTTTTTAAGTATATCCAAGTAAGCATCGTCGAATGTATTCATAGAACTCATATGAAAACAATTAGGATGATTATATTTCGTTTTGTAATCTTCTTTGACATCATCCAATAGATGAGTAAAATGACTGCGAGTACCATCCCATTCTTTGATTATTCGTTGTCTAATATCAACACAACCCTTAATAATGTCAAAGTGTATAACTTGTTTTATTGCCGTGCCCGCAGGCTTTTTGGCAGCAACAATTACATCCTTGAATCCGCTACAAGGTAACATTAATGTATCAACATCACCCATGTTATCATAAAATACGTCTTTCAATCGTTCTATAACATATTCTTCTGTATTACGAATAAAACATCCCCACGTATTGTTATCAATACGAATTGGTGTTTTACTTGGCATTACACTTTGCAATACTTTTAAGTATTGATCGGATAATTTTGGCATCAAGTATAAACTTTTCCAAAAATCATTGAACATCTTTGGATTGTTTTCAGGATACATATATGTTTGGCTTTGTCTGATATCATTGCTTAAATTATAAACAGACATGTTGTTTTTCAATGATACGTCTATAATATTCCAACCTTTTTTAACAGGAGTTTTTGCAGATGTTGTGCCTGGAGTAATCATCAATGGAGTATAGTTGTCGTGTATATTTTCTTCACTGCGATTAGGAATCATATGTTCCATTGCAACTTGGCTAATTTGTCCCCACTCTGGACGTCCTAATTTTCGCCATTGCTTTAAGTTTACGATGGCAGTGATAGGGAATAGATAAAAACTCCCTTGCCATTTAAGTGCTTCTGGATCTTCAAACATTAATCTGTTTTCATACTGATCCATGAGTTGACCGCTGACTAGCCAGTTGCCGTCAGTTTTAGCTTCTAAGTCTAGGACATGTTTGATACAGGCTTCGTGGTAGTAATATATGTTCGGAATATTACCTTCCCATGTGAGAATCAAGTAATCGTAATCGCTGGGATTATCTGCTGTTTCTTGTATTGCTTGATCTTCTGTATCTACTATATTAACCAAAGAAGGCAGTTTAACAATGTCAATGTAAATATTTCTTTTATGAAATATTTTTAAACTTTGTCTAATTTCCTCGTCCAATCCAATATTGCTTTTGTCATAGACTAAAGCATTTGAAATTTTCATATTATTCATTTGTAAATTTTTTTCCAATTATTATAATTATTGTAAACTCTGTCAGACCAACTATCGCCTGCCCAGCCATGTGCAATAATGTGATATCTATCTTCGTTGCTGTGATTAAAAACTTCGTGTACGTTATACAAGTTTAATTTAATCGCTCTGCCCTGCTGCCACGGCAAGTAACCAATGTTGTCCATATAGAAGTCGCAGCCTTTTGGATTGTTTAACGCAACGTTAACAGGACCAATATGATTTTCATCTTGCGTTAAACTGTCCTTATGCGGCACAATCCAGCCGCCAGGTGCTAGCTTCATAATACGAATTCTAAAATATTTTTTGTAGTCAAATTGATCTTTAAAGAATTCTCGAATAGTAGGACACCAATCTGCAACGTCTGTCCAACGCCAGGGTGCATCATCATCTGTAAATCCGTAAGTATGGCTACTTTCTGTATGTATGCTACTAAGTCCGTGTATGCATAAACTCGACCATCCTGCATGTAGTTCATGGCTTCGGTGTGGAACATAATGTTTTTGTAAACGCTTTGCTTCAAACAACATTTGGTCCCAGTCTGCTGTATCTTTCCAATCGTCAATGGGTAAAAATGGAATGTCGCTGGACCTAGCAACATCTCTACCGGATTGTAAATCTTGCGGGTATTTAATTTTTGCTGGATAATTGTTTCTTTCTGCAAAAGATTTTGGATCTTCTCCACTTACCCCGTATTCATTTACCAAGTCGTCTGCCATTTGTTTCTCCGGTTATTAACGCTAAATATTTATCTACCTATATAACTTTTAAGGAACCCTATATGTCAACAGTTAATAACTTAATCAAAGCACGACATACTACTCGCTTGATGACGGACAACATCAAGGAAGAAGATATTCAAACTATTTTAGATAGTGCTCGTCGGGCACCTAGTAAAAATAAAATTTACGGATATAAAATATTCTCTCTAACAGAAAGTGTCACAGGAAAGAGATTAAAAAGCGAACTCTGTGATAATATTACTACCTGTGAAGATGACAATGGAAAAGAAATCTATTTGTTACAAACCAAAGCTCCTTTGGTATTATTGTATGTAACGAATCCTGCACCAGAACATCAAATGGTTGATGTAATAGAAAACAGTGGCACCGAAGTATATGATAGAGTATACAGTGAAGTTAAAAGTCAAGTATCAAAAAATGTCATGGTCAAAGGTGCAGTTCGTGATGCAATGATCAGTGCTACTTATGCCCAGTTAACCGCAGAGGACTTGGGCTATGGAACAGCATTTGTTGCCTGTGGCATGGAAGATGTATTGTCTAATAAACAGTTTATGAGATTATTGGCAAAAGAGTTCGGTGATGATTTCTTATCACAGCCAATTGAAGCAGTTGTTGCAGTCTGTATTGGTCCAAAAGACTCGAGGATTCTTGACATTTATGCAGGCAAAGAAGTAGCCACGGAAGAAGAATACTTGGATGGCGAAACTCATTTTAAACGTGGTGGTAGAGAAGAAAGTTTCTTTATTAATCAAAAACAACAAACGATGATTGTCGAACTATGACAGATAGTACATACTGTTCTAAGAGTTGGACTGACGTTAATTTAGATTTCGAAACAAGAACATTACGTCATTGTTGTAAAGCGGAAGGACACAGCTTTCCGGAAACACTCACGGAACAGTTTATTAGCATAGATAGTATTATTCAGCAACGTAGAGAAAAAAGTTTAAACAATGTTGCTCATGAGGATTGCAACAGTTGTTGGAAAGATTATGCCAAAGGCAATAGTGCTTATAGAGACTGGGCCAATCGTTGGACTGACAACTTTATTGGTAATCATAAAACCTTGTTAGGCGATGACAAGTTTATTCATTACATAGAAGTTAAAACGGATAGTACCTGTGATTTGGCCTGTATATATTGTAGTCACACTAGCAGTAGCAAAATTGCACAAGAAGAAGGTGTTAGCATAGAAGCTAAAACAAAAGAAGAAGATTATCTAGTTTTCAAATCTTGGATTAAGAATCATATACAAAGAGAAGATCTGCACTATGGACAACTATTATTTGTATTCCTCGGCGGAGAACCTACTGCCAGTGAACGTTTTTATGAACTGGTAGATTTCATAGAAGAGGCGGCTTCTACTACAGATAAATCTATTCGTTTAGAAATATGCACAAATGGTAACAGTAAAAAGTTTTTAATGGATAAAATCATTGCTAAGATGGATACTAGTAAACTATCGTGGGGTATTGGTATTAGCAACGAAAGCTATGGAGAAACTGCTGAGTTTATTCGTCACGGATTAGATTGGCAACGTTACACTGAAAATTTTAGAAGATACATAACACATCCAAAAACTGAGTTGATTGTATTAAGCCCTACTGTTAACATCTTTAATTTAAAATCGTTTCCAGAATATATCACTTGGGTCTACGAACAGTTTAAAACGTATGCACCCGAAAAGGAATTTACTTGGTACGGTAACTATATTAGTTGGCCAGACGAAATGGATATCTCTCACTTGCCAAAAGAGTATATTAAATATATAGAGCAAGCAGAACAGGCAGTATTAGAATGTTCTAGTGGTACAAAGAATGTATACAAAGAAAACTTTATTACATTCTTGGATACAATGAAGCAACGCATAGGTGCCGCATACAATCCTGACTATAAACAAGTAGCTAGGGAATTTTTAGAACGCAAGCAGACTGTAAAGAAAACAGATAAATTAATTAAGCTAATGGAAAATTTGGACCAATGATAGATCTTGACACAATGCCCTTAAGAGTGTTACAATTAGAAGCCGCAAGAATTATAAGCACAATGCCAGCAACTAACGATAACATATACAAGTTTAATAAAGAAAGTAGACACGATAGTACTGGTTGGTACAAGGCTGCAATTAAATGGTATATAAATGAGTATGGCGGTCTGCCCAGTGAAGCAGGCCCGGGTAAAGATGTTGAATTTATATACAAGGAAGTAGAATGAAGATAGGTATCTTTGGAGATAGTTATGCAGATCCGATTAGTAAAAATTCAACACCCACTTGGATTGATATATTAAATCAACGGCCTAATATTCATTCGTCATCCTATGCAGTCTCAGGCAGCAACATGTATTATAGTGTTGAACAATTTAAAAAAATGCATAAAAAGCATGATAGAAATATATTTTTAGTTACCGGTCCAGAAAGAATATGGGCACGTAGGATTGATTTTATGGATGTTCGTCATTCATTTATTCCAGGAAATGATACTATCGAACACCTCATTGAATTTTATAAAAATTGCAAAGAGCCCGAAAGAACATATTTTTTAAAAATACTCGAAGCACTTCGAATATATTTTACGTTTATTCGAGATTATGAATACGAAGTTTATTTGCAAAAATTAATGATACAAGATCTGCTTAGTATAGATAAAAATTTAATTTTACTTCCTTGCTTTAAAGAATCGATACCATATATTCCATTTGATGTAAACGGATGTTTGTTTGACGTATTTGAAAAAGAAAACCTTTCTTGGGGAATCGACTATAATATACAATATCAGATCGATCGTCGAAATTGTCACATGACAGCTGAAAATAATAAAATATTGGCAGAAAAAATTATTGCTTATATAGAACAAGGCAAGGAAATAGATTTAAATATAAACGACTTTATAAGTCCAAATCTGGAGAGTAAAGATTTTTATATCAAGGAACAAAAATGAAGATAGGAATTTTTGGTGATAGCTTTGCACACTCCCGTATGGATAATCCAACACCAGGTTGGCCAGATATACTTGCAAAAAAATATAAGGTTGAGAATTTATCTGAACCTGGCTCTAGTCTTTATTACTCTGTTGATTTATTTTTAAGAAAACAAGTTACGTTCGATAAAATAATTTTTATTGCAACAAATGTAGGAAGATTGACTTTACCTACACTGAATACAAGAAAAAAATTTATACCAAATTATCATAATGCAGTTGCTTTAAAAGAAGTATTTAAAAATGACACAATTTTCTTAAAAACACTAGATGCGGCCATTGGATATTTCGAATATATACAAAATGTAAATTACGACAAGTTAGTTCATAACTTAATGCTAGAAGAAGTTAAAAGAGTACGTCCTGATGCAATAGTTTTAGAAGCATTTGGTTCTCCTGATTTTGATTCTATGTTTCAAATTCAATTAAAAGAAGAAATAGCTTGGAATTATTCACCGATAGTATCTTCATTTAATGATAGAAGAAACTGTCACATGACTGTTGAGAACAATGCAATCTTTGCAGAAAAAGTAGAAGAATGGCTACACGGAGCTCCGGTGAAAATTAACTTAGATGATTTTGTTACACCAATGAACAAGGAATTTTATTTAAAAAATGAGTGATTTAAAAACAAGCGACTACGACTTTACTAAGATTCCTTACAGCGATTTAGTTAGAGTTGGACAAAGAACAATGCTATACCGTGACATGTTTACTGTGTCGTGGCTACTGGGACGCTACTGCAACTATCGTTGCTCCTACTGCTGGCCATATGCTCGCAGTGATACAAAGGATCATCGCCCTACACCTTTGATGCTACATACTGTAGATGAAATTAAACGGCAGGCACGTGAACGAGGTTTTAATAGTTTCCACTTTAGTTTAAGTGGCGGCGAGCCTACGTTCCATCCTGCTTATATTGACATCCTTAACCACTTGAATGAAGATGCAGCCAATACAAACTATACCAGTGTACACATGACTAGTAATATGAGTCGTCCTATTAAGTGGTTTGAAGAAAAGTATGTACCCGCAGTTAAGAACTTTCACAGAGCTAGTATTACTGCCAGTTGCCATCGTGAACACGTTGATACAGACAAGAAGGTCGAAGAGTTTGCTGATAAGCTAGTTCTATGTCAAGAATACGATACACAAATAACTATTAACATGGTTATGGTCCCTGAGCAGTTCAATGAGATTTATGATTTAAGTTTATATTTCCATAACAGAGGTATCAATGTCACACTCAAGCCACAAAGCGATCCTACAGCAAGTAGAGTAGTCGATGGTTACACACCTGAGATGTTGGCTAAGTTGCACAATGGTATGCCGCAACGTGCGTTCACTGAACAAAAAGCATTAAAGGCCGGTTTAGTAAAACGTCCAAAGCCTACATTCTTAATAGATAAAGCCGATCCTAATCGTAAAAAGCAATACGATATAGATCCTCATTATCAAATTGAGTTTATTGACAAAGAAGGTAAACCTTGGTTTATGGATCAAGCAGAACGCTTTAATGCATTTAACTTTAACAACTTTAACAAGTGGGAATGTAGTAGTGGTTATCGCAGTATTATTATCCGAGAACCGGATGGCACAGTAAAACGTAGCTATAGCTGTAGTGAAGTTCCATTGGGTCATATTGAAACTGGCTTTAAATTATATGACAAGCCAATGCCTTGTGGCGGAACAAGTTGCGTAAGTAGTGCTGACAGTAAGATTCCTAAACGTGCTCCTGGTACTAAATTACCATTGTTTCCTGGAGACAAAAGTTATGAGTAATACATTTTGCCCAATACCTTGGAATTTCCAAGCTGTACGTAACAATGGTGATATTCGTGTTTGTTGTCAAGCCAATGTAACAGAGAATCAAGGTGTAGTTAGACATGAAGACGGGACTCCTTATAATGCAGGCCGTGATAATATGGAATCTGCCCGTAACGCCACTCTAATGAAAGAAGTTCGTAAGAACATGCTAGTAGGAGAGTGGAGTAATGAATGCGGACGTTGTCAACAAGAAGAAGCAAGTGGCTTAAACAGTCGAAGACAATATGAGTTAGATAACTGGAAGTTCAGTATAGACGATGCTCGTTATATTACGGAAGAAGATGGCAGTATTAAAGACAGAAATTTAGAATACTATGATTTGCGCTTTGGTAACTTGTGTAATCTTGCTTGCCGTATGTGCGGACCTACCGATAGCCATACTTGGTATGAACAATGGACCGAATACCATGGCAGTGATGAATACAAAGATACTCATGGAACTGTTAAACTAGAACGTAATGAAAATGGCAGATTATCTACCACTGACTACGACTGGCATAACAGTGAAAGCTTCTGGACGCAGATAGAAGCCAACATTCCAAACATCAAGCACGTTTATATGGCGGGCGGCGAACCTATGATGATTGAACGTCATTACGAGTTTCTACAAAAATGTATCGATGCAGGTCAAAGTAAAAAGATGATCATTGAATATAACACTAACATGAGTAACTTGCCTAAACGTGTGTTAGATATGTGGACTGAGTTTAAACAAGTTCGTGTTGGTGCTAGTATGGATGGCATGGGCGAGACAGTTGAATATCAGCGTTGGCCTTTAAAGTGGAATCAAGCATACAAGAATTTGCAGAAGTTAGATGAATATGCACAAAAGAATCCAAACATACTTGCTTGGTTGGCATGTACAGTAACAGCATATAACATTTGGCACGTGCCTCGTTTTATGAAGTGGAAGTTACAAAGCAGTGGCTTTACTAAGATTAACAGCACAAAGAAACGTCCTATTATAACACATCATGTGGCTCATGGACCAAAGCGTGTTAATGTTCGTGTGTTACCCTCTGATATGAAACAAGAGATAGTCGAATACTACGCTAAATGTATTACAGAATTCAAAGCAGAATATCCAGAAGACATTGCTAAGAACGCAGAAAATATACTTAACAGTATTACAAAATATATGCTAGGTGCAGACTTTAGCGACAAACTTCCTGAGTTTGTTAAGTTTACAAAGTATTTGGATCAAGCTCGAGGACATAGCATATTGGATATCGCTCCCGAATACGCAAGGTTATTTGAATGAAGATAGCGATATACGGAGATAGTTTTGCAGCCAGCAACGGTCCAACAAGCTGGACATCTATACTTAAAAAAAAGTTTGATGTTACGGTTTATGCGTTGGGTGGCACAAGTTTGTTTTGGTCTTATAAAAATTTTATCTCTACATACAAAGACTTTGATACTATAATATTTTTAGTCACAGACTTTGGTAGATTATATGTCGCAGACAAAGACATTGCACCTGCTGTATGTAATATTTTTTGTGTTGAAAATTCTATAAAAACATGCCAAGGACCGTTGCTTAATATTCTTAATGCTGCCAAACAATATTATACTTACCTGCAAGAAGAAGAATATGAACTATCTATGCATTACTTGATGATAGAAAAGATTCAAAATCTTTGTAAAGAATCTAACAAGAAATTGATACTAGTGCCATGCATGTGGTCTAGTCTTCGCCCTGAATTTACTGATACATTTGACTCAACTTTTTGTTTATCTGATATTAACAATAAAGAACGTGAACATTTTGGTGTACCGCACGAAGGTATGTTTGCTGAAAGAAAAGATCGTTTACAAAATCATATCAGTGATGACAATAACCTAATATTGGCAAATATAATGACAGACTTGATAGTAGGTCGTCGACTTAAAGTTGATATTAATAACTTTAATCATAGACCCGACAACGTAGAAATATACTACGATATGGAAAAATTAAAAAGCATAAAATGAAAATATTAATATCTGGCAATCCTGCATATGGTTTAGCACAAGCACTAAACTTAGAACTAGCAGATCACGAACTTACGTTTGTAAGTAGAACAACTCATAAGTTAGATTTAACTAAAACAGAGAATCAACAAGTATTTGCTGAAATGAGCTTGAATTATGATGTAGTTATCATTAATAGCGCATTATGGAAGTTTAATCAAACTCTACTATTAGAAGCAGTATATAAGAAACTCAAATCTGAAAGTCGACAAACTCTTATCATATGTGTAGGCAGTACTACTGATAGAGTGATGAAAGCCACAGACTGGCTTTATAACGCAGAAAAGAAAGCATTACGTGACTATGCTAATAGTTTAGGGATGACTGGTGTATGGGCAAAGAATCCACGAGTTAGTTTAATTAGCTTTGGTTCATTGAGTAACGTACAAGAAAAACATCCGGATAGAAAAACAATGCCAATAAGAAAGGCTGCTGAGTATGTTAAATGGATACTCGAACAGCCTGCTGAATTTCACATAAATGAAATCAGTATAGATCCTTTACAAACCTAATTTTTCTTTAAACTCTTTTAGTTCTCTAACACCAAGCCCTGCGTCTAAGCCCAGGGCTTTTTCGTCATTGCCATATTTCTCAACCATAGTTGACCATTTTTCTTTACTAATCAAACTCTTAACTAGCTCGTATTCTCCAGCACTTAGCTTAACTGAGTTAACAGCATAGTCTTCAAATGCTGAACATGCTTCCGGGAACAATGGTTTGACTAGGTCATACATTGCACCTGCAAACTCACGGATCTCCCATTGTGCATGTGGATCCATACGCAAGCGAGCCATATGTAGGAAGTTCTTCAGGTTGGCTTTCCAATACAATTCTGTATATCCGCCTACTGGAAGCACACTTCTAGCTAACTCACGTGCTAATCCATTATCGTCTTTACCTAACAGGTTTGCATATTCTTTGTATGCATTATGAAAGCTACGTTGGAAGGCATGTTGTACATTACGTTTGTCTTGCCAGTCCCACTCTGAGTCTTCGCGACCTTGCTTGTTAGTTGTGCTTTGTTTTTGGATTTGTTCTAGTTCAGGAATGTAAAACTCATCTGTAAGCACACTATAACGAGCACTATATTCGTTCATGCTGGCAGTACGATGACGTACAAGTTGTCGCATAACAAAGATAGGAAGTTTAATGTGGAACTTT
>ENA-OSIY01000342-OSIY01000342.1-marine-metagenome-genome-assembly--contig:-NODE-342-length-26663-cov-6.467351_pt1 | contig 26663 bp, 16 predicted proteins | sample MGYA00237884_ERZ534233 | MGnify/ENA primary metagenome ERZ534233 (study PRJEB26412, sample SAMN06343840) | marine metagenome | isolation source: estuarine water | place: USA: Columbia River Estuary... | reverse complement strand
TTTCTCTTTTTTCCTTCTGTTTATTCTGCTAACAAATCAAATTTTATTCATTTGCACAAACATAGGATGACGCACTGGGGGCGAATAAAAATCGAGATACCTTTAATAACGATACATGATAAATCAATCAAAACCTTACATCTTTCACCTCCAACTGCAAAGAAACCTTATTTTTCCAATGGTTTTCATTAATCGAATAACATGCACTAAACCTATTTCCAGATGAAATTTGTTTTGAAAAAATGGCCTGACGAAAAGCAATTGCTGGAAATTTTTTGGATGTATTTTGAATAGAACTCAATTCTAATTTCAAATGCTCTTGCCCTAAAACACTGCATTCTCCGTTGTTGATGAAATCGTTGGAGGAAAAAATTGGTGTTTCGTTGCCCGGACCGAAAGGCTCGAATTGTTTTAATAAGCGGTGAAATTTTTCGTCGATATCGTTGATAGACAATGTGTCTTCCACCATGATTTTAGCTTGTAATAATTCGCGAGGAATTGAAGCTGAAACTACCTCTTCAAACTTTGCTTTAAACGCAGGATAATCTTCTGCTTTCATCGTCATTCCAGCAGCATGATCGTGTCCGCCATACTGTTCTAATAAATCACCACACTGTTCAATCGCTTCTAAAATATTAAAACCTTTTACCGAACGTGCACTACCTGTAATTTTTCCATCTGCTTCGGTAAAAACCAAAGTGGGACGGTAATATTTTTCTTGCAAACGAGACGCTACAATACCCACCACACCTTTGTGCCATGAAGAATTGAAAACTACCGAAGTACATTTTTCTTCTTCACCAATTAACAATTGCAAGGCTTCTTCTGTAATCGATTTTTCAATGCTTTTTCTTTCTTCATTATAGCTGTCGATGGCAGAACCAATATCATCGCGCATTTGTTTATCTGAACTCACCAACAACTCAACTATCTCGCTTCCGCTGTATAATCTTCCGGCGGCATTGATACGCGGACCGATACCAAAACCAATGTCGCTCATCGTGAGTTCGCCTCCTTTTCGTTTGGCAATGGCTATAATGGTTTGCAAGCCGGGCGACGGATTTTGATTTAATTTTTGCAAACCATAATAAGCCAAAACCCTATTTTCACCAACAATAGGAACAATATCGGCGCCAATGCTAACTGCCAATAAATCGAGATAACGGAAGTATTCTTCTTTCTCCAATTCATTCTTTTCGCAATACGCTTGAATCAACTTAAAGCCCACGCCCGCTCCTGATAAATGCTTGCAAGGATACGCACAATCTTTTCTTTTGGGATTAAGCAGTGCCACAGCATCGGGCAAAATTTCTCCAGGTTGATGATGATCGCAAACAATATAATCTATTCCTTTTTCTTTTGCTGAAGCAATTTTATCTACCGACTTGGTACCACAATCTAAAGAGATGATTAATGTGAAATTATTTTCTGCAGCAAAATCAATAGAATCATTAGAAATACCATAGCCCTCTTTATATCTATCGGGAATATAAAACGACAAATTATCAGTGAGATTTTTGAGGAACAAATACATCATCGAAACCGCTGTTGTGCCATCCACATCGTAATCGCCAAACACCAATATCTTTTCATTTTTTTTAAGAGCCAATTCTAATCGAGCCACCGCCTTATCCATATCCTTCATTAAAAAAGGATCATGAAGAAATTCTAAGTTAGGTCGAAAAAAGGTTTTTGCTTCTTCAAAATTGGTAATACCTCTATTCAACAACAACTGGGCTAAAACAGGATGTATCCCCAAGCGTTTTGCTAATTCCTCCTTTTGAGCCGAAGAGTGCGAAGAGATATTAATCCACTGTTTGTTTAACATGATGTAAAAGTAAAAAATAGTAGACAAGATTTTTATTAAATTCGCGCTATCAAAAACGGCAGTAATGAAAATCGGTATCGTTCAACAATCCAATAGCGCCAACATTTCGCAAAACATCGAAAAGTTGGAAAAAAACATTCGTGAATGTGCAGCAAAAGGTGCTCAATTGGTGGTTTTACAAGAGCTTCACAATGGCTTGTATTTCTGCCAGACTGAAGATACCAACCAATTCGACCAAGCAGAAAGTATTCCTGGTCCGTCTACTGATAGGTTTGGAAAACTAGCGAAAGAACTAGGTATTGTATTGGTCACTTCATTATTTGAAAAACGCGCTGCTGGCTTATATCACAACACATCTGTAGTTTTTGAAAAAGATGGCTCAATAGCTGGAAAATACCGCAAAATGCATATTCCAGATGACCCAGCTTACTACGAAAAATTTTATTTCACGCCGGGTGATTTAGGATTTGAACCCATACCCACTTCATTAGGAAAACTAGGGGTGTTGATTTGCTGGGATCAATGGTACCCAGAAGCAGCAAGATTGATGGCATTGGCAGGTGCTGAATTGCTGATTTACCCAACCGCAATTGGCTGGGAATCGAGTGATAAAGAAGAAGAAAAAAAGCGACAATTGAATGCTTGGGTGAGTGTACAACGCGGACACGCAGTGGCTAACGGATTGCACGTTATTTCTGTTAATCGTGTGGGACATGAAGCAGATCCCTCAGGAGTTACCAATGGTATTCAATTTTGGGGAAATAGTTTTGTTGCTGGTCCGCAAGCAGAATTGATTCATACCGCAAGCAACGACAAAGAAGAAAATATTGTTTTAGAGATAGACATGAAACGCTCAGAGCAAGTGCGGCGCATTTGGCCTTTTTTCCGCGACCGTAGAATTGATGCTTTTCAAGATTTAACAAAAAGATTTAGAGATTAAAAAATAAAAATATGGCAGCAAACGACAGCACAACTTCAGCTTCAATCGACTCCTTACAAATTGTACCTAAAATTATTGATGAAAAAACCGTTCAGGGTATCACTCAATATTTTCCTGAGTTTATGCATGAAGAATATTTAGGTAATTCTTTAGACAGATGGATTATTGCATCGGCAGGCATACTTCTTTCCATTGTTGCAGCAAAACTCATCTACTGGATTATTTCAAACGTTGTAAAGAAATTTACAGCGAAAACCAAAACCAATCTTGATGATTTATTGATTGAAAAACTCGAAGGTCCGGTAGCCTTTGCTATTGGATTGTTTGGTATTTGGATTTCTACCGAAATCTTACATTTTGCGCCAGGCTTCGAAACATTTCTTCGCGCAATTTTTTACATAGCTACTTTAAGCAATATCGCATGGTCTTCAACCCGCTTGATTGATGCTTTAATTGATGAATATATTGTGCCGCTTACCGAAAAATCATCGAGTGATTTAGACGACCAAGTTCTTCCTATAGTGCGAAAGGCTTTAAAAATTACCGTATGGATTATTGCCATCATTATTGGCTTAAGCAATGCTGGTTACGATGTAGGTGCTTTAATTACAGGTTTAGGAATTGGAGGTTTGGCCTTCGCGTTAGCAGCTCAAGATTCGATGAAAAACCTATTTGGAGGAATTACTATTTTCACCGATAAACCCTTTAAAATTAAAGATCGAATTATCGTAGCAGGAACAGATGGTGTGGTAGAAGAAATTGGAATTCGCTCTACCCGTATTCGCACATTGATGGGGAGAAGAGTTACCATTCCCAATTCAATCTTTTCAAACACAGGAATTGAAAATGTTACCTCAGAACCATTGTTTAAAGTGGTGATAAATTTGGGTTTAACTTACGATACTGGTTATGGTAAAATGCAGGAAGCAATGACTATTTTAAAAGAAATTGCCGATAAAAATGATGGGGTTGAAAGCAACTATGTAATCAACTTCAATAAATTTATGGAGTCGTCATTGAATATTGAATTCTCTTATTTCATCAAAAAAGACAAACAACCACCTCTCGTTCAAACAGAAATGAATTTGGAGATCATGCGTCAGTTTGAAGAAAAAGGATTGACCTTCGCGTACCCAACAAGAACCGTTTATCAAAAAACCGTGTAGGCCGATAGTTCCTTCGGGGTACCTCAGGATGACAACCACTCTCAAAACTCACTCTGATTGCTGTGTTTGTCATCCTGAGGTACCCCGAAGGAACTATTGCCCTCCACTTAAAATCAATATATGTCGCAAAGTAAACTCATCATCGTTCCCACGCCCATTGGCAATCTCAAAGATATTACTTTGCGTGCTTTAGAAGTATTAAAAGATTGCGACTTTATTTTAGCAGAAGATACACGCACTAGTTTGCGTTTGCTGCAGCACTACGAAATAGAAAAAAAACTTTATCCATTCCACCTCAACAACGAGCACACTGTATTGCAAAAGGTAGCCGATGAAATTGGCAATGGAAAAACCGCAGCTTTAGTTTCAGATGCTGGCACTCCAGGAATTTCTGATCCTGGATTTCTATTGGTTAGAGAATGTGTTGCTCGCGGAATTGCTGTGGAGTGTTTGCCTGGTGCAACCGCCTTCGTGCCTGCATTGGTAACCTCGGGCTTGCCTTGCGATAAATTTCATTACGAAGGATTTTTGCCGCATAAAAAAGGCCGACAAACACGATTGAAATACTTAGCTCAACTTCCCGAAACCATCGTTTTGTATGAATCTCCACACAGAATTGAACGCTGTTTGAATGAAATCAAAGAATTTTTTGGAGAGAATCGCCAAATATCATTCTGCAGAGAGATATCTAAAATGTTCGAAGAAATAAAACGAGGAACCGTCTATGAAGTAATAAATTCAATGACTCCCAATAGTTTCAAGGGAGAAATGGTAGTGGTTATCGCCGGCTACGAATCACCCAAGAAAACAAAATATAATTCTGATTTAGAATCGGAATAAAAGAAATTTTAGAATTTAATTTGGAATTAACATTAATCTTAGGATATTTGTAGCCTAATATTTTATTACAATGATTAAGAACATGAAAAAAATCAAAGATTGGGGTTTAGGATTAAACACACCACTATTGATTGCAGGACCTTGCAGTGCTGAAACACAAGAGCAAGTTGTAGAAACAGGTAGAGAAATTGCTAAACACGGAAAAGCTCAAGTCTTTAGAGCAGGTATATGGAAACCGAGAACTAGACCAGGATCTTTTGAAGGTATTGGTGAAGAAGGTTTGAAGTGGATGAACGAAGTGAAAAAAGAAACAGGAATGTTGCTTACCACTGAGGTTGCTACTACAGAGCACGTTGAATTGGCATTGAAACACGGTATCGATATTTTATGGATTGGTGCACGTACTACAGTGAATCCTTTCTCTGTGCAAGATATTGCTGATGCATTAAAAGGTGTGAATATTCCGGTGATGGTGAAAAACCCAATCAACCCAGATATCGCTTTATGGATTGGTGCAATGGAAAGATTGGCGAACAGTGGTATCGATAGAGTTGCTGCTATTCACCGCGGATTCTCTTCATTCGAAAAATCTCCTTTCCGTAATGCTCCTATGTGGGAAATGGGTATCGAATTGAAAACTCAATTCCCTAATTTGGATATCATTTGTGATCCCTCACATATTGCTGGAACACGTGAATTGATTCCTTATGTTTCTCAAAAAGCATTAGACTTAGACATGGCTGGTTTGATGATTGAAACACACATTACTCCTTCTGTTGCTTGGAGCGACGCGAAACAACAAGTTACGCCAGATAGATTAAATGAGTTGTACAACGCTTTAACGTTTAGAACAGCTTCTTCTGACAATGTTGAATTTGGCAGCAAACTAGAAGCTTTAAGAGCTGAAATTGACAGATTAGACGATCAAATTTTTCATACCATGGCAACACGTATGAATGTAGCGCAACAAATTGGTGAGTTCAAAAAGAAGAACAGCGTTACTATCTTACAAGTTGGTAGATGGGAAGAAATCATCAACAAACGTATTGCTTTAGGTAAAGCAATGGGCTTAGACGAAGACTTCGTGAAAAAATCATTGGAGTTGATTCACCAAGAATCTATTCGCCGTCAGAACAATGTGATGAACGAAAAAACTGAAATGGCAGGAAAATAAAATCTAGAAATAGGTTGATAAGAAATCCCTCGAAGAAATTCGGGGGATTTTTGTTTTTGTATACATGTAGGGGCGTACCCTTGCGGTCGCCCTTATTGACACTATACTATTGGGCGACCGCAAGGGTACGCCCCTACAATACAAAAAAGGGGCTGTCTCGAAAGACAGCCCCTACTTTAAAAATGAAAGGGAAAGGAAACTATTTATTAATCACAACTCTTTGAGTTGAGATGAACTCGTCATTCTGAATTCTGATTGAGTACACACCGTTAGCAAGATTATCAACATTGATTTCTTGTTTCACATTTGCGTTTACAGATTGAGAAATGATCGTTTTACCATTCATATCCAACAATTCGAAAATTGCATTCTCAGACACCAATACATTTAACACACCGCTGCTTGCAGGGTTAGGATAAACGCTAATGTTTTGAGATTTAGCAAATTCAACTAAACCGTCAGTTTTACCAGCAATTACAGTTTTTGCAGAATCACCATTTAAATACGCTTGCGCAGTAAGTAAATCAGAAGCTGTTAATTGGTGACCTTCGTTTACATTGAAACGAACGTAAACCACAGCTTGATTCATAGTGTACTCTTCTAAACTGTTAGAAGTAAATCTTAACGTTTGGTCATCATTGTTGAAGTGAGACAAAGACTCCATTGAAGCATTGTTTACAACAGATGAGAAAGATAAGTTGTTGTTGAACTGCATAGAGAAGTCTAAAGCATTAACAGCATTGTTAGAAGAAATAGAAACTGGAACATCTACATAACCATTACCTGAAACAGCATTTGCTACATCAAACAAAACAACATCGCTGTTTTCTGTTTTGAAAGCACTGTTTGGAGAAGCAGTTAAGAAGTTACCGTTAACGTCACCTAACAAGATACCTTTGTAAGTGTTATCAGTGATAGTAGCACAAGTAGCGAAGTTAGCAACTGGTAAAGCTTGGCAGAAAGCAACTTGTGGAACTCTAGCTTTAGAGAAACCTGTACCATCATTATTAGGGAAGGTAGCAGATACTTGGTAAGCTGAAGTAGCTAACAATAATGAATCAACAAAGATCCAGTCTTTAGAAGGCTGAGCTACAATTTTAACACCTTGGTTGTTGTAGTTCCAAGCTTGTTTGAACTCAGGAATCAACAATACTGTTCTTTGGTTGATTTGAGTTACGTCACCTGCAGAAACTTGACCATCTTCGTTCACGTCCATTGCGATGATTTGGTAAATAGAAGGAGTGAAAGTAACATCTTTCAAAATTACTTTTCTCACTTGCAATGCATCGAAACCATTTACAACTGGCTGAACATCGGTAGTAGCCAAGATATCTTTCTCGATATTGATGCTTAAACCGTTGTTGATGCTGTAAGTAAATTTACCAGCTAAATCAGGTTGAACTGCAACTGAACCTTTAGTTGTACAGCTAGAGTTGTTTCCGTAGATATTAGTAATTAAGTGATCATTAGGGTTACCAGCGTTGTATTGAACCGGACTAGCAGTTCCCATGAATCTTAAAGTACCGTTAAAAATAGAATCTTTGTAAGTGATATATTTACCAGCAGAAGCCAATTTAGTGCTTACGCTAGTGATATAAGACTCCTCTAAGTTAGAGATAGAAACTACAGCAGTATCAACAGATTGGAAAGCACCTGTTTTAGTAAACTCAACACAGAATAATTCACCTATACCATCGAAAGTAGCGTTAGCAGGAGCTGTTAAGTTAAAGAAAGCAGAGATGTTGATTGTACCATCACCGTTGATTTGGTTGATTACATCGAATTGAGATGCAGTAGCTAAATCACCCCCTTTAGTGATAACACCAGTTGGAGTTAATTTAGTAGCATCGTAAGCCAACACTAAGTCATAACCAATTACATCATGCACAGTATCTGCAGCTAATACAGGTAAACACACTGTAGTAGGAAGACATGTAGCAGTTACAGTTCCAACACCGTAAGGCAATGCATTTGGATCGGCAATAGTTAAGTTAATTGCAGCAGAAGTAGTAATTGCACCTTTGTTATCAGTTGCTTTAGCAGTGAAGCTAGCAGCACCAATTGCAGAAGTCCAGTTAACAGAGTATGGAGATGTATTATCTACACCAACAGATACGTTGTTAACGAAGAACTCAACTTGAGATACAGAACCATCAGCATCAGCAGCAGTTGCATCGATAGTTACTACAGCAGGAGCTGTAAAAGTAGCGTTGCTTGCTGGAGAAGTTAAACTTACAGTAGCAGGGATGTTGTTTGCAACAGAAATAGAAGAGTTAGCAGACGTAGTCGCTAAACCTCTGTTATCTGTAGCAATTGCTTTGAAGGTATGAGAACCAACAACTGCAGTGTAAGCATAAGTGAATGGAGAACTATTATCAGTACCAACTGAAACGTTGTCTACGAAAAACTCTACAGTAGCAACTGAACCATCAGCATCAGCAGCAGTAGCAGTAACAGTAACAACATCACCAACGATAGCGTTAGCAGCATTGCTTACAGAAACTGTAGGCGCTTGGTTGTTAGCAACAGCTAAAGCAACCGCAGTTGAGGTTTTTGTTGCACCTTGGTTATCGGTAGCTACAGCAGTTACTGAATGGTTACCCAAAACAGCAGTGTAGTTAGCAGCGAATGGAGATGAAGCATCAACACCTACAGAGATACCATCAACAAAGAACTCAACTTGAGCAACAGAACCATCAGAATCGGCAGCAGTAGCAGTTAAAGCTACAACATCACCTGTGATAGCAGTTGCTGGAGAAGATACCGTTACAGTTGGAGCTAAGTTTGGAGCCAATCTTAAAGACGCTAAAGCAATCTCAGCACCTACTGGACTTCCAGAAACGAAGTTTTGTGCACCTCCAGATGGAGTACCAACTTGAATGTTTAATTCGAAACCAAAATCACCATCAGTAGTGAATTGTCCGATTAATACTCTGTTAGCAGCAGTTGGACCACTTACACCACCCAATACATAATATGCACCATCATTAGTGATAAAAGAACCACCTTGTTGACTCACAGCATCAAAGATACCACTAGCTGGATCGAAACCGATAAAACCTGGATTTGCAATAGTACCAGTGATGTTACCATCTTTAGCACCTACACCAGAAATTGGATCGAAATCAGCACCATCATTGATCAAAACAGTAGAAGAAGTAAACATTGTTCCGTCACCATCTTCAGATCTAAGTACACCTACTTTACCAACGGCAGTGCTACCAAAAGAGAAGTATGAATCCAAACCTACAGTTCCTGCTTTAGTGTTGTTTACAGTATTAGAAGGAATAGTGTTACCTCTGAATTCGTCGTTAAAAAACGTAGTAGAAGAAGTGATTTTCAAAGCATGGTTTACGTCACCATAAACCGATTGAATGTTGTAACCAGGTAACATGTCGGCATACACTCTGTACGTTACAGAACCTACAGGAAGCACACCAGCACCGCTAGCGGTAGCAGCAGCAGCATCAGCAGCATTGGCAACGTAGTATTTTTCAACGACTACGTTTTCCAACCCATTTTGCGCTTGAGCGTACCCTAGCGAGGCCAAAAATAAGCCTATGGTTAGTTTTAAATTGTTAGTTTTCATTTTAATTTTTTGTTAGTTTTTGTAGTTTTAGACTATTTGTTTAATTGACCGAATTTAGATCCTAGTAAGTTGAAGTCAGTTACGTTAGTGATACCATCTTTGTTGATGTCGGTAGGATTTGCGTTAGTCAAACTTTCCATAGTGATTAAACCAAAATCAGATAACCAGCTGCTGTTAGCTTCAGTTGAAGAGAACGCACCTTTGTAGTTAACGATAGTGAAGAAACCATCATTTGGAGGAGTGCTTGGAGAAACTAAGTTAGAAGAAGGAACAGCGTGAACTTCAGTAGTCATAGAAGTATTACCAGCACCAAATACCAATGCAGTAGTAATACCAGCAACTGAAGAAACAATTTGGTTACCATCTGTAGTTAAGAATTGTAATGAATCAGCAGCATTTGGAGCAACTGGATGACTGTTGATAATTGTAGCACCAGTTAAATCTTTGATGAATGATCCAGAAGTTGCTGTAGTTGTTTGAACCAAGTTACCTCTTGTGAAACCATAGTAAGCAGCACCTGCTGGTTTAATGATCACGTTGTCTTTAATGATTAAAGATTGTTTTGCAGGGTATTTAATACTGTTGCTAGCAGTATATTGCTCTTGGTAAGCAGTAGTGCCGTTTGTCCATTGGTCGTAAGCATCACCTTTTGTAGTTGCATTACTACGAGCTTCAGAGAAGTGAACACCAGAACGGAAGTTAGCAAAAATAGAGTTACGAATAGAACCAGCTGCATTTTCTTTCGCCATGATACCAGCGTGACCTACGTTATCGTAACGGTTGATAATTTTACCATTAGAAATCATAGTTGCATTCCAAATTTGTGGATTAGATTGGAAAGGGAAAGAAGCAAATTTAATTCCTTGGTTGTCATCACCATCAGCTTCAAAACCATTATCAGAAGCACCTAAGTTACCAGTGTTTAATGAATCGGCAGCAACTGAAAAAATAAATTGAGCTTTTCCTTTGTAACCTAAATCGTAGTCAAATTTGTCATCATCACCAAAGAAAGAAGACACATATTTAACGTTTACAGTTCCACCGAAATATTCAATTTCATCATCACCAGCAGCAACAACTTCAATATGCTCTATTTTAGTTCCACTACCTACAGAGTATAATGAAAGTGAATTGATTTCATTACCTGCAGAAGCACCACCTAATAATGCACCACAATGTCTCAAAGAAACATAAGTTAATACACCAGAGTTATCAGCGTCGTTTGCAGTTGGAAACGCAGCATCACCAGCACCAAAACGAGTATAGCCATAAGTATGGTTAGCAACCAAACCTTCAGCATTACCTACACCGTCAACACCAGTACCATTAGCCAATCTACCAGAAGAACCGTTAGCAGCTTGAGTTAAATTGTTTTTTGCAGTACCTAAAATAATAATACCACCCCATTTAGAAACGTTAGTTAAAGAGTAAGTACCTGTCATGTCATCTTGATTTGTAGTGAACACGATGTTACAATCTTTAGTACCTTCTGCCATGATCTTAGCACCTCTTTCAATGATGATAGCACCAGTTAAAAGTGGATCTGCATTGAAAACACCTTGTACTACAGTCCCCGGATCAATAGTAAGTGTGTAAGGAGCTGGAACATAAAGCTGACCAGTGATAGTCCACAATTTGTCGCAAGTTAAATGCACATCACCTGTAAACTCAGTTACAACTCTTGCAGTAGTTGTTGGGAAAAAAGTGTTTACGCTAGTTACAGTTCTTGTAGGAACTGTAGGGCAGCCACATTTCGACCCAATAGTTGTTTCATTGGCTTGAGCAAAGCTCGTTGCCATAGTGCCAACCGCAAAAAGGGCAGTAGCAGCTAATTTTGTAAAGTTTTTCATTTTCATCTTTTTTTAGTTTGTTGTAAATATTAGTTTGTTCGCGTTTTAAGTTTTCGAACGAGGCAAAGTTGCAGCAACAAGCTATGCTGTGCATTAAAGGTTTCTTATGAAATAAATAAATCGAAGAGGATTTTATGTTAAGTCGATAAGCCTTTTTGGAACACTGAATTAACAAACAAATTGAGGTGAAAAATAAGTTAATTCAAAAGTAGTTGGAGGTGTTTTTAATGGGCGGATATGTTAAGCAAAGAACCAGACTAATCTTTCACACAACGAACACTAAAGCCGTGGCGTTTGTCGGCATAAAATCTAAAGACATTTGTTTTTTGATAATCAAGATATCGATACCAAGCATCGTTATTGTTTAACGTGGACGACCACCAAAAACCTGTATATTTGGGCCCTAAGCCAAAAGTACCATTAAATATTCTGCAGCCCGCTGGCAATGCAGTGAAACCACTTTCATTGGTAGGCCAATTGGTATATTTTGCCGGCACAACAATTTCCCAAAATTTAGTAGAATTGGCGTTAGCCGACTGTGCAATTTTAAGTTTGGTTCCTTGTGTTGTTCCTCTCCAAGAAATACTATCTGCAGAAATTCTTTCCATCCCTAAATTCATTTCTAGTATTTTCCATTCTTCATCACTTGGCACATGCCAACCTTCTGGAGCTATTTTACGCGAATCACTTGCAGCAAACCAATTGTATAAAAAACCAAAATCACCTGAAGTGCTAAATTTGCAATAAGCAGCAGTGTCTTTTAACCAATCACCAGAAGTTGGATGATAAAGTATAGAATCACCATTCAAATACGTTTTAACACGCAAGTCTTCGGCCATCCACCATTGGTCGCCAATTTTTACCGTTGCATAAACATTGCCTTCTCTATCGGTAAGGGTGCCTGTTTCATTCTTTGAAACTGGATCAACCTGCTTTGGTTTGCAGCTTGCCTGCATAAAAAAAATCGAAAACAATAGCGCAACCACAGCAACAGCAAAACTTTTTATTTTCAAAATATTTCTCATTTTGTACAATCTTAATTCTTGATAAACTTTTTAATGTTGTGCTTGCTTTCAGAAGACAATTGAATGGTGTAAAAACCGCTGGCTAATGAAGAAATATCAATTTGCAATTTATGAGTAGCAGCATTATTCTCAACGTTTTTATTGAACACCAAACGTCCAAATGAATCGAAAATACTATATGACTTCAATTCATCTTCACTTTCGATACCATCTAGGGTGATTGTTTCGTGAGCAGGGTTTGGATACAATTCAAACGACAAAGTATTCAATTCCTCAATATCTAAACTCGGACAAACCACGCTGATATCTCTATCGGCACACAAGCCTGGGTAACAGCAAAAACTAGGCAAACTAAAATTAGCTTTAGAATCGAAATTACATGCTTTGGTATCCATACAACCCAAAACAAGAGGCGTTTTGCAAGCAGAAGGCATCGAGCATCCGTAAGAAGAACTGTATTCTAAATAATTTTTATCCAAGCATCCGCAAGGAATAGGATAATTTAAAAATGCTTTTTGAAAAACATTTGAAACCAATGAATCAGCACCATTTTTTGCAACATATAAAAGTGTGTGCCCTTCGGCATCTTCTATCTCGACATTCAATGAGAAATAAATTTTTCCTTTGGTGGTCAATTGCGCAATCAACACTTGGTTGCTATCTCTATTTACCCCCATTACTCCCGAATTATAAATAAAAGCATCATTACTCTTAAATTCATTTCCCTTTTTTACAGAACCAAAAATAGTAGTGTCGCTACCAAAACCATCATCGAAACCATTTTCTATCCAAGTGTTGGGAAGCACGGCCATGGTATCTAATCCATCGAAAGAAGTTAATGGAATACCTGCCACAGCATCGTTGTTAATAAGCAATCCTTCAGCAATCATTTCACTCCCACCATCGTTATTTGCACCACCCACCAATGAACCATTTCTGTCTTGACTTTTAAGCACTCCGAAATATGTTTTTCCACTAGGCTTAGAAAGAGAAACCTGTCCTAAAGTAAGCCAAGAATCTAAAGCCGTTACACCTTCCCCATATCGGTTGATATTAAAATTTCTACCAAAAGTTTGTCCTTCAGTGGTGTGATTGTAAAAAGTAGAATCACCCGAAATTTTCAATTCGTGATTGGCATCACTGTATATTTTTTTAAGCTTACATCCTTTTGCCATATCGATGTAAATTCGATATGTGGTAGAATTGACGCTTATCGCAGAACCATTGGTATCTGTAGCATCGCTGGAATTAGAAATATAATACTTCTCAATAATTACATTTTCCAACTGAGCATTTACAGAAATGAAAAAAGAGAAAACGAAAATTATGATTGTGGAATATCGAGCTTTCATACAATTACTTAATTACAATTTATAGGCAACACTTAAAGTAAAATTGGTTCCGTATCTAAACCTATCGTAATCTTGGTGGTAAACACCATCGTCTGTTCTGTAAGTTCGCACTCTTGCATAATTGAGCACATCATTTACTTTTAGATTGACACTAAAAAATTCGCCTAATTTTTTCGACACTTTAAAGTCAACCAAATGTCGGGCACGCTCATAAACAGAAGGAATAAACTGATCCCCCTGAATTACCAAACGAGAGCCCTGCACGTTATAACTAACAGTCATTTGCAAACCAATTGAATCGGCGCTGTAAGTAAGAATACCATTAACTAAATAAGGAGCTTGACCAAATAAAGTACGTGTTACCTTTTCTCCATCAACAAAACCTCCCTTACCATCAGATAATTTTTGTTGAAAAACAGAACGAGAATTAACAAAAGTTATATTGGTTCTGAATTCAAAATACTTACCCAATACTTTTTTGCCTTCAATTTCTACACCTCTCAACCAAGATTTATTGGGGTTATTTGTCCAAGAAAATCCTGCTGGACCTTCATAAAACTCGATATAATCTATAAAGTCTTTGTAAAATAAACTTAGTGATACGTTATCTCCCTTTTTAAAATAAGATTCCAATCTCAAATCATAATTGTTAATCTTAACCATTTTGAGCGCCGTGTTTCCTTGCACCAAAGTGTTGTATTCATAATCGAATACAGCTACAGGTGAAAGTTCTCGTAAACTCGGACGAGCGACAGTTTGGCTAAAATTAGCTCTTAAATTGATAGGACTTTTTACATCTTTTCTTAATTTGTAAATTGCAGTTGCGCTTGGCAGAAAACTAATTTGGTCTAATTTACCTGGGTTAATTAATCCCGCATCGGTAATAAACCTTCGTGGGTCGTCTACTGCCAATTGCAGAGAATCGAACAATTGAACATCAGTGTACAGAAATGCGTGTTCAACTCGCAAACCACCCACCATTCTCAAACGAGAAGAAACATTGTAATCGGCCATAGCATAAGCAGCAGAAATATCGCTATAACCCATCATACTGTTGAAAGGACGAGCATCCATAAAATAAGCACGCAACAATCGTGCTGTTGGTCCTTCGCTTAATGTAACATCACTAAAATCAAATTTATCTATGCTCAATGGATCGCTATTAGGATTAGAGAAAACAATTTCAGCCGAACCCAGAATGTTTGGCACCAACGACAAACCATACTGTTTGTAATCTCTATCTAAATGTTGGTAAGCTCCGCCCACCTTAATTTTTCTAGTTGCACCTTCCACCTCATCTCCTTTTAAAGGAATCTCCACCGACAATTTTGAATCAAACAAATTCTCATTTAAATATCTAAAATATCTTGCCGCATTGATTACATCTCTGTTTTGATTTAAGGTATCGGTGGACAAACCTACCACCTTAAAATCGGGAACGATACTACTACCCGTTGTGTAGGAAGCATTGCCAATTATTTTAATTTTTTTAGGCAACAAATGTTCTGTTTTGGCTTGATAAATAAATTGTTTTCTCGATTCGTAAAACTGCCGATGTAATTCACCCAAAAGTCCTAATGGATCTGTTGCAACACCAACATTATTTACACCATTCATATTGGGCATAAAAAGCAAAGTGATACCATGATTCTTGTGGTACTTATAGGCAAGGTTCACTAATGCACTCCATTCATTGGTTTGCTTGCTAACTCTTTGATATAGCGTATCAACATTTCTAAATAATCCATCATTATCTGCTGGTTCAACAATTCTTTGGAACTCAGAATTAGGATCATACTGAGTGGCAGAAGAATAACGAAAACCAGTAATTAACCCTAAAGGTTTTTTAAACAATTTAAATTGATTGCCAAAAGTGAAACTTTGAGAAAAATTCAATGGCGCCTTCATCATGTTGGTTCGCCAGTTGTTGGGCAAAGATTGATTGTATTTTGCTGCATCGGCATTCATTTTTCGAAAAGCCTCGGCCTGATAAGGCCCGTCGCTGTATTTTTGTTTAGCCTGAGCAACAGCCAAAGGGTCGTTAAATTCTGTTTTACCTAATAAACCTAATTCTACCAAACCCAATTTGAAATAATTCTCTGCGTCTTTGGCGAATTTATCGGCGCTGGTAACGCCTAGAGATTTTAAGTAATCACCTTTTCCTAGGGCTACTAATTCATCGTACTTAGTAGGTTCTCCCTTCAGGAAAATAAATTTCGTCATATCTTGGTCTCTAAACCCATCATCGTAACCCAACCAATCGGTAGAACTGCGCTGTGAACTTACAATATCTTTAAATGTTGTTTGGTTGTTGTAACCTGCAGATGTTTCTACATTCACCGATAGTTTATCGGGATAATCTTTTGTTTGCACAGAAATATAGGCTCCTGCCCAATCGCCTGGTAAATCGGCACTAGCAGTTTTAGAAATAATCACGTTGTCTACCAAACTGGCAGGAAACATATCGAGTTTAATATTGTTGGTGAAAGGGTCTAAGGTAGGAATGCGCATACCATTGAAAGTGGTTTTCACATAACGGTCGCCAATACCTCTAACAGTGATAAAAGCACCACTGGTAGATACGCCTGAAACACGAGCCACGCCAGCCGTTAAGTTGGCATCACCAGTTTTCTTTAAAGTTTCTGAAGTAATAAAATCGAGAGATACAGATGACTTCTGCTTCTGTTCATCCATATAAGTATCCTTCGCTTTATTCTTTGTTTTCGTGATACCAACACCACCATTGATGTAGGGCTTCACTAACATTTTATAATTGCGCTGAAGAACTTGTCCTTTCTTTAGCTTAATAGTATCCTCTAAGGTCTTGTACCCAATAAAAGTAATGGTTACAATATGAGCAAGAGAATCGGGAAATCGCAATAAATAATTACCATCTACATCTGCAGTAGAAAAAGCAAAAGGATTGTCTTTTAGTGAGATGTTTGCCCCTTGAAGAGTATCACCATTTTCACTTTTAATAGTTCCTTTTAAGGTTCCTTGTGCAAAAGAAAACGCACTAAAAAGAAAAGTAAATACTGCAGCTACAATTATCTTTTTCATTGGAATAAAAAAATATATCTCTAAGGTGCATTTACTGCTCCTTAGAGATATAAGATGAATTATTGAATCTTAGTAATTTTCTTTGTTTCAGAAACACCATCAGTAGTAACCTGAAGGATATACTGCCCATTTGATAAAGATGAAATATCAATTGTTTCGTTTTGATTTTCACTTACCGAACTCAATGTTTTATTCATTATTAATTTACCTTCTATAGAATAGATAGCGTAGTTTACATTTCCATTTTTACCCAATTGTAAAGTAACAGCTTCGTTGCTAGGATTAGGGTAAACAAAGAAAGAAGTTTTATGATTTTCTATTTCTTCTACACCAACACAAGCAGACAAGTAAGAACATGTTGGTTCAAATATTTCACCAGGTTGTAAATTTTTGTTTTCAAAAACATAGTTTTCAGCCCCGCCGCCTGGGGTTCCAATTTGCACATTGATGTCGAAACCAAATCTTGAACATTGATCCGCTGAAACTACAGTAAACTGTCCGATTAACACCATGTTTATATTTGGATCAACTCCTGTTGTTCCGCCTAAAAAATACCAAGCACCATTGTTGGTTGTAAATGAATTTCCATTGCCACTTCCGTCATCAAAAACACCACCTGCAGGGTCGAAACCAATGAAACCTACTGTTTTAGGAGTACCTGTCATCATGCCATCTTTCACTGTTAATGGATCACCTGCTTCACTAGCATTATTCGTTAAATTACCATCGGTATTGGCTAAAGCACCATCGGTATCATCGGTTTTTAAAACGCCCATTTTACCTACGCAAACGCCACCTACAGAAAAATAAGAATCCAACATCAAAGTTGCTTTTCTAGCGTTAGCCAGTGTATTGCTTCCAGTTGTTTTTCCTCTGCTTTCATCGTTGTAAAAAGTCGAATCAGAATAGATCGTTAAAGTATGATTAGGATCACCGTAAGCCGATTGAAAATTGTAACCTGGCAACATATCTACATACACTCTGTATGTTACAGAACCAGCAGGAAGTCGACCAGCACTATTAGCTTCATCAGTAGCGTCAGAAACATAAAATTTCTCTACTACTATTCTTTCCAAACCATTTTGTGCTTGCGTTGAAATACCACACAAAAACAAACCTAAACCGAGTACTATTTTTTTCATAATTGTTGTTTTTTATTTCTTGATTTTTTATTTTTTTTCTTCGACTTTCCTTCAAATTTTTTCTCCACTAATGACAGTGGAGCGAACAACACTTCTCCTTCTAATGGTTCGGCATCTTTATAAACAAACCTTAAAGAATTACCATCAGGAGTTCCCAATTGCATACTCAAATCAAAAGAAATCACACCATCGGTAGTGAGTTGCGCAATTAAAATTTTATTGCTTGCAGTTGGCCCAGAAGCCCCACATCTTATTCCACTAAAAGCTGCCCACGCGCCATTATCAGTAGTAAAGTGAGAAGCGGTGGTATCGTTGTCGAAAAAATTAATATCCAAATTAAATGGCTTAATCATAGGCAAATTACCTTGTGCAAAACCATCTGCTTTCTCAAAAGTTTTTCTTTTTAAAACTGAACCATCGGTATCTTCAGTAAGCAGAACACCTGCGTACTGACTAGAAGCAGAATTAATGGTTATCCATGAATCGAATGCGAAATTATCATCATTCAAAGTTAAATAGTGAACGTTGTACCCTATTAAAGCGCCACAATGAGGATTGTTGTAAAACTTGGTAGTCGTTTTAATGCTTAAGGGATGACGCGTGTCACCGTAAATTGTTTGCAAAAAATAGTTGGGTTTTAAATCGGCATAAATTCTATAGGTAACACTGCCCTTAGGCAACTTAGCATCAAGCGAATCCAAAACATCTGCTGTGTAATATTTCTCCACAATGATGCCCTCTAAGGCCGATTTATCCTCGGCGGTTAGGGTAGACAAATCTTGAGCAAACAATGCAGAACAAAAAATGCAAAGCAGTTGTGCGACAAACAAATTCAGTTTCATAACTTAAGGTTGCGCGCTGATTCGCAACGAGCGCAAAATTGCGCATCATAAGTTTCCTTTAGCTATAGATGGTATTATCGTTTGGTTAGCCTTGCGTTAATTTAAAACACGCAAAAAGGAGCATAAATTTTACATTGAGAAACTGCAAGAAAAGAGTTAAAAAAATGTGAAGAAATTAGAAAGATGAAAAAGGTGAATTGTCATCGGTGTAACTTCCATCTTTTTTAGCCAAATCGTATTTATAGGTAAATGTAATTTGATCGGCAGCAGCAGTAGGCATGTATTTTCCTATTCCTGTTTTAGAGTATAAGTCGTGGCTATAACCAAAGGTCATGCCTCTGTACTCAACACCTACCAAAAAAGCAGTAGCGCCTTTCAATCTGTAATAACTTCCTAAGGATAATTTCATCCCTTGCACTACTCTATAATCTAAGCATAACCCTGGCATGATTTCTTGCATTCCTCCTTGCAAATTCAAACGAATATTTGGTGAAATATCCATCTTTTTACCACCAACAATTTTAATTCCTGCTTGCACACCAAATCTTCTTGGAATGCGATAATCAGTTGCTAGAAAAGATTTGCTTGGTGAATTCAAATGATAGCCTGAAAGTCCTACAAAGCAATTTACTTTGCCCGCCGATTCAAAAATATATGGATTGTAATACCACATCAATCCAAAACCAATATCACCATATTCTCTTTTGGTAAATGAATAGTCTTCGGTGATGGCATTTGCTGCAGAAAACTCGCCATTGATATATTGCTCATCGAAAGTTAAAATGGCAGCGTTTAAGGTTTTTTGTCCGAAACCACCTATTAAAGCAAAACTTAAATTACCAGCTTTCGATAATTTTACATCGTAACCTAAAGCCAAGGACGCATCAAACTTTTGAAAAGCGCCTCCTTTATCGTTTTGAATGTTAATTCCCACATCGATCTTCTTACTGCGTTTTAAAGAAATTGGATAAATTACACCCAACGAAGATGAAGAATAACCACCATCAATCAAGGCCAACTGACTCTTATGATTTACCATCACTTTTAAAAAGTTGTTGGCCCCCATGATGGCCGGATTCAAATTCAATGGATTCGCATAAGCTTGCGTTAAACCAGCATCTTGCTGTGCAAAAACATTGGTCATGAGCACCAATAAAAATAAAATATTGAGCAGTAAATTTTTCATCTTACTAAATTAACTAATCCGTTATCGTTGATGATTGTTCCATCTACTTTCTTCCCTTTGATGAAATAAACGTAAGCACCTTCGGGCACTAATTCTCCTGTGCTTTGTTTTATTCCATCCCAGCCTTCAAGTATGTTATTCGATAAATAAAGTAGTTCTCCTGAGTTGTTAAAAATTACAAATTCAAAATCTTCAATTTCATCGCCTCTAACAAACAAAACATCGTTTTTACCATTAGCATCGGGCGAAAAAGCTTTGGGTATCCAATACTCATTGCTTTGCACAAAAATGGTGATCGAACTAGTATCTGTACAACCAAAAATATCGGTAGCCGAAACGGTGTAAGTGGTTGTAACCTCTGGGTTTGCAATTGGATTAAATATACCTGAGTTACTCAAGGCATAAGATGGCGACCAGCTGTAAGATACTGCACCGCCTGCTTCTAAAGGATATGATTTCCCTTTGGCTATAGTATCGTTATTTCCCAAATAAATTTTAGGCAATTGATGTACTTCAAGCAATATTGAATCACTCACTGGAGCACAACCAAATCCAGCAACTGTTAAGTGATAATACATAGTAGAGTCGGGCGTAGCTATTGGATTGGCAGAAGTACTATCATTCAGCCCAAAAGCGGGAGTCCATAAGTATGTTTGTCCGGGTATAAATGCACCCCCTATCTTCACTTCATCATTTCTACAGATAGAAACTCCGTTTGCCACATTGGCTTGCAACAAATCTGAAGCTGTAATATAAATGATATCGGTAGCTACACAACCCGTTGCTGTGTCGCTTACCTTAAGCATGTAATTTGAAAATCCTTTGTTTGGGTAAACAAAAGGACGAGCAATTTGTGAATTGTTTATACCAGTGCTCGGAGTCCAAGAATAAGTGTTGCCTAAAATTTCCTGACTACCTATTTGAATACTGTTACTGCCGCAAACACTAGTGTCGTTACCGGCAAAAGCAATAGGTTGATCAAACAATACCAATGTATCTGTTTTGCTATTTGAACATTCACCATCATTCACATTTAAAGTAATTCCCTTTTTTCCGCCCGATGCATAAACTACACCCATTACATCTTTTGTTGCAGCAGTAAAAGGCACTGCATCCGCATCAAAATTCCATTGGTAAGTCCAAAAGGCATTACTACTTGTTTTTGTATTAGAGCTGCTAAAATCTATTTTACTTCCTGCACAAAGTGATGCGTTACTACTAAAATCGGCAGATGGTTTTTCACTCACATTTAATATTTGAGTTGCTGTTGCCACGCAGCCTGTAACACTATCGGTTACATTTAACGTTACTATTTTAGATCCTCCATTGATGTAAAAAATATTCATCGGATTTTTAGAAGTATCGCTCAACACATTGGCATAATTACCAAAATCCCACAGAAACGAAACGCCTGTTGAATCGCCGCTGTTAATGAAATCAGTTGGAGTTTCGGTACACAAAGGAGTTGTTGAATTGTTGCTTAAATTAATGACTGGAGTTGTTTTAATAATCAAGGTATCGCTTATCGAAGTGGTGCATCCAAAAACATTCGTTGCATTTAATATGATTCTTTTTGCACCCGAAGATTTGTAGATTATCGGATTGGGCGTTTGCGAAAAAGAAGTGGCATCAAAAGCATCAACACCAAATTCCCAAAAGCAAGTTAAACCTGGCTCTGAAGTTCCTGTGTAAGTACAATTAACTGGTGTATTGGCGCACACCGAGCCTGTTGAAGTAAAAGATGCAACAGGAGACGGATTAACTGTAATTGTTAAGGTTTTACTATCGCTAGCTGCACCACAAGTAGCAACAAAAACCGTATGCTTAATATTGTAACCACCATAATTGGCGTAAACAATGCCTATTGGATTTTCATCTGTAGAAATAGTTGGATTACTGCCTAAGCCAAAAGTCCAGCTGTGAATTACTCCTGTACCTTTGCTTCCTGCGCTGTAAAAGTTAATTCCCTGGCCTTCACACCCTGGCGCCGAAGTGCTAAAATTGGCATCGGCTCCAGCAATTACATTTACTGTTTGTTGCACGGTATCGCTCCAAGTGCCGTAACAGCTAGCTCCTTCAAAAACAACAAAAGTTATATTTTTTGTTCCCGCACTAGAGTAAGATACCACTCCTGGATTTTCTAAAGTAGAAGTTTGAGGAGTTGCGCCTACACCAAAATTCCAGAAATAGGTTTTTCCAGCTCCAGTGCTACCAGTATTGGCAAAAGGTACTTTTCCAACGGGAAAACAAACAGAGAAACCATTGAGCGGACTAAAACTTGCTCGTGCAATACCTGCCACCAAAGAACCAGAAATGTTCACTGGAACCAATTTAGAAATGAAGGTACTGTCGCCAACTTGTCCGTTCAAATTATATCCTGCAGCGGAATACACTCCATTTTGATTGTCATCTAAAAGCTGAACGGAAAATTCCTTACCCGCAGCAATGGCTAAGCCATTATCTAAAAATCCACTGTTAGCAATTCCTCGCATCTGCACAGGCAAGAAGCGATTGGTTCCTTTAGTATTGTCGCCCAACTGTCCATAAGAATTCGTTCCCCAAGTCCAAGTGGTACTATCATTCAATATCACCGCACTAAAACCAAATCCAGCCGTTACACTTATTCCTCCACTTATTCCTACTACACTGATCGCTTTTGCTTGATCTATGGTTGTACCATCGCCCAACTGTCCGCTGGCATTTCCACCCCATGTTTTTATCGTTCCATTTGATTGTGCTGCGATAGAATGGTCATTTCCGGCTTCTACAGTAATTACATTTCGAAGAGTATCATTGGTAACATTATCTAAAACAACAACTGGAGTTAATTCTGTTCCTCCAAATAAACCGTTTCCTGTTTGACCTTTCAATGCATCACCAAAAGCGCGCACAGTGCTATCGCGCATCAAAACCAAACTATGGCTACCTCCTGCTGCTACTTCGTAAGCATCTCTTAAAAAACCAATATTTGCCACACCATTAACCTGTTTGGCTATTAATGCATCGGTGTTAGAATTGTTCCCTAATTGACCATCGGCATTTCCACCCCAAGAATACACCGTTCCATCTTCCATTACAGCAATAGAATGAAAATCACCAGCAGCGATAGAGAAGGCTTTTACACCAGCAGGTAATCCTTTTACTAAAATGGGAAATAAACTTCGTGTATTGCTTCCATCACCAAGTTGTCCAGAATTATTATTCCCCCAAGCCGCCACACTTCCATCACATAAAATTGCAAGGGAATGATTGGCACCGGCTGCAACTGCAACTGCATCGGTTAAGAAGCCTATATTGTTTAATCCTTTAACCCGAAGAGGCACACTGCTTTGATTGCTGGAATTATCTCCCAATTGGCCTGAACCATTGTTACCCCAAGACCATACCTCACCGCCAACTTTCAAGGCAATTGCATGTTGGTCACCACAGGCTAAATGCCCTTTAAGATTGTTGATGCCACGCACGTTTTTGGTGATAGCCGGACCAGCAGAATCACGCACAACATATCCACTTTTATCGCCATTCAAGTAAGCTTTAATGGTAAATAAATCGGTAGTGTCAATTCGTGCTGAATCACTAGAAAATCTAATATAAACAATGGGTTTATTCTTGTCGTAATTTTGAAGAGCATAAGAAGTAAAACGCAAAGTTTGCGTGCTAGTGGTATAAAAATATGTTGGCGATTGCATATAATTTACCGCATTGATAATGGTATCGAAATGCAACTTAGGTTGTTCAAACTTTAATGAAAAATCTAAAGACTCCACATTGATCAAGGCTTCAATAGAAACTGCTACATCAACAGTGCCATTATTAACCCAATGCTTGGTAATATCAAATATAACCTTGTTCTTAGTGGTATCTAACTGAGCCACAGCAGAGCTTGAAATACTGAAAAAAAGTATTGCAAAAATGCAGCGTAAGAGTAGATGCGATATTTTCATTTTTATAGTAAAATCTTGAACGCGCAAAGTTCAATTTGTCATGTTACTATAGCATGTCCGCTCTATTAAATAATGTTGATTTAGATGTGCATTTAGTGTTAACTGTCACCAATTATCTGTAAACGCCTCTTCAATATGATTGATCTTTACTTCGTGCGCATTTAATATGATAGATATGATGTCGAAACGCACTTCTTCCTCTATTTGATACTTTTCTGCAAAAATTTGTGCGCCATTGATCAGTTGTTGCTCCTTGTCATCATCTACCGCTTCTTCGGGTTCTCCAAAATAATCGGTGCTGCGGGTTTTTACTTCAATGAAAACAATGCGTTCGTCTTTCTCGGCAACCAAATCGATTTCAATTTTACCATAGCGCCAATTGCGGTGATGAATAATATAGCCTTTGTTTAATAAGTATTGAAGCGCCACTTGTTCACCTTGTTTACCAAGATCAAAATGTTTAGCCATGTTAGTTAGGTTTGTGCGAAAATAAAAAACTATTCCATAATCAAATGCACGTTATCAATATCTTGATTGATATTTTGCATCAACATGATGGATAAAGATTTTCTGATGACGGCTTTATACTCTTGATAATAATCGTGCGTAAGCAACACATTTCTGCGTGAAGTAATATTCACTATTTCACGCAAATACATTCTTTCTTCTTTCTTCCTTTCTATTACCGATAACAAATCTTTGTAACTCATACTTCTATAAATTTCTGGCAAGTACTTTTTGTCAATTTTATTGGTATCCACTTGACCGCTAATACTTAAATCTACCAAATCCCAGCTGGTGTTTGCGCCCAAATAATTGTTGGATACTTTATACAACAAACGAAATTCCTGACAGTGCATTCCTGTTTGTTTGGCGTAAGCATCTAACTCTAAAAATTTATTTAATTCTCTTTGACCGTGCTCACCATAAGGAATAAAGGTGTTATTGTATTTTTCATTCGCTTCCATTGAAATATCGGTGTTCGATGATTTAATTTCACGTTCCAATGGCAGCACCAAAGAAGGGTTGATATACTGCAACTCCACACCCAACTCTTTGCACAGGCCCATCCAACTATTAATTTCTTCTTGGTTACTGTAAGCCTGGTAATACATCACATGAATAATGATTCCTTTCTTCTTGGCCGCCTTTACGATATCTTTAAAATGCTTAGAATGCAATTTACCATTGCCCATAAAGAAAATGGTTTTGTAACTATTGCTTTCTTTCGACCACGATAATTCATCTATGCTGCGGAGCAAGGCAATCTCAGGAAAACTTTCTAAGGCGGGCTCACCATTCACCATGGCATACATCTCTTGTTGCATGGCATTCATTCTATTGCTTAAATCAGAGACCAATCGAATGTAATTGTTTTCTCTACCAAAACCTATTTTACCATAACACATCATTCCTATGCGAACATTTGGTTGCGGACTATATACAGTGAGATAATGCATCAAATACCACATATTTTGACGCAAGGCATCTAACAAGCCTTTGGTGCTGTAGCTTAAATCGGCGCAAATGGCAATATCTGCTTTTTCATAAACAGTAGCCTTCGTCTCCAATAAGGAGCAACACAATAAAATCAATAAAATAAGCCTCTTCATTGTACTAATTAAACCATTGTAATAAAGCGACTCCTAAGGTTTTTCCTTTTTGGAATTGCTCCGACTTCAATTGTTTTCTCTGGTGATGTGCATCTAAGGTGGACTGTTCCAAACTTATTTGCTGTAAAATCTGTCGTCTTTGTCCCGACTTCAAAGTAACAAAATTTTTCAATTGATCGTCACTTAAATCCTGCAAATATTCGGGGAGTAAGGACATATCGGTAGATGCGACATCGAATTTTCCTTTGTCAAATAAATCGACTAAATCCCAATGCGCATTCATACCCTGATAAAAGGAAGAACATTTGAATAGCAATCTTTCTTCATAAGCACTTTCGCCTAAACGCCTAGCATAATGATCGATACTATCCATGGCATAGAAATTATCTTTCCCGTCTTTACCATAATAAACATAAGTTTCTTTTAGCTTTTCACCTGTATTCACCAACCATTGCGTATCGTAATTTTTATTGAAAATAATATTGTTTTGCTGATTGGTGATGAGTATAAAAGGTAAATTAAACTTCTCCATTGTTCTCTTCCAAGTAGCTAATTCTTTGTCGTTGCTATAGGTTTGGTAATAGATAGCGCGCACAGAAAGTTGATTTTCCTTAGCCAATTCGAGTAACTTCTCCATCTTCTTTACTCTAAAACCTCCATTTCCAATTAACACAATTTCCTTTTGAACAGCGGTGTCTTTCGTCCACAGCGACTGAGTAATCGCTCGTTCCAAAGCATTGTCAATATAGGCATCTGCTCCTTCTGTAGTTTCAGGCAATTTTAGTAAAGCAAAGGTTAGTGCATCAAAACGTTTGGTTAAAGGGGCAATTTCTTTAGTCCATCCCTCCTTCTCCGAAAAAGATTTTCTGCCGTAGGCTATGAGTCCTATTTTTAATACTTTTTCTTTAGGTAAGGTATTAATAAGTGTCCAAAAATCGGCATTAAACTGCCTAATTAAACCATTTGTACTGCCACTTAAATCGGTACAAAAAACAATTTCCATTTTGTTTTTGTTGTTTTGGGCATTCAAATGGATGTTGTCGCCATGCAGTTCATCCAACCGATCAGCAGCTTCAAGAATAGCGCCACTTACAACTCCTTCTTCATCAATC
>ENA-OSIY01000341-OSIY01000341.1-marine-metagenome-genome-assembly--contig:-NODE-341-length-26702-cov-6.012357_pt1 | contig 26702 bp, 23 predicted proteins | sample MGYA00237884_ERZ534233 | MGnify/ENA primary metagenome ERZ534233 (study PRJEB26412, sample SAMN06343840) | marine metagenome | isolation source: estuarine water | place: USA: Columbia River Estuary... | reverse complement strand
ACCCTGTATGAATATTTTATCGAATGTTGTCAAACCAGCGGGATGCCTTCTCAAACAGGAACGTTTGGTGCAGACATGCAGGTTTCATTGTTGAATGATGGCCCTGTCACTTTTCAATTAAAAGTATAATTTGCCGCTGCCCGTTTTATAGTTTCTAATAGCCGATGACTGTTGAGGTTAAGTGTCTTCAGCCAAATAAATCCATGGAGAGCCTTAAACAGATGTATAAAATTGATACGCCATCGAGTGAACAAGATTTTACGGACTATTTTGCATGTCGGTGGAAAATGTTAAGAGAGCCTTGGAAATACCCTGAAGGCTCTGAAAAGGATGAATACGAACAAGTCAGTCAACATCGAATGATCCGTAACCCCGATGGCGATGTGATTGCTGTTGGCCGAGTACATATGAATACAGCAGAAGAAGCGCAAGTGCGCCATGTTGCGGTCGAAAAAGACTACCAAGGGAAAGGGTTGGCAAAAATGTTGGTGGCCTCTTTAGAAGCGGTAGCCAGATCAGAAGGGGCGGTGCGCATTGTGACCAATAGTACTTTGGCATCTATCGCGTTGTTTACTAGCTTGGGGTTTGAAGCTCAAAGTGGGGCACCTAAAGAACTAGGAGAGCAACAGCGTCAGCAGATGGTGAAAAAGCTTACTGACCCAAGCAGTATTCTGTTGCATCCCAAATGGTGCAAGTTACTTCAAAGCACTTGGCATGACACTATTCCTATTAGTAAACAAATGGGTATCAATATACATCAATATTCAGGGCGTACTATTGAGACCCGAGCATCTTTAAACAAAAATATTAATCTACACGGCACTATGTTTGCTGGCAGCATCTTTTCTCTGGCAACTTTGACTGGCTGGGGTATGATTTTTTTACAGCTCAAAGAAAAGGGGCTAGATGGTGAGATTGTGTTAGGGGACGGTAATATTCATTATCATAAACCTATTACAATGCAGCCTAGAGCGTTGTGTAACATTGAGTCACTGAGTGGTAAATTAGAATCTTTGGGTAAAAACAAAAAATGTCAGATTAAGTTGAATGTTGCTATTTTAGACGGTGATATTGCTGTAGCTGAATTTTCTGGAATATTTTGGGTACTGCCCAATAGTTAAACTGAGTATTGCGTTTATTTTAAACAAAAAAAACGCAATAATTGCGTTTTTTTGTTGACTATCGATACACAAAATTTTGTTAAGCTTCCATTGAAGCCTGTAGCTTTTTCATCGCATTCTTTTCAATTTGACGAACACGCTCAGCAGACACTTGGTATTTATCAGCCAAGTCTTGTAAGGTTGTTTTGTCATCTGATAACCAACGAGTTTGGATGATATGTTGACTACGGTCGTCAAGTGTTTTGAGTGCAGCATACAATTTGCCGGATGCATTCGAATCCCAGTTTGCATTGATAACATCAGATTCTACGTCTGTCGTTTTATCCTCAAGAAATTGAACTGGCGCAAAACTACCACTTTCATCATCATCAGCAGACAAGTCGAAAGCTTGATCATGACTGCTCATACGTGCTTCCATTTGCAATACTTCTTTGGTGCTGACACCTAATGTTTCTGCTACCTTTTGAACTTCTGCATGGGTGAACCATCCGAGGCGTTTCTTGTTCTTACGAAGATTGAAAAACAACTTACGTTGCGCTTTGGTGGTCGCCACTTTAACGATACGCCAGTTCTTTAGTACGAACTCATGTATCTCAGCTTTTATCCAGTGCACAGCAAAAGAGACCAAGCGAACACCTACCGTTGGATCGAAGCGTTTAACCGCTTTCATCAAGCCAATGTTGCCTTCTTGAATTAAATCGGCTTGAGGCAAACCATAACCGGAATACGATTTTGCTATGTGAACTACAAAACGCAAGTGAGACATAATCAGCTTTCTGGCAGCTTGTAAGTCACCGTCTTGTTGTAATCGTTCAGCTAACCCACGCTCATCCTCAGCGCTGAGCATATTAATGCTACTCACAGCTTGTACGTAAGTCTCGATACTTCCCGTCTGCGGGACAGTTAATGTCAGTGCGCGTAAATCTGTACTCATAATTACCCCCGTATTTAACCTTGACTCGCGATTTTAGCAAAAAAAAGCTGCATCTGCGACCTAAATTCATTGCATAATTTTTTAAGTTATATATCGATATTTGATTGATTTATACTTTTTTAAAATCTTTTTAGCATATTTATAGGTTGTGACATAAATATTTTTTTCAACTATTTTGATTTTCTGAATGTTGTTGTTTTGAAATAATTAACTATCTAATACGGAAAGAGGGTATCTCTTGGATCAACGCCTCTTTAATAAGCATTATGAAAAGGTAAATGAGCTGGTATTCTTTGGAGGATTGCTTTTAATTCTTAAAGCATTACTCATCTAACCTATGCATCTGATTGGTGAAGAGCTATCTATAAGCGAGAATGTTAAGCCTGCCATTATATTTCGATGAAAAGGCATTAAAATTTTTGTTTTAAGCATCGCCAGTTGAGGGGGGGTAAAGAAGTCGTCAACATATGGAAATAAGTGTCACCCCACTTAAAAATGCACTGTGCTTTTTTATAAGCTCAGGTAAAGTAGGGCATCATAATGGTACAATTGGTCAGAGGTTAAGTTTAAGATGACCTTAATGAATAGAGGTGTATTCATCTTCTTTTTTTTAGTGCTATTATAAATACCCCTAGCTTATAAGACATCTGAATCATTTATCTTATTTGACATTTGTTGCCCAAGCGAAAATCACGATATTGAATATATTTAGACAGGACGTACATGTTTGCTTTTATAGCTCGCCAACCCATATTAGATAAATATAAAGAGGTTTTTGCTTATGAACTTCTTTTTAGAGATGGTAAAAACAATGGTTATCCTACTGAAGAAAGAGATGCGGCAACTACTAAGCTCATCAACAAAAATTATCAAACTCTCAATTTAGATGATATATCTTGCAGCAAACAGTCTTTTATTAATTTTCAACCTGAGACATTGATAAGAGGCTTACCAGCTTATCTTAATCCAGAAAATGTGGTAGTTGAGATGGTTGCTGACCAGAGGGATAATGGCCTGTTAAATATGTGTAAGCATTTTAAAGGTATGGGTTATAACATCGCTTTAGAAACCCCCAGTCTAGAAGAAAATTGGAATGAGTATTTACCTTTTGTTGATATGATCAAAGTGAATACTGACTATGAAAATTTAGATTTTTTGTCAAAAAATCTAAATCGATTCATTGATGCTAATTTGCAATTGATTGCAGATAAGGTCGACACACAAGACAGCTTCAATATTTTTAAGGATATGGGGTTTGATTATTTTCAAGGATACTTCTTCGCCAGACCTGTATCCGGGTCAAATAAAAACCTACCTACCTCAAAACTAACCTTAGTCGAATTAATAGGCGCCAGTTCCAGTGAGTCATTTGATTTTGAAGGGGTTAATAATGTCATAGAACGCGATGTAGGTTTGTCCTACATGCTGTTGCGATTTATCAACAACCCCACTATCAACAAACGTTACAAGATCACTTCGTTGCGACATGCTCTTAACTATATGGGTGAAGTAGAAGTTAAGAAGTTTATTGCTCTACTGGCTTTGGCAAATTTATCCGATGAGAAACCTGCAGAATTACTAAATTTATCTTTGGTGCGAGCAAAATTCTGTGATCTATTGGGAACTGAGAAAAACATGGGTAATAATCCTCCTACTGCATTTTTATTGGGGTTGTTTTCAATGTTAGACGCCTTGCTTGATCAAAAAATGGAGTCGTTGGTCGAGAAGTTGCCTTTAGTTAATGAGGTAAAAGAAGCTTTATGTGGCGGTCAAAATGATTTATCTGTTTATCTGGTGTTAATCAAAGCCTTTGAAAGTGGTAATTGGTTGAAGGTGATCAGAATTTCAAAAATTCTAGACGTTGAACAAAAGCTATTACATAGCCTATTTAACCAGGCTATTCTTTGGGGCAATGGCGTTCGTCAGTCTATATCCCCGCACTTTCCAAAATCTGAAGCTTAGAGTGTTTCGACAGGACGCACGAATTGCATGAATAAGCTGATAAAAGAACACATAGTGGTGGCGCAAAACGCATCCGGTAGAAACATGAATGTGCCTTTGTATCGGTTTGTTGGTGAGCAGCCCGGGCCTAAGGTTTATATACAAAGCTCAATTCACGGGGCTGAAGTGCAAGGTAATGTGGTTATTTATCAGCTTATTCAATGGCTGAAGACCTTGCCTATCTGTGGCGAAGTGTTATTGGTTCCCAACTGCAATCCAGTTGGCACTAACATCAAAGCAGGTGAATATACATTGGGGCGCTTTGACCCTGTGAATGGCACCAATTGGAATCGTGGTTACTACTATGATGATGCTTTTATCCATAAGTTTGCACAAAGCATTGATGATGATGAATCTGTCCAGTCGATAAAATCTCGTTTTCGACGAAAAATGAAACAACAATTGCAAACTAGATTAAGTGAAACTTGGGGTATTGGTCTGGCCCAACACCTTAACTTAAAGTTGCAAGAATTGGCATTCGATGCAGATTATGTGCTGGACTTGCACAATGGCCCCGTATCAACGCGACATATTTATGTGCCTGAATATGCTAAGGCTTCTGCTAGTTTGTTTAATATTCCTCATGTTATTTTGATGCCAAATGTGTTTTCAGGCGCCTTGGATGAAGCCACGTTTTGCCCATGGTGGTTGCTAACAGATTTAGTCAGTAGTCAACGTCAAGAGCCAGTTGATTTTGCAGTTGAGGCTTTTACGTTAGAAATGGGTAGTCAAGAGGTGATTAGTTTTCAAGACGGCGAGTATGATGCTAAAAGCATTCTGACTTATTTAACTGCCAAGGGCTGTTTACCTGGTAGTTCAACTTTACCTGAAAACATGTCACGCAAGGGCATCACCCTCAATAATTACAAAACACTTTTTACCCAACAAGGTGGCATAGTTGAATATATTGCGAAGCCTGGAGATATCGTCAAAAAAGGTGGAGTACTAGCCAGGGTGCTTAATGTCGACAATTTAGATACTGATAAAGCGACAACAGATATCTTAGCTCCCTGCAATTTGGTGGCTATTTTACACTTTCCGTCCGCTTCTGTACTTAGCGGGACCCAGTTGTATAAGTGTTTTACTGAGTATTTTGAGCTGTAGTAGCAGAGTATGAAATGAGGTTTATGTCAAACTTTTGGTAGTACGGTTCCGTTTATTTGGTTGTAAATCAGAGCTGTTTCAACATGGTTGACTTCTTTTCTTGCGGTAATGGCATTAAACACAAAATCTCGTAAATGCTCTGTATCACCCAAACTCGCATGCAGTAAAAAGTCGTTTTCGCCACCCATATGATAAAGGCTTATCACTTCAGGTAATAAAGCCAATTGATTTTGAAAAGTATTGATTGTAGGTCGACTATGATCAGAAAGACGAATAGAAATCATCACTTGGATATTTCCACCTAAGGCTTGAAAGTCGACGTTTAACCGTGCGCCTTTAATCACCTGTTCGTTTTGTAATTTCTTAATTCTCTCAAGACATGTAGACGGTGCCAGTCCAACCAATTCAGCTATGTCTTTGTTGTTCATTCTAGCGTCTTTGTATAAAGCGGCTAAAATAGCGATATCTATTTTATCTATCTGGCGTCTTGTGATCACTCTTTTCTACCTGAGCAAAAGGTACCTAATACTGCCCCTTTTGTTGCACCAGTTACGCTGGCTACACTGCCTTGTATTTTATTGACGTTGGCATAGGCAAGCCAAGCAAACGCCATCGCTTCAACTGCATCAGCTTCTACACCCAATTCATCTGTAGTGAACAATTCGCATTCATGTAATTCTGACTCAAGTTCTTCGACTAAAAATTCATTTCGAGCACCGCCACCACAAATATACACCTGCTCAACATCTTTAAATTGTAAAACTTGCTTGGCAATTGTATTCGTAGTCAACATCACCAATGTTGCCTGCACAACCTGTGGATCAATAAAGCGTCTCATACTACTTAGATTTTGCTGCAACCATGACAGATTAAATTGTTCACGCCCGCAACTTTTGGGTGCTGACGCTAAAAAATATGGATGTTTGCTTAATAGTTGGAACAGCTCAGGCTCTGCAGAGCATTGAGCTGCCCATTGCCCTTTTTCATCATAGTTTTTCCCTGTATGAAGCTTACACCAAACATCTAACAAGGTATTTCCAGGGCCAGTATCGTAACCAATAATGTTATCAGTATCGTTTTTGGGTAGATAAGTAATATTTGCGATACCACCAATATTGATCACCATCCTTGATTTTTTAGGACTGGCAAACACCGCTTTGTGAAAAGCAGGTACCAAGGGAGCGCCTTGACCGCCTAAAGCGATGTCTTTTCGCCTAAAGTCAGCTATTACGTCAATGCCTGTTAATGTTGCTAAGGTGTTAGGATCGCCAATTTGCAAGCTAAAGCCATGTTCACCGAAAGGAATATGACGAATTGTTTGTCCGTGTGAGCCAATTGCTATAATTTGATCAGGGCGGACATAGTTGTCTTTAAGCAATTGCAATGAGGCCTCAGCAAATGTCTCAGCCACAGCCCTATCTGCGCGACCCATTCGTTCTATTTCATTATCACTTGGTGCGCTCAGTTGGTGTAGTTCTTCAGTTAACGAAGCCAGAAAAGGAAAGGTCCGACAATCTAATAGCCTAGGATGCGATCCAGAAAAATCTACCAAGGCAGCATCAACTCCATCAATACTGGTTCCGGACATCAATCCTAGATATAGATGTGGCATAGCTGCCCTTAATTCATTGCTAACATAATACGTTTGTTATTATGTAATTGCTGCAATCTGATTGCTGCAATATCAGTAAATTTAACTTTTTCTTTATTTGCTATGGGTTCTGCTTTTGGTAAATTTACCGTGCGGGGATTGCGATGCACACCATTTACTAAGAACTCATAATGTAAATGCGGTCCCGAAGCCAAACCGGTAGATCCTACAGTGCCTATCTTTTGGCCTTGCTTAACGGTTTGGCCTTTTTTTACTTTACGTTTTGTAAAGTGTAGATATTTGGTCACATACTTTTCACCGTGTTGAATAAATACATGGTGACCATTATATTTGTCGTAGGCTGATTTTATCACTTTACCATCACCTGCTGCCATCACTGGGGTGCCTCGGTCTGCAGCATAGTCGACACCTCTGTGGGCTTTCCAACGTTTTTGCACAGGGTGAAAGCGGTTTTTCTTAAAACTTGAGCTGATATATCTGAAGTTGACTGGCGCGCGCAAAAAACTTTTGCGCATACTATTGCCTTGAGGAGTGTAGAAATTACCATCATCATAACGAATAGCTGTAAACGCTTCACCCTGATTGATAAATTGCGCGGCGACTATGTTGCCATTTTCAATGAACTCGCCTTTTATGTAATGTTCTTCAAACATCACATAAAAACTGTCTCCGGCTCTGAGGCCTAAAGCAAAATCAATGTCCCACCCAAAAATACCTGCTACTTGCATGATTTGGTTATTGGTTAAATTAGCCTTCAGACCTGCATTCCAAAAGCTGTTGGTGACATCGCCCTGGGTATAATTTAGTCGGGTATCTACTTCAAGTGTTTCAATTTTACTAATAAATGTATTATCTTCGTTTTTAGTGACAACCAGAGTATCTGTACTTGAAAATGGGTACATCAATGAGATTAACTGGCCTTGTGCATCGATTTGCAACTCTAATACGTCACCAGGCATTATTTTTAGCAGTTTTTTTGCTAGTTTACCCGCTTTACTAACTCGGTAGGTTTGCTGTGGAGACAAACCGCTGCGTTTAAATATCATGGCCAAGTTATCGCCTTTTTTGACAACGACAGACTTCGCTTCATTTATGGTTTCAAGACCCAAAAGGTTTTCTACAGGTAAGTTATTCAAGTTAACTTCTAGTTCATATCGTTTACCGACCTCTAAAGTAGAGGCTGTGTTTTTGTATGCACTGACTGTCTCAGAAGGTAAAAGAAACAAAATAAATAAACATCCTGCAACCCCAGACATCACCCATCTGTGCGGTTTTGGCATATTTTTAAAGGTCTTTTTAATCACAAATACAACACATTTGATGAATCTAACCTGCAGAATATATGCATTATGAAAGATTTTCCAGTTGCCGCTATATTTTCGCGTCATTTATTGGGTGTAGGTAATTACTTTTAGTTACCGTAAAAAATACCATAGCCCTTTCATTGCTGGGTCTTGGCAAGTAAAATATATGTATTAAGATAAATTGCAGTTTTTTAAGAAGGTTATAAAATGTCAGATTGGCAAAGTGCGATGGCTGAAATTCAGCGTGGAGCAGAGGAAATATTATTAGAAGATGAGCTTATTGCTAAACTAAAAGAAGGCAAACCATTAAGAATTAAAGCTGGATTCGATCCTACCGCTCCTGACTTACATTTAGGTCATACTGTACTGATCAACAAGTTACGCACTTTTCAGCAGCTTGGTCATGAAGTGATATTTTTAATTGGCGATTTCACTGGCATGATTGGCGATCCTACCGGCAAAAATGTTACCAGAAAACCATTGACTAAAGAAGATGTGTTGGCCAACGCTGAAACCTATAAAGAGCAAGTGTTTAAGATCCTCGATCCAGCAAAAACAACCATTCGTTTCAATTCTCAGTGGATGGAAAAGTTGGGTGCTGCAGGTATGATAAAACTTGCGTCTAATCAGACTGTAGCGCGAATGTTAGAAAGGGATGATTTCAAAAAACGTTATACCGGTGGTCAACCTATTGCGATCCACGAATTCCTCTATCCTCTCGTGCAAGGTTGGGACTCCGTTGCATTAGAAGCAGATGTCGAGTTGGGTGGCACCGATCAACGATTTAATCTGCTAATGGGCAGGGAATTACAAAAATCTGAAGGTCAAAGGCAACAAACAGTATTGATGATGCCATTACTTGAGGGATTAGACGGTGTACAAAAAATGTCTAAATCTTTAGGGAATTATATTGGGATTACCGATGCGCCAAACAATATGTTTGGTAAGGTTATGTCTATATCTGATGATTTGATGTGGCGTTATTATGATTTGTTGAGCTTTATTCCTAAGAATGAAATTGAAGTTATTAAACAAACTGTTGAAGCAGGAGCAAACCCAAGAGATAGTAAAATCGACCTGGCAAAAGAGTTAATTACGCGTTTTCATAGCGAAAAAGATGCAGAGGCGGCACATCAAGATTTTATCCAGCGTTTTCAGAAAAATGTCATTCCTGATGAGATGCCAGAATTTGAATATTTGTTGCCAACCGAAGGGTTGATGATAGCGAATGTTTTAAAAGATGCTGGCCTAGTTAACTCGACCTCTGATGCTATGAGGATGATCAAACAAGGTGCAGTTAAGATCGACGGTGAAAAAGTCAATAACTCTAAACATCAGTTTACTCAACCTTCACAGGTGGTGTTGCAGATTGGTAAACGCAAATTTGCTCGCATAATGTTTAAGTGAAAAATACAATCACAGTTTCCTTAGAAATTGGCCTCTTGAAAGTATTCTTGGTGAGTTATCTTTTGGTTTTATTGATGGATATTGGGTTTATTTCAAGCACGTTTTTTAGCGGGTAAATTCAAGTGACTCAAATGCATATCTAAGGCTTCGACAGAAATATGTATTTCTCTTACTGACAACCAAAGCGAATATAATAATAACACTAAGCTAGAGGCGAATATTGTGCTCCCAACTGTTTGATAGTTAGCATAAATAGCTAGCATGGACAATACACATAAGAAGAAACTACCCATGCCAGCACCTTGCATATTTTTGATTAATTGAATGCGTGAGCGAAGGCTTTTGATTTGCCCCTGATCATTTTCGTTACTCTCACCTAAGTCAAAATTTCTGATGATACTCGCAAGTGCTAAAAAACGGTTGGTATAAGCTAATAGCAATAATGATATAGCCGGAAACAACATTGCTGGGGTGGTCAGGGTGATATCCATGAGCTGAATTTACCTACTTAATAAACGTTAATTTTCTACAGGCAAGCCTACTTTTAACCAACCCTGCATATCACCTTCAAGATGGCGAAGGTTCGGGTATCCATATTTTTGTAAAGCCTCTGCTGCTTTGCCTGCTCGGTACCCAGAACGACAATAAAGCACAATTGGCTTTTCCTTCGAAGAGGCTAAAATATCAGGGTTGTCAATAATGTTGCTCAATGGGATATTTATCGCATTTGGTACATGCCCTTGTTGGAATTCTTCAGTTGTTCGAACGTCTACTATTACCACGTCATTTGAATTTGCTTTGAGCAATTCTTGTTGGCTTATGTTGCTGACATTGAAGGCGTAGGCCGAGATACTTAGCAAGCTTAATACCCAAAAGGTAACGTGTTTGAACACAATATATTCTCCGTCTTGTTGAGTGAATTACTGATAGTAAATAGTGGAACTCAAGCTGTAAAGGATATTAACAGTTGACTTGTCAATACACGTTAGCATTTTGTTATTTAGCGATTTAAAACGACAATGCACACCCCAAAAAATAAAGAGTCAACCATACCCAGGTTGCTCGATATATTGCGGCTAAGGCTCTAGTGTTATCAGCTAGTATGATTTGTCTGTTTCCACCACATTTTTTAGTGCGTACTTTTTGTTGTTCGTAGTAAGCTGGACCACCAAGTTCTATTCCTAAACTGGCTCCACACAAGTTTAAAACAAATAAATGATTACATTGATAACTTATACGCTGAAATATCGCAGCTGAACCTTGGTTAATGTTGACCGCTATCACAACACTCAGGCTCGCTAACTTGCTAGGTAACCACTGCAGTATATTGACAACGTGACGAACAGGTTGGCCAAAATACCTAAACTTAGATAATTTAGTATTCCAACACAAAGATAATTCGTAGATTAAACGATAAATCAGGGCGCCCACTCCCCCGGTTAGTAGATACCAGAAAACCACTGAACAATACTGGTAACTATATCGTAATAATAATGACTCGATATTGGCTTTGACCATGCCTAATGGAGACATTTGATCGGTTTCCCTTCTGACTATTTGCGATAGTGCATGTCGCGCTAACATTTTTTGCTGTCTTGATAACGCAGCACAGACTCGACGGGTTTGTTCAGGAATATTTTGAAAGCGTAATGCAACAAGAAGCATTAATGCTTCAAAAAAAATAGGATACTCAGATAAGTATTTAAACACCGCTAGTATGCTACAAAAAGGGAGCAGTAAAACGATACAAGCTAATGTGCCTGATATTTCTTGTTGCCGAATAGAATTTCGTTCTGGCGAAAGTACTTTAGCCTGCATACCTATTGCTAAGACTTTTATAAAACTGATTGGGTGGTATTTGTCAGGCCAAGGTACGTAACGTTCCACAACAATAATCGACAATAATACCCAAAATGGCAAAAGATGCTCATTTAATAAGGCATTGATAATGCTATGCATTACGCTAATTTTGCAATAGTTTGCATCACTAGTGTTGCCGAATTTTTAGCTGCTTGGTCAAGGTATGCTTGAAAAGAAACAGTCGACGTCTTACCAGCAATATCAGACAGTGAGCGGATAACCAAAAATGGAGTACTTAATAAATGGCAACTCTGAGCAATGGCCACACCTTCCATTTCTACTGCACAGACAGCTGGGAAGTTTTGCCTAATAACGTCTGCAGATTCATCACTTCCGACAAAAGAATCTCCGGTACAAATAAGCCCTTGCTGTATTTGTATGTCTTTTAGGTTAGTTGCAGCATTAGAAGCGTGCTCAAGTAACACTTTGTCACATTCAAAATATGCTGGCATACCTGCGGTTTGACCAAGTTCGTAGCCAAAGTGTGTTAAGTCTGCATCGTGGTGTCGTAACTCTCTCGCTATAACAATATCCCCAATGTTCAGGTGACTGGAAACCCCTCCAGCCGAGCCCGTATTTATAACGAAATCGGGAGCGAAATGATGGATCACAACGCTTGTTGAAACAGATGCTGCCACTTTACCTATTCCACATTTGACCAAGGCAACGTCGACTTCACCAAGTTTCCCAATATATACGGTAAGATGATTAAAGTGTTTTTCTTGGCAACTTTTTAAAGATGCGCGAATAAGGGTTATTTCTTCATCCATGGCACCTAAAATAGCAATTTTCATATCGTTTTCTTTATTCACAATTAGTTATCATCATTAACCTAAGTCTATTACGTCTGCTAGTGTTATAAAACAACTCAAAGGTTTGAACTTCTAAAAAATCAAAAACAATACATTATATTGGTAAAAGTTCGACAACCTTTTTACTAACTGTAGGTGAGCTATGAAGCACTTCAGTATATTACTCGTCACTATAATGCTTATTGGTTGTCAGGCGGTTCCAAAAATATCGGTTAGTCATAAAGCGTTACTTTATGATGAGGGGTTTGAAGGGTTTGAAAATGTCACTGTAGAAAGTGAAAAAGAAATTTTCGAATTGAATGATGAAGCTAAAGCCTTTGCTCAATCTGCGATAAGAGGAGTATCAAAGCCCAAAGAACAAATTCAAGCTCTGGTTCAACATATTTTTTCTCGTTCAGATTTAAATTTATTGTATCGAGCTGAAGCCAATACTGTTGCCAATCAAACGTTTCGCAATCGAGCTGCCAACTGCCTTTCCATGTCAATTATGACTTATGCTTTAGCGAATGAGCTAGGTTTTAGTGTGCGATTCCAAGATATAGAAATCCCTGAGTACTGGACAATAAGAGAAGGGCAAAGTTTGCTAAATGGGCATATTAATTTGCAGATATTACCCAGTTCCAGTCGCAAGCGTACTCAATTTTTGACGCAAGGATTTGAAGTCGATTTCGATGCACAAGCTACCCAAGAGCATTTTCCTAAAACACTGCTTAAGCTCAATCAAGTTGTTGCCATGTTTCACAATAATAATGGTGGCGATGCATTGTTAAAAAAAGATTACGTAAAAGCATATGCTTATTTTCGGTCTGCTTTTATGCAATCCCCCGACCTATCTTCTGTTTTGACAAACTTAGGTTATTTGTATCGTCTCATAGGTCAGTATGAGCTTGCTGAAAAAACCTACCTTTGGGCCATTAAAAAAAATAAAGAAAATTTAACTGCCTGGCGTAATTTATCGTATTTATATCGGTATATGGGGCATGATGAAAAAGCCAACAATATCGTGAGCCGAGTGACACGTCAACGTTCAAAAAATCCTTTTTTTCATATTAATAGAGGGGATAAAGCGTTTGATAAACAACAATGGCAAATTGCGCTCGGGCATTATCAACGCGCCCTAAAATTAGATAAAAGAAATCATGAAGTATTCTTTGGGTTGGGTAAAACCTATTTTAAATTAGGCGATGTTAAACGAAGTTATCATTACTTGAAGCTCGCTAAAAAGAAATCAAGAACTGAACAGCAACAGGCCGTGTATCAGAGACAAATTGACATGTTAGCGACCATTAAATCAGGATAAGTCAGCTCTCTATTATGTTGAGATGACGAATAGTTACTCCTTCTGAAAGTTTTGTTAATAGTGTGTTAATTTTCTGATGAGGTGCATCGAATGCAACTAGCCTCATATCCAGAATATTCGAGTTACACGCGTTGCCTCTTTGTCTTTTGAACATGCCAATCTATCACCGTCTATATCACTGGGTTTGAGAGGTTGTTATTCAATAAAGACTTCGTTAGTCTTAAGGATATTCAAATAGGAACATTGTTTTAAGCCATATTTGTTCGCTCAGATCTTAATTAACTTTATCAATGTGATGCCAATAACGCCGCCAACGAGACCCTTTTACACCCATTTTCTTTTCTGCTTACTAGACGATGCTTTAGGTTGATTTTTATTCCGAGTCATCAAGAAATGGATTACCCCAAAATCGTGAATAAACAAGCTGTAATGGCTAAGTTATTATAAAAATAAATGTGCCGATACTTTGTTGCGAAAAGATTGCGTATTCGCTTACGTCTATTTTCGTGAAACTCTGTTATTTGACCCTGATATTGACTCGGGATGGGACAATCTTGCTTATCTGTATACATTTACCGGACGAGAAAAAGACGCTGAGGATATTTTGGCGGAAGTTAAATATAAGCGAAACCGCACTCCTTATTACCACTTAAATTTAGATGGATAAGAGATGGAGCAGGAACATTGGGTTCAAGCTTTGGCACATTTCCGAAGAGCTTTGGCTTTAGATACAAGTAACCATGAGGTATATTTGGACTGGCTAGAGCATACTTCGAAATTGGTGAGTGGCAACAAAGCCTACGCAATCTTAAACAAGCTAAAATTAAGGCGCATAACCGCCAAGACGAAGACAAGTATCAAAACAAATTAGAATTTTTAGGTAATTTGTAGATATTTGATAAATGCCTGTATCTTGCATTGTTACCATAGACTGCCTTGTTAAAATTTTTGGCGACGGTTTCTTTCAATTGTTAGATTAAGCGACACCTAATTCCTCAAGGCGTTCTTTCAGGTAACTTTTAGCTGTGTATCTTGCTGACAACACTACCTCAGGATTGGGGTGTAAAAACAGTGGCAAAGAAACCCGCGCTTTAGTCTGATCGCTTCCTTGTGGGTTAACAACCCTGTGAGTCGTCGATGGAAAATACCCGCCTGATACTTCTTGAAGCATATCGCCAATATTGACAATTAAGTTACCAAAGTCGCAGGGCACGTCTATCCACGAATCACCTGTTCCTTTGACTTGTAAACCGGGTTCATTGGCTGATGGTAATAATGTGAGCAAGTTAATGTCTTCATGAGCTGCAGCACGAATTGCATCGGGCTCTTCAGAGCCATCTAAAGGTGGATAGTGCAGAATACGTAATAAAGTTTGTTCACTATCGGTCACCATACTTGACAGAGATTGTGTGTATTTAGCTGACACCTCTGCTGGTGAATACTTCTCAACCCATGCAAGTAACTCTGAAGCTAATGCATTGGTGTCTCGATAATAATCTGCTACTTCCTGCTTTAATGCTTCAGGGCAACGTCCCCATGGATAGAAGTGAAAATATTCTTTAATATCTTTCTTCTTAAAACCTTTAGCTGTTTCAGATATGTGAGTTGAAAAAAATCCATCGTGAGTGTCTTTATCAAAGGTAAATTGATTTTTTTCTTCGCTATTAAAAAAAGCCTCCCAGCGCTTATAAATACTGCTGACTCTGTCTTGGCCAATGGGGTGGTTTTTTAATACGCCAAAGCCTGTTTTATGCAAAGACGCTACAAAAAGTTTGTCAGCATTGGGTGCTTTATAATCTACTGCGACTAATTCCATAATTATATCTCTACTTGTTCTTTATTGTGTTTATAGGCTAAGGAAAAAACCGGCTAGGGCAGCGCTCATAAAATTAGCCAATGTGGCTGCTAATACTGTCTTTAATCCTAGCTGTGCAATTTCTTTGCGTCGATTGGGAGCCAATGCTCCTATGCCACCCATTAATATGGCAATAGACGAGAAGTTTGCAAATCCGCAAAGAGCAAATATCACTATTGCTTGAGAATGGGGTGACAACTCGCTTTGATTTTGTAAGAAATCTAAGTAAGCGACAAATTCATTAACAACTATTTTTTGGCCAAGAAAACTACCAGCTATATTTGCTTCTTCCCAAGGTATACCAAGTGCCCAAGCAATCGGCTGGAAAAGATAGCCAAGAATGACCTGAAAACTCAGTGCTTCTGTACCAAATAATCCCCCTGCCCAACCAATTACACCATTGAGTAAGGCAATCAACCCAATAAAGGCTAATAACATCGCACCTACGTTTAATGCTAGGTGTAAACCTGATGCAGCGCCACTGGCCGCAGCATCAAAAATATTGGTATATTCATTGTCTTTATTTTCTTGTTCATTGAGCTCATTTTTAAATTCTTCAGTTTCCGGAATAATAATTTTAGCCATCAACAAACCACCGGGTGCTGCCATAAAACTCGCAGCCAGAAGATATTCGATGTTAACCCCCATTTGTGCATAACCTGCCATCACCGATCCTGCGATAGAAGCTAACCCTCCTACCATGACTGCAAATAACTCTGATCGAGTTAAGTTCGGGATAAAAGGTTTAATGACCAAGGGTGCTTCGGTTTGACCCACAAAAATATTAGCGGCTGCTGACATTGATTCAGGACGACTGGTTTTTAAGAAAAATTGTAAAAAACCGCCTATTGTTCGAATGATCACATTCATAATTTTTAGATGATACAAAACCGAAATCAGTGATGAGAAAAACACAATCACAGGCAACACGTTAAATGCAAAAATAAAACCCATAGATTTATCGCCCATTGGACCAAAAATAAAATTAATCCCGTCTTGGCTGTAATTAATAATATTTTGTACGTAAATGGTTAATGTTAATAAAAATTCTTTTCCAGGCGGAAAATATAATACTAATGCACCTACAGAGGCTTGAATAGCAAATGCACCGCCTACCGTTCGCCAGTTGATTGCTTTTTTGTGAGACGAAAATGTAAACGCGATAAGCAGCATAAGTGCCACGCCTATTAGACTAACCATATGATTTCCTTTTTATTTTTATTAGTAATCAATAAAGCTCTACAATTTAAAGTAGGCTCTGCTGAATATGAGATTTAATCACATCGAGTGCAATCCGGTTTTTACCTCCTTGGGTGACAATCACATCAGCAGTAAAGCGGCTGGGTGAAATAAATTGGTGATACATGGGTTTAACGGTGGACTCGTATTGTTCGGCTACAGATTCTAAGGTGCGACCTCTTTCGGCAATATCTCTTTTCATACGGCGTAACAGACATATATCTAAAGGCGTATCCACAAAAATTTTAATGTCAAACATGGGTTGTAAACCATCGTTAGCTAGCAACATGATGCCTTCAATAATGATAACGGGAGCCGAAATCAAGGTTTGGGTTTTCTCTAGGCGTGTATGCGTCTTATAACAATATTGTGGATACTCAATAGATTTCCAATTTCTTAAGGCTTCTAAATGTTTAACCAACAGCTCATGCTCGAATGCTTTTGGGTGGTCGTAATTATTTTTTTCTCGCTCTGCCATAGGTAAATGATCTTGAGAACGATAATAGTGATCTTCTCGCAAAATTTGTACAGATTTGCCTTCTTCAGAGAATTCTTTTAATAAATTCTCGGTAAACAATGACTTACCTGAACCAGATGCGCCTGAAATGGCAATAACTAAAGGGGTTGACATAGCAAACCGTTTCTAAAATAAGTTAATTAGGAGGAAAGATACCAGCGAACTTGCTAAAAGTCAGTTCACAATGTAAGTTTTTATGCCTGACTCGTTAGTCAGGTTTGTAAGCTTTATGTTAACACATGTTGTTAACTTGTATGATTTGGTCAGAGAAATGCGACAGTTTGATGAATTTACACCGACACTGTTACGACTTTAATAAAAGTGTCATAATCAATCTGTTAAAATTGCGATAAGCGGAATGAGAAGTCGGTTTGAATCGACCACACAAGCCATCGGCAGTGCCACATGGCATTCTGTACAAACAACTGTTCTGACCAAACGTTCGGAACACACAAAACTTAGGAAACACATAATGTTTAAAACAACTAAACTCAATCGCATTGCGATTGCAGTCGCTATGTCGGTAGGACTATCGTCTGCTGCTATGGCGCAATCAACTACCTCATCTATCCGAGGTAATGTTGCAACTGAAGCAGGAGCTATTTTCTCTGGAGCCACTATCACTATTACGCATACACCATCTGGCACTGTGTCGATTGCGACAACAAATGCAAGTGGTGTGTTCTCAGCACGTGGTTTGCGTGTTGGTGGTCCTTATTCAGTGAAGATAAGTGGAGGCGAATTCGATTCTGTGCAATATGATGATCTTTACTTATCGCTAGACCAGACGTTCTCTCTTCCTGTTACAGTGGAAGAAACTAACAATACTGAAGTTATTCAAATAACCGGTAGTAATAGTGCAGTAGCCGGTTTCTCGAATGATGGGCTAAGCATGAGCTTAGGCCTTGAAGCGCTAGGCGAAGTGACGACGATTGATCGTGATATCACAGATGCAGCTCAGCTGAATCCTTTTGCATCAGTCAACGTGCAAAGTGGTGGAGCAAAAGAGCTAACGATTGCGGGTGCAAACAGTAAGTTTAACTCGTTAACCATCGACGGCGTTGCTTTGAATGACCGATTTGGTTTGAATGCAAATGGTTACCCAACACAGGGTTCTCCAATTTCTTATGATGCAATCGAGTCTCTGTCAGTTCAAACCGCCCCTTTTGACGTTGAATATAACGGCTTCACTGGCGGCACTATTAATGCCGTTACTAAATCTGGAACTAATGAACTCCATGGTTCATTGGGCTATTACAATACTAGCGACTCATTGATAGGTGATAAAAGCGGGGATAACGACTTCGACTTTACTTTTAAAGAAGAAACGTTTGTTGCAACACTTGGCGGATCGTTAATTAAAGACAAGCTATTTTTCTTTGTTGCTTACGACAAATACGAAGAAGTTGCTCCTCTTAGTAATGGTCCTGCAGGTTCAGGTGCGCTTAACGAACAACCAAACATTACGCTTGACGACGTTGCTCAAGTTGGTCAGATTGTTTCGGATGTTTGGGGCTTCGATATTGGTGATTTTAATAAAGGCCCAGCCGAAAATGAAAAAATCCTTGCCAACATAGACTGGAATATTAGCGCCGACCACCGTGCTAAATTTACCTATATCATGTCTGACGGAAACGCCATTCGTGAGCAAAATGGTAACAACTTTTTAGCGTCAGACAATAGACTTGGTGCATCTTCGGCTTGGTATGACCGCTCAGAAAAAGTAGAGAGTATTATCGGTCACGTATTTTCTGACTGGACTGAAAATTTCTCGACTCAAGTTAAGATAGCCAGTACCACGCAAGCCACAGGTCAGAATTCCTTAAATGGTGCTGAATTTCCTAATTTCGCGGTATTTTTACGTGAAGTTGATGGTGATGAAAATTATCTTTCAATCGGTCCAGACCGATTCCGCCATGGTAATTCACTGGATCAGGATTTCTTACAGTTCAAATTTTTGGCCTCTTACTCAATAGGCGATCACATACTTAAAGCTGGTTTTGAGAGAGAAGAGGTTGATATAGATAACCTGTTCGCACAAAACTCAGAAGGCTCTTACGTTTTTGACAGTATTGAAGACCTATCCAACGCTACTGCTTCTGGACTACTTTATAATAATGCCGTCACCAACAATGAAAACGATTTGCGTGCTATTTGGGGCTATAATTCCAACTCTTTATATGTTCAGGATTCATGGGATGTAAATCCAACCCTGAGCATCGAAGCGGGTATTCGTTATGACTGGTACGAGTCTGAAGGTTCAATCCGCGACAATCAAAACTTTAACGACCGTTATGGTTATTCCAACGCTACAGATATCGATGGTTTGGATGTGATTCTTCCAAGGATTTCTTTTGAGTGGTTGGCTTCAGATGACATCACAGTTCGTGGTGGTATTGGTCGCTTCTCTGGTGGATCACCTGGGGTTTGGCTTTCAAACAGCTATTCTAACGATGGTGTGATTTCTGACAGCTCTAATGCTTTCGGGACCGTTATAGTTCCAACGACACCTGATGCCGCAACAGGTCAGTACATTCCACAGGATGTGCTTGCTTCACTGGCAAACGAAGCGCCAGATGGCGGTGTTAACGCACTTAACCCATCATTTGAAATTCCAACCACGACTAAGGTTAGCCTTGGAGCTGCTTACTATGCTGACCTTCCAGTGCTAGGTGAAGGTTGGTTATTTTCTGCAGACTTTCTTTACAACAAGTTAGACAATGCAACTTATTGGTATGATCAACGTTGTGAAAACCCAGTAGCCACATCACCAGATGGACGTGGTGTCTATGACTGTAGTGAAGGACCTGAAGCTCTGATTGTTGGCTCATTTGATGCTGGTGATAGTAAGTTATATGCGCTGTCAGCGACTAACGAATGGGATACTGAATTCGGTGAGTTCGACATGTTCTCAAGCTACACCTATTCAGATGTAGAAGATATCGGTTACGGCACATCGGCTACAGCGTCATCTAACTACTCTGATTTTGCTGCATATGATCGCCAAGCGCCACGTGCGGGTACCTCAAGTTTCCAAACTGAGCACTTGTTTAAGTTGCGTGCTAACTGGAAAAAAGAGTTAATCGCAGGATACGAAACCAAGGTGTCGGTGTTTATGACGCGTCGTACTGGTCAACCTTACAGCTATACATTTAACGAAAACAATGCCTGTCTGCTTGACGTAGGTGGCGGTCGTTGTTCACGTGAAAGCCGTAATGATGATGCCGGTCACTTGCTTTATGTTCCTAGTGGTCCGAATGATCCGATTTTTGCTTCCACTTCATTTGAGGGAGATGCAGCAGCCCAACAAGAGTTCTTTGATTATATCAATAGTTCTGAGCTGGCACAGTATGCGGGTAGCATCGCTCCGCGTAACAATGACAACTCTGCTTGGTCAACCATCTTAGACATTCGTATCCAGCAAGAACTGCCAGCTTTTAGTGCTGATCACAGTTTCAAGTTGTTTTTCGATATTGAAAACTTCGGTAACCTTCTTAACTCAGATTGGGGTCGTATTGAGCGTACTCGATATGAGTACGAACGCGATGTTGTTTCGGCTAAGATCGTCGATGGTCAGTATGAGTATTTTAATCTGAACAGTGACAGAAGTATTAAGAACTTAGAAGTGCTTTCTCAATCTGTATGGCAACTTCAGCTTGGTTTGAAATACGAATTTTAATGATTATTTGACTAATCATTAGCTACTATAAAAGCCGATCTTTATGATCGGCTTTTTTTTGCAATTCTCAAAAGGTTAACGATGTATAAATTACTTACCTTTGTATTGACGGTGTTCAGCATGTCTTCAAATAGCCAAAACATTAGAATTGCCACGTTTAATGTCAGTATGGACGCCACAAATTATGTTTCACAGCACGAGTCGCCAACAGGTGATGAATTGCAAATCAACTTAAGCAACGGTGAGCATAAGCAGATACAAAACATTACAGAAATTATTCAGCGGCTCAGCCCTGATATTATTCTATTAAATGAATTTGATTATTCAAACCAATCAACAACAGACGCCCAAAATTTTATAAAGCATTATCTCAACGTATCTCAGAATAATAATCAGCCTATTGATTACCCTTATTTATATAGTGCTCCAGTCAATACTGGAGTGGATTCTGGGTTAGATCTCGATAAAGACGGCATAGCGTCGGGCATTAAATCCGATGCCTTTGGATTTGGTTTATTTCCGGGTCACTATGGCATGTTGGTACTGAGCAAATATCCGATCCATTTTGAAGAAATCCGTACGTTTCAACATTTTTTGTGGAAAGACATGCCAGACAATCTAATGGTCAATATCAAGAATGAAAGTGGCCAGGCATATTACAACCAACAAGCGCAGCAAATATTGCGTTTGTCATCTAAGTCTCATTGGGATATTCCGATCAATGTGGGTAGCCACACTATTCACTTGTTAGCTAGTCATCCCACACCACCGGTTTTTGATGGGCCCGAAAATCGCAATGGTAAACGTAACCACGATGAAATCCGTTTTTGGACTGACTATCTATCGGGCAGTGAGCAATCGGCTTACATCTACGATGACAATGGCAAATCAGGTGGTTCTGAAGGTGAACACTTTGTTATTGTCGGTGATTTGAATGCCTCACCAGATGAAAGTGATAGCATTAAGAGTGGCATAAAAGGACTAATTACACACAATTTAGTAAATGATACTACTGTGCCACAAAGTGAAGGTGGCAGGGCTCACACACTCGATAACCAATATTCAGCTCAGCATACTGCAGAGTGGGCCATGCGAGCTGATTATGTATTACCTTCAACATCACTTAACGTGACGGGGAGCGGCGTATTTTGGCCTAAACCAGATGATCATTTGTATCGTTTAATCAAGAACCGAAAAAGTTCTTCAGATCATCGGTTAGTGTGGGTAGATATCACCGTTACAAAATAAAATATCGCTTACCACCGGGGATAATAATGTCACAGAGGAAAAGAAAAGCGAATATTGAAGTCTGTTTCTCTGCGAAGCGCTTTGTGCCCGGCACCCGGAGTCTCTGTGGTGGCAAATTTTTTGCTTTCTCGTCTAGGATCAAAAAAGGGGCATTCGCCCCTTTTCAGTTTTACTTAGGTGTTTAACAATTTATACGCCTAGGTAATCAAGTATACCTTCAGCAGCATTACGGCCTTCATCAATGGCTGTCACGACCAAATCAGAGCCCCGTACCATATCTCCCCCGGAGAATATTTTAGGGTTAGATGTTTGGAATGCGAACTTACCATGTTTAGGGGCACGTACCCGGCCTTTCTCGTCCAATATAATCCCGTAATCACCAAACCAGCTAGCTGGACTAGGTTGGAAACCAAAGGCAATAATCACCGCGTCAGCTTCAATTACGTGTTCAGAGCCTTCTACCTTCACAGGTCGACGGCGACCTTCTGCATCAGGTTGGCCCATTTCGGTCTTAACCATTTTCACACCTATGGCTTGGCCGTTTTCATCTACGACAATATCGAGAGGCATAAGGTTAAACTTGAAATTTACACCTTCTTCACGTGCGTTAACTACTTCACGGCGTGAGCCTGGCATACTTGCTTCGTCACGTCGATAAGCACAAGTGACGTCTGGTGCGCCTTGACGTATGGCTGTTCTTACGCAATCCATAGTGGTATCACCACCACCTAATACCAGCACTTTTTTCCCTTTCATATCAATAAAGTCATCAGGCCACTTTTCTAAGCCTAATTGGCGATTAACATTGGCAATTAGGTAAGGCAGCGCTTCATACACACCTGGTGCTTTTTCGTTATCAAAACCACCTTGCATTGGTTTGTAAGTACCCATACCTAGGAAAACGGCGTCATACCCCTTTAGTAAGTCTTCAAAAGGAAGATCTTTGCCTACTTCGGTATTAAGAACAAATTCCATTCCCATTTCAGAAAAAATTTCATGGCGCAGTGCGATGACTTCTTTTTCTAATTTGAACGACGGGATACCAAATGTTAATAGACCACCGATTTTTTCGTATTTATCAAATACAACAGGTTTTACACCATTGCGTACGAGTATATCTGCACAGCCTAACCCCGCTGGACCTGCGCCAATAATAGCGACTTTCTTGTTAGTTTTAACAACATTGGACATGTCTGGACGCCAACCTTGTTTAAAAGCAGTATCGGTAATGTATTTTTCAATACTACCAATAGTCACTGCACCAAAATCATCGTTAAGGGTGCAAGCCCCTTCACATAATCGGTCTTGTGGGCATACACGCCCGCATACCTCAGGTAATGTATTGGTTTTACTCGATAATTCCGCCGCCTCAAAAATACGACCTTCATTTGCTAAGCTTAACCACTGTGGAATGAAGTTATGTACCGGACATTTCCATTCGCAATAGGGGTTACCACAATCAAGACAACGATCGGCTTGACCTGCTACTTGGGTATCACTCATTGGCTGATATATTTCAGCGAATTCTTCTCGTCTGAGGATAGAGGGTTTTTTAGGTGGATCAATACGCTCTACATCGACAAATTGGTATACATTTTTAGACATGATACCCCCTTATTGAACTTGAACACGAAGTTCGGCAGTAGACCGACTTATGTGACCAAGTAAATTTTTAACGTCACTGGTTTTTGGCTTAACCAGCCTAAACTTCGGTAAATATGCAGCAAAGTTGCTTAATATTTTGTGGGCATGTTCACTACCTGTTGCTTCATAATGCTGATTAATTAGGCCTCGTAAGTGCTCCATCAAAATGACTTTATCTTCGATAGACATAAGCTCTACTAATTCACCATTTACGCGCTGCTCGATATCATTATGTTCATCCAGAATATAAGCAAAACCACCGGTCATACCCGCGCCAAAGTTTACACCAGTGCGTCCAAGCACTGCTACAATACCGCCAGTCATATATTCACAACCGTTATCACCTATACCTTCAACCACGGCTATAGCTCCAGAGTTACGCACTGCAAAGCGTTCACCTGCAAGCCCTGCAGCAAATAATTTACCACCCGTTGCGCCATATAAACAGGTGTTACCTGCTATCACGCTCTCATTTGATTTAAAGCTTACACCTCTAGGTGGATGTATAACGAGTTTGCCGTCAGCCATTCCTTTGCCTACGTAATCGTTGGCGTCACCCGCTAGGGTCATTTCTAGACCGCCGGCATTCCAGACACCAAAACTTTGCCCAGCCGTGCCGGTAAAGTTTAATTTAATGGGGTCTTCACTCATACCTTTATTGCCATGATGTTTGGCAATTAAACCAGAAATAATAGCGCCAACAGACCTGTCTGTATTACGAATATTATAATTGAATACACCACCGCTTTTGTTTTTCACTGCAGACGCTAAATCTGCTAATAATAGCTGATTCAAATCGCCTTTATCAGCAGGTGCATTAGCGCCTTCACTGCAAAAGAGCTTAGTGTGGTCGCCTGCTAACGGTTTAGCTAAAATAGGATTGAGATCTAACTTGTTCTGTTTCGCCGTTACGCCGTTTAATATTTTTAACAAATCAGTACGTCCGATCAGGTCATCCAATCTACGCACACCTATTGAAGCCATGATTTCACGCACTTCTTGGGCAACAAATTTGAAGTAGTTCATTACCATATTTGGTAAACCTGCAAAATAATTATCACGAAGGTTATTATCTTGTGTAGCGATACCTGTCGCGCAGTTATTCAAGTGACAAATACGTAAATATTTACAACCTAAAGCTACCATTGGCCCCGTACCAAAGCCAAAACTTTCCGCGCCCAAAATAGCACCTTTAACAACATCTAAACCGGTTTTTAAACCGCCATCTGTTTGTACCCGCACTTTATGGCGTAAACCATTGCTCACCAAAGCTTGTTGAGTTTCTGCAAGCCCTAATTCCCAGGGGCTACCAGCGTACTTAACTGAAGATAATGGACTGGCACCCGTACCACCGTCATAACCCGAAATAGTTATCAAGTCGGCATAAGCTTTAGCAACACCACAAGCGATGGTGCCGACGCCTGGTTCAGACACTAACTTCACTGAAATTAGTGCATCAGGGTTCACTTGTTTTAAGTCGAAAATCAGCTGAGCTAAATCTTCGATAGAATAAATGTCATGATGCGGTGGAGGAGATATCAACGTGACTCCAGGCACTGAATGACGAAGTTCAGCAATATACTTGTTAACCTTATCACCGGGTAATTGGCCACCTTCACCAGGTTTAGCACCCTGTGCAACCTTTATCTGTAAGATTTTAGCATTGACTAAATAGTGCGGTGTTACCCCAAAACGCCCTGATGCAATTTGTTTAATATTTGAGTTACGCTCATTACCAAAACGTTTGGGATCTTCGCCACCTTCACCCGAGTTAGAATTACCACCTAAACGATTCATTGCTATGGCTAAAGACTCGTGAGCTTCAGGGCTTAAAGAGCCAATAGACATAGCTGCCGTGTCAAAGCGTGGATATAAGTTTCCTGCAGGTTCAACTTCATCAATCGAGATGGCTTCTGAATCTGGTGATAAAGCTAATAAATCACGTAAACAAGCTGTTGGTCTTTCATTTACCAAAGCACTAAATTTTTGGTAATCCTTATAGTCACCGCTTATCACAGCCTTCTGTAATGTTGTGACTACGTCAGGGTTGTAAGAGTGATATTCACCGCCGTGTACATATTTTAATAATCCGCCGTGGTCTACGTTCTTACGTTTTAACCAAGCGACACGATTTAAATTAATTTGATCTTGTTGGAAATCCTCAAAGTCAGCACCTTGGATACGGCTTGGCACCCCTTTAAAGCACATGTCCATAACAGATTTGTTAATACCAATCGCTTCAAATAATTTTGAACTGCGGTAACTAGCAACAGTTGAAATCCCCATTTTTGACATGACTTTGTACAAGCCTTTGTTGATCGCTTTACGATAATTAACAGTCGCTTGCATTGGCGTCATGTCTAGTTGCCCAGACTCACACATTTGTTCAATAATTTCGTATGCTAAAAATGGATATATCGCTGTAGCACCCAGACCAATCAATACTGCATAATGATGCGAGTCTCTGACCGATGCTGTTTCCACTACTATATTTGCATCACAACGTAATCCTTTATCTACTAGCCGCTTCTGTACTGCACCCACTGCCATCGCTGCTGGTATAGGTATGCGTGACGTTTTAATGGCTCGGTCTGATAAAATAACAAACGCGGCACGTTTGTGTGAGACTAAGTGTTCTACTTCATTACATATTCGATTAATGGCTGCCTTAAGCCCTTCTTCTGGTGGGAAATTAAGTTCGACGACTTCAGAATAATAATGTTCAGGATCGTAATTACGTAACTGCTTAAGATCCGTATACACCATGATAGGTGAGTCAAACAATACGCGATCAGCATATCCTGATGTTTCGGTGAACACCGATTTTTCGCGGCCAATACAAGTAGCCAAAGACATCACGTGATTTTCACGTAAAGAATCAATAGGCGGATTGGTTACCTGAGCAAATTGTTGTCGGAAATAATCGTAAATGGTGCGGCTTTTTCTAGAAAGAACAGCCATAGGCGTATCATCACCCATCGAACCTGTCGCTTCTTGTCCATCTTTGGCTAGAACCTTGACTACTTGTTCAAGTTCTTCAAAACTGTAATTAAACTGTTTTAAAT
>ENA-OSIY01000338-OSIY01000338.1-marine-metagenome-genome-assembly--contig:-NODE-338-length-26812-cov-9.374715_pt1 | contig 26812 bp, 46 predicted proteins | sample MGYA00237884_ERZ534233 | MGnify/ENA primary metagenome ERZ534233 (study PRJEB26412, sample SAMN06343840) | marine metagenome | isolation source: estuarine water | place: USA: Columbia River Estuary... | reverse complement strand
TTCTTTGTTCATGCGTTTAGCATCTAAGAATTGTTGTCTAATTGGATTTTCTTTAGAATTAGGTTTCATCCATTTTAGAGTTTGACCTCTAAGATCTGGAATTTCTAAAATCATTCCAGGCGCAATTAAAAATGGATTAGAAATACCATTCCATTTTAAGATACGATCAATACCGTTAGCATCACCATAATAATGAACACTAATTTTATCTATACGCATTGCATCATCTTCTGATACGATATGATATTTTACTACTTGAATATTCTTAACGAATACCATAGTAGGTTCAGTCATAATGACTTTGTCATTTACGATCCTCTTAGTTGATATTACTTGTGTATTCATTATCCGTTAGCGAAATCCTTCATTTTTTGAGTAAAGTCATTATTGTTATATGCATCTGAGATTGTAACCTCGTCATCATAAGTACCTCCACCTGTTGCAGCTCCACCTCTTGCTCCAGAAGCACCGCGACCTTTAGATTTGTTATCACCCTTTTGTGGAACTTTTTTGCCGTAAGCATCAACAATAGTTTCTTGATCTGTATTTTTTTGACCTTTAGGTGTTAAGTAAATTCTACCTCTACCTGAATTGAACATAGATTCAATATCACCTTTATCTCTATATCTACCAGGTTTAAGGGTTATAACAACCTTTAATTTACTTGGAAAATCTTCATAACCTAAAGGACCATCAAATTCAAAATCAGTACTATCGCATGTTAAATTACCAATAACTGCAATTGGGTTTAATGGATTTCCAACAGTGACGTGCCACGCTCCAGTTGAATCACCTGTTAAGAATGCTTTAGCAGCTTCAGTACCGCTTGGTTTACCAAATAAGTTCATTAAAGATCCACCTAATAAGTTACCACCAATCTTTTTTAAACTTTCCATAAATCCACCGCTTGTTAAATTTGTAGTAGCTTTAGAAAAACTATCAGCCAATGAACCAAAATATTCTCCAATATTACCCTGAGCCAATTTACTCATATCACCAAATGGTTGTTTAACAGTACCACTTGATGTATATCTTGTAGCTCCTCCCCAGAAGTGACCGTTATTATATGTCAAGACTAACATGTTTGCCATAATATCTAACATAGCCATTTTTGGATCAACTCTACCAATAGCTCTTAGGTCATAATGAAAAGTAAGTTTAATTTCTTGTTCAAATGTTAAACCCGTTTTTCTAACTCTTACATTTTTAATAACGTTATATGGTCCTAAAGCATGGTTTGGAAATGTTTCTTTCATTGGATCCCAACCTGAACCATGTGCTTCAACATTAGCTGCTTGATATGGACTAACTCCATTTGCAGTATTTTCAACATTTGATAAGAATGGTGAGCTATTAATAAAATTACCAACAGAACCTCTATCAGGTTGATTTGGTGTAATAGTTTGAACTTCAGATTCTAAATCATCCCAACTATATCCTACATTAAATTTTAAAATTTCTGATAATTTATTCTCAGAAGCTTCACTCATCCACGTAACGGCTCTTGCGATATCTGCTTGTTCCTTTTTTCTAACAGCACCAGTTGCATCCAATCCAGTTGCGTTAATAATATCATCTTCGCATGGAGTTGGAAATCTTCTTAGAGTTACCATATAATTATTAGGAATCTTACCATAATATTTACAGTAAGCAAAATCTCCAGAATTATATTGATAACCTGGAGCACCATTATCTCTACATTTTCTAATAATAGTGGCAGCAGTTGGATTTAATTCATCTGACGCTGCAGTGTATAATGGTTTTGTGTATAACGATTGTTCTGCTCCCCAGATAGCTTTGTCAGCAGACGGTTTAGTATCAAGAATTCTACCTTTATAAGACATTAATGACCACTTATTAATAATAGAATAAGGCGCATCTTTGTCAATAATTGTTTCTGTAGTTGCTCCAGATTCTAATTTATATGCCATTGCTGGAACTACCTTAGAATATGCATTTACAGACCACTGCTGTGTTCTAATAGTAGGTTCAACTGGTTGACTTGGATTAGTATTACCCGGATCTGCATTAGCTAATGGTGTTGCAGCAGGATTAGAAGCATTTTTTAAACCAGCCATTGTCCCACCAGTACCTTTTAATGCATTTTTTGCATCTTTTAAAGCAGCAGCATCTCCGGTAATTGGATTATAAGCTGTGTTTAAATCCATCATAATTCCACCCATGTGTAATAAAAATATTTTTATTGGTTTGGGTTATATATCTCGGAGATATTATGTTATCATATTTTGTCGAGCTCTATGCTCTTAGGTCTATAGAGTAATTTATCAAAATAGTCTTTGTCTTTTGGTAATTTATCACCTAAAAAGTTTTTAAGGGCTATTTCATAAAGACCACGTGTTTGAAAGTAGTATTGTCCATTTTTGTATGTAAAGCGATTGGACAGCTCATATATTTCTTTTAAACGTTTCTCAATCATAAAGTCTTGAAGCTTCCTGAGTAGCTCAAAGATCTCATGTTGTGTGCTTGTACAATAGATTGAATCTACTACAACCATATAGCTTTTCCAGTTTGGACCACCAACCGCTTGTAGAAGATCTTCGCGAGTTTTATAAAGTTCTCTTTTAAGATTGATTCGGGTATATTTACTAGCATTAAGATCTTTCTTGAAACTAGATTGAAAAAAGAAGCGTTTAAGAAAATCTATATCATCAAAGAACTCGATGATTTTTAATTGGTATAATGGACTAATGTCATCATATTTGGTATCGTAAACAAGACCTTTAACCACGAACATATATTCCGGGTTCTGAGCGTCTGATAATAAAGCATATACATATTCTCCTCTGGAGAACAATTTGTGTTTTATCATTTGTTTACAAATTTAACTGAATCAAAACGAGCTAATAGATTTTTATCTATAGTACCATCATGATTAACTATGATTAAATTATTGGAGTGTTCTATTTCTGTAAATTGTGCTAATTCAAAAACTAGAGAGAAGACACCTTCAACGATGTCTTCTTCTAATTCTTTAATGAAATATGCAAATTTAGGAGATTCTTGCGATTTAGAATCTTCCATGATTTTTGTAATCTTTTTTCTGATGTAAAGATTAACTACCGCTGAAGGAGGCTCAGCATTCATAATGTCCGACTTTACCAAATTAACTATGATGTCGATGTAGTTTACAACGACAGGATATTCAAAGGACTTTGTATACCATACGAAATCACTTTTTGAATTACACCATACATAATCAATTTTTAAAGACATTATTTAGTTTGCAGAGCTTTGTAGTATGCTAATTCCTTTTCAAGCTGAGCAACTTTAACTTTTAACTCTTCTTGTTTAGGCTTATAATTAGCTCCCCAGCTTATTTTTATTTCTAATTTATTACGATCTTCATCAGATCCTACATCTATTCCTAAATCTAAGATTAGATCGTTAAAAAATTGGGCGGTTCTTTCGAGACCGCCATTTTCCAAGTCGTATGCTATTTTAGCTTCATATTTCTCACCGGCTGCATTGATGTTATCATCTTCGATAATCTTCATCACACCGTTATCAACCGGCTCTAGTGTAACGTACATCATAATTTAAGCTGTTTGTCTTGATTTGAAAGATTCTTGTGCTTGTTTTGTTAAGCTACGAGCTTCTTTTTTGTTTTGTCTGTAATCTTCTCTAGTTGTAGTTACTGCGATTCTCCAAGCTTCTAACATTAATTCTGTTTCAGCTTCGTTATAACCTGTAGCAATTAGATTGTCTTTTACAAGAGTTTCTCTTTGCAATAGTGCTTCATAATTAGCTTTTTCTACAGCTTCAGTGTTAGCTTCGTGAATTTTACGACCTTCTTCTTGTCTAGCGGCATACCATTGGATTGCTACTGGATTGAAGCGATTGTACATGTTTTTGATTTTAAGAAATCCTCTTTGTTTAAAAGCCCATCGGCGTTCTTTTCTATTTGGCATAGTATTTGTTTATAAAAGTGTTAACGTTTGATTTAATTTCTTCTTGTACTCTATCTATACTAATTTGTGAGAGTATCATTTTTGCAATAGCTTCTTTAAGATCTTCTTCTTCAACCTCAGCAGTCATTACTGCAAACATGGCTTCAGATGGAATATTAACTGAAATTTCCAATGGGAAATTAGCAGAATTCTTTTTGCTAAGAGTTTTTAGCATAGACACTAAAGGATCTGCAATTTCTTTAGCTTCTTCTTTGGGTTGTTTAGCTGTAACTGTAATACTTGGATCAATTTGACTGGTGACAGCTTCATTAACTTTAGCATGATTGTTTGAACCAATAATGGTGTCTGGAGTACTAGGAGCTAGATACTCAGATGCTAAACTTAAATTACAACGAGATCCGTCTGTAAAATTAATCCATTGATCGTCAATATCTTTAACCTCCACTTTATCACCAACCTTATCAGATTTAACCCACATTAGCCAATCACCTGGATTGATTAATGATTGTTCTGTGTTTTCTTTTTGTTTAGACATAAGTTTCTTCTTAAATATATTTAGTATGTTATACACGTTTAGTATACATTGTTTAATTTTCACGCATTTTACGATTTTCATGAACCTTATCGATGAAATCAATGGACTCTCTGCTACCTATTCTGGCATCAGGGTTGAACAAATAAATCTTTAGAAATTGACTCTCGCCCATTTCAATTAGCAGTTCTTTTAATTTATCCACTTCCGGTAAATATCTCTTGTTAAAGCTCATTATCTTATGGTTTTTATACGTTTCTTAATATCTGCAGGAATGTAATCCTTCTTATTTATTAAACTTTGGAAGCACGCATCCAGGACATAAGTGACAGCCCAATCATCTTTTGTTCTAACTGATCTACCAACACCCTGTAAAAAAGAGATGGCAGTTTTCCAATCATACCAATCTGGCATGTGGTTCATTTTAGCTTTGATTAATGGATCACCTAATGATGGATATGGTACTTTAAAGAATATTTGAAAACGACTAACATCGTCTTTAAGATCTAAACCTTCTAAAATTGAAGGACCGATTAAAATTTTATCTTTGGAATTTTTAAACTCATTTAATGCAATGGCTTTTTGCTTGCTATCAGCATAATTAATAAGTCTCATTGATTCACTACTTTGTTCTAGGATTCTTTTACTAAATTCATAGGATCCAGAGTGAATGATACCTCTTTGACCTTTATGTTTTGCCAAGATCTTATCAAGCATTTCAAGTACAGGTTCAAAGCTTCTTTCTTTTTCTTTCATCGAAAGTCTATACTTATTAACAAATACAACTGGAGATTTATCATAATTGAAGTCATTACCAAGTCTAATAAACTTGGCATTTGTAATTCCCATGATTCTCATATAAGTAGCAGGATCCCCAATAGTGGCACTCATAAAGACTTTGAAATTTGCCTTGGCATGTAAGTACTTGCGAATCATTGCTTGCTCTTCAACACACATAAATTGAGTTTCGTCTTGTTTTTGATTGATAACCATCGCTGGTTTTCCGACCTCTTCAATAAGAGCAATATAGTCCTCAAATTTACAGTGCATGTCCTTGATTCTATCAAAGGTCGTAAATGCTGTTTGCCAATCTTTTGGAACTGCACCATTACCAAAGCGAGTTTTAGCTAACTTATTAGCTGCTTCTCTGACCTTTGTGTAAGATCTTAACATACTATCGAATTGGACCATTGTGTCAAATAGAAGCTCTCTGTCAGTTTCAGTCATCAAATCATGTACTAATACGTCAATCTGGTTCTTTGTGTATCTGGGAGCTTTGATATTGTGCCTGTTAATGAATAGGTTTAATGAATGTATTTTACCTACAACAAACTGATCGACTCTTGGGCTAAAGTGGTTTTGTACAACCTCATCAACTTTATGGGCCTCATCAAAAAATACAAAGTCTCTTTGTTCAAAAGGAACAGGTCGACCATCTTGTGACATTTTGGCTTCTACATAATTACGTTGGATCAACCAAAAGCTATAATTAAGTAAAGCAACTGAGTGATTAATAGCTCTAGATCTTCTTTGTAAGTATTCACAATTGCCATAACATTCAAGTTTACTTGCAGCTTCGTAACCTAGGCCCTTAATTTTACAATCACCAATACTAAATGGTAATCCATTGACTTCGCATGTATAATTATCGACGCCCTTAACTGAAGGCCAATGAATTCCTAACTTATAAAAGTCGCTTTCGTATTGGTCTTGTAAGCTAATATCACTGGCAATCAAATAACCTCGTTGACCTAATTGTGCCAATACCATACTTGAAGCCATGGCAATAATTGATTTTCCAGTTCCTGTCGGTGCATCTATAACTACAGTTCCTTCTGGATCTTCGTAGTATGCATTACAAATGGCTTCAACTGTTTCTCTTTGTCCTGTTCGAAATTGAAACCCGTGGCCCAAAAGCCCTTTTTCTAATATTTCGTCTATCTGATTCTTTATATTATTCTGCATTCCAACTAATTACTTGTTCAATTTCTACTCCCGCTCTTTCAATTAACATCACTCCACTCATATCCCTATAGTCTTCACAGTAATATACCTTTGAAATTCCAGCTTGTATGATTAGTTTTGCACAATCAAAACACGGACAAGTAGTTGTATACAATTCAGCACCTTCACAATTCATAGTAGACTTAGCTACCTTTAAAATTGCATTAGATTCAGCATGCAAAACTTCACGTTTGGTTTGACATGTACATTCACCATCTGGTTGTGGAATATAATCTTCGCATTGATTGTCAAAGCCATAAGGCATACCATTATATCCAAATGATATAATTTGCTTGTCTTTTACAATTACGCAGCCAACTTTACGTCTTTCTGCGTAACTTAACTTGGCAAATTGGTAAGCAACTTGCATATAAGTTATTTCTATAGGAATTCTTGGCATAATAAAAAAGTCGTTGTAGGTTATACAACGACTTTCAATAAAGTTTATTAGTAAGTTTTATTACATTGTTGGACCTTCAGCTGAATAAGCCTCTTTCATCTCATCAATTTTCTTAGTGAATGCTTCTTTTAAAGTCTCGCAAGCAGCTTCATACATTTCTACAGTGTAGTCATCTTTAGCACCTTTAAGTTCTTTAAGTGCGTCTGCCATCATTCCAGCATGCATTGCGCAATTTTCTTTAAGATAAGATTCGATAGTGTGCTCATCATGCATATCTTCGTTCCATGCAGTAGCTTCTTTCTTTACTTGCTCATAAAGGTTTTTAGAAATTGATTCTACAGTTGGTTCTTCGTCATCTCTAACATCATCAACTACAGTTGCAGGTTCATCTGATTCAGGTTTTTCTTCTGTACCTTCTTCATCATCTTCAGTTTCTTCCTCTTCAGCTTCTTCTTCCTCTGATTCACCAGCTTCGTGTTCTGGAGATTCTTCTTCAGTTTCTTCCTCTTCTGGTTCTTCAGCAGCAGGTTCTTCTTCAGTTTCTTCCTTTTCTGGTTCTTCAGCAGCAGGTTCTTCTTCAGTTTCTTTTTCTAGATCTGCAAGTTCTTTATCTGTATCGTCATCTGATTCTTCAGAGTCATCTTCTTTATCAGATTCTTCACCTTCTTCTTTTTCATCGTCCTCATCCTCTTCTTCTGCAAGTGCAGTGGATGTTTTCTTAAGTTCTTCTTGCTCTAAAGCTTCAACGAACTCTTCGTAAGATTGAATTTTTGCCATTTTATATAATTTTAATTTTAGCTTTTAGGGTTTATATATCCTTTTATTCTTTTGAACGTAATTCATCGGCTTTTTTCATTGCCCAATCAACACCTTCATCTCCACCCCATATAAGCCAAGCGACATAGCCCTTATCTTTCCATGGAGTATCTTTAAATTCTGGATCTATTTTTGAATTCTTTCTGTGTCTATTAAAAGCAGACATTCTATTGATAGTATCAACTGAGATGTTCTCTTTATTTGCTAATTGATTTGCTCTTGCCCAACCGACTGGTGTACCAGCTTCGACTTCATCTCTGCCATATTTTTCTTTCCAATCAATTGCCATTTGAGCATTTTTAGTTGCTGCTGCTGGATAATCATTATAAGTCTCTTCAGATTCATTCATAGAAGGCTTATTATCATGTCCACATTTATGACAAAGATATGGATTTCTTTCACCGCCATCATACCCATCAGTTAAATACCAATGCCAACCACAGCTATCACATGTAACAACTCCGTCTTTTACTTCTTCGAGTATAAACTCTTCAAATAATTTAATGTGTTTCATATTACTTTAGATTTTTATCGTGACCACCATCTCTAACTTCTTTAGCTAAATCTTTATCAGCTCCACCCCAAGTTCCATCACCTTTAGTTAAAAAAGCATTTACACGTGCGTAACCCCATTGCTGTTCATTTGCTCCAGGTCTGTGACCCGTTTTCCATGCTGCCATACCTCTTCTCATTACAGCTCTAAGAATTCCTATTGGAACTCCAGTTTCTTCAACTTTTTTCTTTAAACCAGTTTCAATTGCATCATCTGCGATTGGGCTTCTATCTGTTGACTGTTTTTCTTCAGCTTCAACGATTGATTCTCCATATAATTCGTGATACTTCTTTGTATGTTTAGATGTTTTTACTTTACCTTTTGCCACAGCTTCTTTGTCACCTGGCAATGGTTTATAAGCTGAATCATCATCATCTTCCTTTTCAGCCTGTTTTTTCATCTGTTCTTTTTTCTTCTCTTCAGTATCATCATCTAAACCAGTCATATAAGGTTGTGGACCTGGTTTTTTAGCTTCTTTAACAAAAGCTTCGAATGCTTTTACATATTTCATATCTTTACTAGATTAACTTTAAGTTTAGTTTCTCCAAGAGCCCATGCTGTTAATAATCGATGATGTCCATCATATATTGCAAGTCCATCAGAGAATTGAACCACATTAATTGGTTCTAATTTATCAAAGTCTTGAATCATCTTCTTAACTTTATTACTCTGAATATTAGGTTGAGTAACTTGAATGTCTTTAATATTTACAGATTTAACTTTGGCATCTTTTTGATTCTTTTCAAATGTATTTACAACATCACTCCAAGAATGTTTAGAGATACTAAAAATACCACCTATTCGTTTGGCATCATCAAATATTGATCCCTTTGGCAAACTATCAATTCGCTCATAAGCTGAATCTGTTTTAGATTCGCCAACAAAGTCTTCAAATAGTTTTATATGCTTCACGCTAAATTCTTAAGCTTTTGATTTAAATCAGCAAGACGTTTGCTTAATTGTAGCTTTTGACGATCTAATTCCAAGATCTGTAATTGTAATCTACCAATTTCAGCACGAACAACATCTTTTGGTTTTTCTGCATTAGCAGTTAATTCTTTAACTTTAGCAGATAATGCAGCTTTTTTATTAGCCATATCAACAGCTCTTTGTCCAAGATCTTTAATCTTTTCAGCGTATCCAGATTCTAATACGAAGTTTTCAAATATTTTAATGTGTTTCATATTTTACCGTAGATTCTTTTTGTAATTCTTTTGCCAGCTTTTGAAAGGAATCTGGTATAATATCCATCTCCAGTAAATTCTGGTTGTTTGTCTGCTCCAACAACATCTCTAATCATCTCTTCATCTTTAATAACTGGAGCACCTGATTTCGATAGAATTTCTTCCATCTTAAGACTTGCTTCAATAAACCAACCTCTAGTGCTAACTAATTGTAATAGTTTTTTAACAACATCAGATTTGGCTTCTTTTTTACCATTAGTACCCAATAAAGCAATTTTATTTCCCCATTTTGTTGGTTTGTAAATAATGAAGGCATCTGCTGTGTGATCTGAATCGACATCTTTTAATGCAGTTGCTTTGTATTTTGATTGCATTTCTTGCCAATCATCAGCTGAAAGATCCATTCCTGCATCAAGATATGTTTTAGTGTACATATCCCAAATCTCTTGCATTCCGTCTTTATCGATTTTCTTTAAATCCATATCAATCCATTTATTAGATGGAATTTCAAATTCATTTATGAATTCTTCGAATAATTTAATATATTTCATATTGCTATTCAGTGATGATTATGCCAATTGTCCCATTCATCGGCATCATTTAATTTTATTTCTTTTTGAGTAGTTTTATTTCTATCCCCTTTACGTAGCCAAAAATACAAACCAAAGAAGCAAGCTGATCCAAGGTAAAATATTCCAGTTGTAATCCAATAGGATCCTGTCATTTTCATCACAGAGTAAAAAGCCACGTCGAAACCTAGGGGGTTCAGAAACGTCGCTATCACCAAGAATATCGATGCTAGATTTTCTCTTACTATTTTGTGTGCCCTTTTCATGGGTTATACTGTCTCCGTCCATACTTTTTGTAAACTTTTTCAAGTTGTATTTTACTATATATCAAAAAAAAGGAGGACTATGTCCTCCTTAATGATTTAAGCTTGTTGTGTTGGTGGTTGAGTAGGATCTTCTACTTCAATGTATTTGCTTATTACTTCTAAGCAACCATCTGCATCGGCAATAGATCTAATTAGTTTATCAATTTCATCCATGATTTGAGGATGTTCGCCTATTCCAACTGAATTAGACAAATAAACTTCTAGTGTTGCAAATGCATTGTCTTTTTGAGCATTATATCTGGATTTAAGTGCTCTTAGTTTTAAATTTTCTGCAGCCATTATGAATTGATTTGTGTGTTTTCAGAATTATGCTCTTCAACTTCTTCAATAGAAGATTCGATGGCGTTAAAGAATGATCCAAGTGATGAAATAATTTGACTTAGACCTAATAAGGTCCAAAATTCAAATAGAGAAATGGTACCGGTAAGGTAGTGACCTGTGATTGCACTAAGTAACATACATAATGCAATTACATGTGGAGTTAATTTACTCCATGCTTTAAAGAATTTTTTCATGAATATAGATTTAATATTTAAGATTATACTTGGAATTCATGGACTGTTTCATTCTTATACCGACTCACAGCTAATTCTTTGGCTTTGGCTTCTACTTCTACGTCAAGATCCAAACCATAGTCATTAATGTGATCGTAAATGTAATCGGCATGTGCGCGCTTATTGGTTTGTGAAGCATCTTCGTGAATTGTTTTACAAGAAGAGAAGTGAACAAGCTGTTTGACAGTTTTAGGCCAACTTACTGAGGCCAAAACCAAAGCTTCTTGTTGGGATAAAACACCTGGATGACACCAATGATGATGATAATCAAATGTAATCGGCGTACCAATCACAGAATAGACATGCTTATAAAGATCTTCAACAGTGTATTGAGATTCTTTGTCATCGTTTTCTACAACTAAACGAAATTTAGCTGAATCATTAAGCAATGTAAAATTAGCACAGAATCTTGCCATCGCATCTTCTTTGTTTGGCGCTGTAGTATTAACGTGAATATTAATGGCAGCATAAGGTGTACGAGGTAAGCCAATAAGATCCATAATTTCACCGTGTGTATTTAGATCTCTAATTGTTTTCGTAACTACGTCTGGATTAGCAGAAGCCAAAACCGAGAATGGACCAGGGTGAAAAGTCAATCGTTGACCATATTGTTTCGCCAAAGTACCAGCACCTTTAAGAACGTTACAGATCTTCTCGTAATCTGGCAAATCTTTAAGTTCGTATTCACTGTACCACGGAAACATATCTGAGCTCATGCGATAAAGCGTAATGCCATTTGCATGGTTCCATTTGATAATTTCTACCATGTCCTTGACATTAGCCAAAGCTAGTTCGCTCGCATACTTGATTCCTCGTTCCGCAAATGTTTTCTTAATCATGCCACGACCGATAGTAACCTTACGTTCTTTTTGTAAAGTCATATTGATGCAACAATATCCTAAATTGATTGCCATAATATTTATATGTTAATTAGTCCCACTGTTTTTCGAAAGTATACCAATGATCTGCACCAGCACAATCACGCATACCTTCTAAGATTATAGCATCCATATTGGTGCCACTAATATTTTCGATGAAATTCTCAATCATCATTACTATCTGAACAAATTGTTCATCAGTTGCATTATGTGCAGGCCAACTTTTACCCGTTACTTCTTGGATTGCAGCTTCATAAAGACCAGAACAAATACGCTTAGTTACATCTTCATCAGATTTAAATCTAGAACCAGCATGATATTGGCCTTCTGGTAACATACTAAAGATGTCATCATGTCTCATTCTAAATAGAGATACCGCTGTTTGAATTGTTGATTGTACACTAAGTGTTGCATTTCCAAAGCCTCCAGTGAGACCATTACATTTGATTGATTCGACGTTCATATTGTTTGTTTTTATTATAATGTAAATATACTAAATAAATTTGATCTGGTAAAATAAAGTTACGAACATTTAGCTTCTTCAAAGACCGGTAATTGAGTCTTAAAGAACTTTTGGATATTACTAAGATGCATCCATTGCACGCTATCATACCAACCACTAACTGTCATGATATGTAAATGCCACATATTAGCACCTCCGAAATCAGATGAATCTTTTACAGCTTTTAAGTTACCTTCGATAAATTCCATGTTTTTTGTTTTTAATTATAGAGTAAATATACGTGATTTATTTGACAATAAAAAATAAAGTTACGAACATTTAGTTATTTGGTGAAAAAAGTTTAACTATTATCACAATGATACCAAGCGGCCACAAAGCAACCAGCCAAAAACGATCAAAATTATTTAAATGACTACGTTCCCATTCTTCTGTTGATGGCCAATTATGTTTAGCCTTAAAATGAGCATAGTCTGTAAATGCACTGAATAAAGTGCCTATTAGAATGTAAAGGGATAAGATTTGCATATATCAATTATTTATAGTGTAAATATACACATAATAATCGACATAAAAAAATTTATTTGAAATTATTTCTTAATTTCGAAGCGTTCTGGATCCAACTCTATGGTTTTCTTACACATAAAATCAGAAAATTCTTTTAATTTAGCATCTGTTTGGTTATCAACTGGTCTGCTATAGAAGTCATTAAATATGTTTCTATATAGCTGAACAGTGCTATCATAAGGTACTCCAGGTTGAGCATTAGACTCAATCACATATAACTTACCATCTTTAGATTCCATTACATCAAACGTAATGTATGGTAATTTGTCAAACATCTTACAGTATTTTGCCATAAGGTCTGTGTATTTCTTGGGCAATTTAGATACATCATGCAATAGGTACTTAAACATCATTTGTTCTTCACCTTTGCCATCACCAGATTTGGCTTTATCATTCATCGGAATACGTTCCATCCAGTACATTGGAGCACCATTGAAATTAATAATACGATGTTCACCCTTCTTGTCAATGTATTCTGAGAACACATCTAATTTAGATAGATCTGCTTTGTCAAAATCAGCTTGTGATTTGAAGATCTGAATACCAAGTCCTGAATGTCCACTCGCTGGTTTAGCAATCATTGGAAATCCAATCTCTTTCAAAGCATCTTCTTTATTGTAGGCAGTTTTAGGGATATTTTCATCACCTTCAACTATTTTATGAAATTCTGTCTTAGATCCTGACATTTTAATAAATTCAGGACTATTATAAACGTTTTCAATCTTAATGAGATTTTTATCTAAAAGAGTTTGCGTAACCTTACTATTGTAATTAAGAACTGGAAAATCAGGATTGATGTCCATGTCCTTGTAATTATCGAGCGTGATTTGAATAAAGAAGTTATCTCCAGCAAAGTCTTTGTAACTCCACCATCTGTGACCACTCTTTGGATCAATTGCTAAATATGCCTTGTATAGGTCAGTATTATTATTTGCTTTCTCTAAAAGAAATTCATTTAAGCTTAAAAGTCTCATGGACTATATATCAAGCTCGCTCGATCAAATAGTTTTTAACTTCTATCCATGATTCAAAACCTGGTTGACCAAATTGGATCCATTCGCCTTTAAATTCGGCAGCACCATTATTAGGTCTATCGTCAACCAAAAATTCACCCATACAAAGATCTTTTCGGTGAGTCATAATTAAACGTTTATGAGCTAACTTACCCAAGTTTTTTTGTACCCAACGTCTTTTAGAAGCCAGCGCATTAGGATTAGACCAAGGTGCAGTGCTAAGGAAATATACATCGAATACTTTGTACAGCTCAGTGAAAGCCTCAATAGCTCCAGGCATCGGCTCAGGATCCTCAAACAACTCTTTGTCTACGCTTGTTAATCTGCCAAGATGTCTAACTGCATCTGGTCCGTGTCGTTTAATAGCGTGACTTTCTAAGTCAACCATCACTCCGTCTAAGTCAATATAAAGTATCTTTTTCATGTTGTTTTTAATTATACAGTAAATATACAAAAAAAAGCCCAAACTAAAAAATCTGGGCTCATTTATTTTCACAATGTTCGTAACTTTTACACTGTATGTGCAATCTGTACTCGAACACAATCTTGTGATTGCCCCTCGTTCATTAAGAAGTTATTAATGTAACCCATAATGTTTGCACTTCCAATAGGATTTGCAGAGTGAACATAAACCGTAGGAAATTTAACTGGAAAGTTACGCTTTTCAGATCTATGCATATCTAATCTTTTAGGATTCACGTCATAGAAATGATTAATCAACCATTTAGCACAGTCATATCCAGTCTTTTCTTTAATGTTGTCATAATTAAGAGTGTAATTTGGACTAACATTAGTAAAGTATTCACTCATAGCAGAGTCACCTAGATCATGATCCAAACTAATGGTATTGATGTTTGCCAAACCATGAGATTTAACAGCATCTACAAATTCTTGGTAGCTTCTAACTACAATCCAGTCTTTTTCAACTGGAGTTCTAACATCGTCCAAATAAATTCTCATAATTAGTCTTTTTTAGTGCTTGATTTTGCTGTTGTTTTAAAAAGCATGCTAAATAAGAAGTTAATTCCTAAAGCTTGCCAGAAACCGATTTCATGTAATCCGTCAACTGCTGGAACCAAACATCCGTTCCATAGTAATTGAGTTGGCCACGCCAAGATAATGGCAGCTAAGGCTACTAGAGCAATACTACCAAAAAATAATCCTAAAAATTGTGTTGTGTTATTCATGTTGTTTTTATTATAATGTAAATATAAGTGATTTATTTGATACTAAAAAATAAAGTTGCGAACAATTATTTCCAGAATAATTGAACTGCGATCAAAGCAACTGATAAGCCCAATGAAACCAAAGTCTTAGCATTCATACCTTCATTCATAATAAAATACGTAAGTATTGAAAAGGCCAAGATACCTGTAGCAAATCCTATGAATCTTCCTGGCCAAAGTTGACCATCATAATATTCAACAAGATATTTAGTTGCAGTAATAAACGTGTAAGAGATGATTGTGCCTCCAATTATAGAAACTACCCATGGATTCTTTTTAATTATAGGCCATACAAATTGTCCATTCGTTTGGATCCATACTAATGATTGACCAAAAAAGAATAGTAAAATACCTGTGATTAGATTTCTCAAAACAATGAAGCTGTTTTAGTCAACATGTGACTGATAAAACTTGGTCTATGGTGTTCTGATGGGCCTATTTGTTCAATAGCATCTCGATGTTGCTTTGTACCATAACCTTTGTTTGATCCCCATCCATAAGCTTCATTTCCTTCAGAATGTTCTTTCATCCAATCATCTCTGAATGTTTTAGCCAAAATAGATGCAGCAGCAATTGAAGTGTATTTGTTATCACCGCCAACAACTGTCACAAATGGAATTCCATTGAATCCGTGGAATTGATCTCCATCTATTAAGATAAAATCAAAGTTAACTTTTTTGTGTGTCTCCTGAAGAGCTTGTTGCATACCCAACATAGTTGCGTTTAAGATGTTAATCTCTTCAATCTTTTCTACTGGAATATGTACTACGGCCCATGCTATAGCATTGTCTAAGACTATTTGACGAGCTTTAGCTCTATTACCTTCTGATAAAATCTTTGAATCTTTTATCAAAGGATGCTGAAAACCATGTGGCATAATACATGCTGCTACGGTTACTGGTCCTGCTAACGCTCCTCGGCCAGCTTCATCAACGCCAACCTCTACGCCGCGCTCGTTATAAAATCCTTTTAATAGTATCTGTGTCATGTATATTATACACAATAGAATAACTTGGTTTCATTTATGGTCTAGAACATAGACTGTACATACGTAACAAGAGATAATGAAACCTTGTATCCAGTAAATGCACCAATAGCTGAAGGTATGGGGAATACGATTAATTTACCAAGATCTGTTACATATTTTGGTCTATTGACAATTCTACCTAAATATAAGTAATAAACTATGTAACCTAATAATACAGCAATATCTGTACGAGTTGAAATAAAAACAACTAGAATTGCACCTAAAAAACCATAAAGAAAATTATCACGAACACCTTCCCAAATTTCTCTGTTAGTTGCTTCTTTCCATTCTTTAACAATTTTATTGACCTTATTTTTATTATTTAGTTCCAAATTTCATGTTTTAGTTTAAACAAAAAAGCCAATCGCGTGATTGGCTTTTAGTTATATTATAAAATAAAAGTTAGTTTCATTTCTCGTTCTCGTCTTTCCACTTTTCGTATCTGTGTACGATTTCTTGAAGAATCTTAGCTCTAACGATATCAGATTCACCGAATACGTGAGTACCAACACCTTTAACTCCAGTCATCAATTTCATAAATTGTGGTAAAGCAACTTTGTTTTTAGCGATGTCATATTGACTAACATCACCTGCAACAATTACTTTTGAATTTTGACCCATACGAGTTACAAAAAGCATCAATTGTTTAAAGTCTGCATTCTGAGCCTCATCTAAAATCATTAAAGCATCATCAAATGTATCACCTCTCATATATGCTAATGGTTGAAATTCTATTAATTTACTACCAAACATATTATAAGATGCTGTAAATCCAACAATCTTCTCAAAACTAGATCTATATGATTTTAAGTATGGTTCAACCTTTTCATCAACAGTTCCTGGTAAAAAACCTAATTTTTCACCAGCTTCTTGAATAGGCTTACATAATATGATTCTTTTGATTTCTTTTTTCTGTAGTAATTCTAATGCAGCGTAACATGCTGTAAAAGTTTTTGAGGTTCCAGCTGGACCATAACAGAACGTTATATCATTTGCTAAAATAGTATCTAAGTACTTCTTTTGATTTTGTCTAAGTGCGACGGTTTTCATTGATTCTTTTGCTTGTTCTTGTGGTCGTGTAGCTCTAGAGCTTTTCTTCTGGTTTCCGTTCATATATTGTTTGTTTAATTTTTAATCTCCGAACTCAATTACTTCAGCTCGAAGTTTTGCTAGTTTAGAACACTTTTCGTATTCTTCTAAGTCTTCGAAGTATTTAATAAGCATGTCGATATATCGGCTACGTTGGCCGATTCCGTGCGGGATTTGCACTATTTGTTTACCATCTTGAAATACAACAAAACGGTTAATTGTCTTTGTAAAGTTCTTTGTAATAATGTAATAAGATGCACGCAACATTGCGTCTCTGTCATCTCTTGAAGTCAAGTTTTCCACCTTCGTTTTACCTGTTTTTAAATATAGTTTCATCGTGTACTATTATAATGTATATATTGCTGAGCGGTTGCTGGGTGTTGTATTTTGTGGAAAATAAAAAAACCGCTTTATGCGGTTTTCACTTTTTTAAAAATCTTCTTGAGATCTTAGATTTTGAATGTATTTGGCTTTGATAACTTTAGATCTATTCTTAACTGACGGTTTTACGAATTCTTGTCTTTCTCTGAGTTTTTGAATTTGCTTAGTTTTAGAAACTTTTCGTTTGTATTCCTTAAGAGCTTTCTCTATGTTACCCTCTACTTTAATATGTAGCATGTTCTTCGTACTTTTGTTTTACCTTTTTAAGCTCATTACATTTTTCATAAGCTTCTTGTGATTCAAATTTCTTGATTAAAAGGTCAATGCTTTCCATAATATCATTTGGATTTGCATCTGGTTTAATGCCATTCCCGCTTACAATACCAAAGTACATCATGTCAAGTACTTTGGACTCGACAAAGCTTCGTAAGTTTTTATGAGAATTGTTTTCGTCGTCAATATTAAATAGCAACATCTTTTATCTTTTTTATTAATTCGTATTGTTCTTGATTTAGTTCAGGATATACTGCATTGATTTTGCACATTAAAGCACCTATCATTCCATTCGCAACATGCATACCCTTATCTTTGACTCTTAATATTTTACCAGGTCTTGTTCCTTCAGGAATCTTAATATTCATTTTACCTTCTGGATGATCGATTATTACATCACATCCAAGTTGAATATCCCACCAATTTATATTAACGTCAATCCATATATCTATTCCATTTACTACGAACTTGTCATTTTGTTGAACGTGGATAATTAGAATAGCATTACCTCGACTAGCGTTATGATTATATGGATTATTTTGACCTTGACCATGTACTATTAAATTTGTATTAGTAACAACACCTCTTGGTATATTAACAGTAAATTCACCCGCTCCTAGATCTAAGATCTTACTACATCCAAAGAAACTCTCTTCAAATGTAATCATTAATTGGACTCTAACATCAGGTCCTTTGGCACTAGCATTTCTTCGGCCGCCACCAAACATTTGATTGAACATATCAGCAAGATTATCGCCGTTGTTCATATTGTTAAAAAAGTTTGGATCAGAGAATGGATCTCTACGCTTACGATCATAAGCTTGACGATTTTGCTCATTGCCTAATGTCTCATAAGCTTGAGCAACTTCTTTGAATTTAGTATCTTCACCACCAGTTTTATCAGGATGATATTGAATGGCTAATTTTCTGTAAGCCTTTTTAATGTCATCTTGAGTGGCAGCTTCACTAACACCTAATACATCGTAGTAACTCATTACTTTTCAGCAATTGGATAATCTCTAAAATCTGTATTTTGATTAGTTTGATTATGTTCTCTAATCAAAGAAGCTATTTGTAATCGTTTAAGCTTTTCCTCAAGATCCATGATTTTTTGCTCATTCGCAATCTTCTTCTTGTCAATAGGCTCAGTTTTTTCTAGTGCGTTTGCAATTCTAGTTAAAACTTTAATTAGCTCAGTTGCTTGTTGTTTTTCCATTGTGTCTATTCTTTACTAAGTCAGATTCCCCGTTTTGAAAATCTTGGTAAGGTAATGATTTGTCTTTTTGACCTTGTTGTGGTCCGTTAACCATTTCTACGTCACGATGTGGATTTGTTTCAGGTTCCATGCCTTGTTCCTTTAGTTTCTTTCTCATCCACGTATGCATATCTTCAACAGATCCTTTGAAATATCTAATATTATCAAGCTCTGGATTCTCAGATGCCCAATCTTCTAGAACTTTACGTCCATCTTTGTAATCTTGTTTGTATCCACCGATAACAGGAAAATCTTTGTCGATCTCATAACCCATTTTCTTCCAGAATTCTTGTGAAGTTTTGAATACATCAATCTCAACATACTCTGCACCTACGCTTTTTGCCCATGCTTCAAATTTTTCAACTTCAGCACGACCAACGCCCTCTTTTCTTTGAGATGGTTTTACATTGATATAGTCTAACTTGGCTTTTTTGCCATCGACATATCCCTGTACTTTTGCAATTTTAGAACCTGGATAAAATATCATGCCAGATTCATTTAGAGATTTTAGATGTTTCATAGACTATATATCAATAAAAAAGCCCTAATAAAAGGGCTTAGTCAACTAAGTGATGATACGCTTAATTTTGTAATTGTTGAATGATTTTGTTAAGTTCAGCACATTTTTCGTACTGCTCTCCATTCTCTATATACCAATCAACCATAACATTGATTGTGGAAATTAATCGATCTGATTCGTTTTTAGGTAAAGCTGTCCAATCGACACCCTTACGACTTAACAGTTGGTAGTTTTCTTCTACCTGTCTTGCTTTTTCAGCTTCGGCTTGTTCTAACATTTTCGACTGTTTTTTTAATTGGACCATCTCGTCTTGTTCGTCTTCAAAGAAATCCTCGTTTTCAAAATCGTTGTAATTCATATTCTGTTTGTTTATACTGTAAATATACTAAATATTTTTGATCTGGTAAAATTTATTTTCAATTATTTTTAAGCTGACCAGCGAATTTTGTTTCATTTACTTAGTAAACATACTGTTATATTTAACTAAATTACTGGTGAGCTTCTGGTAGCTTAACAAAGATCGAAAGCAGCTTCTCCGATCTCGTTGTAAAGTTCTACGTCGTATCTGGTGCCATTTTTAAGAGCTTTGTTACAAGTTCTCTTTAGCATTTCATACTCTTCGCTTTTGATTTGTTTAAAACCTCGACCTTGAACTACGTAATATTTGCTATCTAAATTGATGACATCACCTACAGATACTGAAGGAGCATCTTGTCTTTGAAAGTCATTTTGACCATAATGAAATACGTACTCTAAAGTTACGTTAATGTTTTCATTAATACATGATAGTGGTAACTCAACGTTACGATATTGACCACCATTAAATCTGAATTGTTGAACCTGAACTGTTTTTGAAGCTGTCATATTTTGTTTGTTTTTAATTATACAGTAAATATACAACAAACTTTTGACATAAAAAAATCCGGATGAAAGTTTTTTCACCCGGATCTTAAAAAGTTACGAACAATTACTTGATGTTCACTTTTGTTGCCTTTTTGGAAGCTTTCTTCTTATTCCATTCTATACGAAGGATTCCATGTTCCATAGTAGCATTGATTTTATCTAGATCTACATCTTCACTAATTGTAAAATACTTCTTAAAGCTCTTGCGATACTTTGATTCATTTTCAATCGTAGCAGAAATAGTCATGATAGATCCATCAACTTCTATGTTGATGTCTTCTTTTGTAAAACCAGGAAGTGCTAATTCCAATTCATTCTTATCAGTTTCATAACTTGGATAAGAATTAAAGGTTGTTTCCCATAAAGGTGCGTTAAACACCTTGTTCATTTCTTTGGAGATTCTGTCTAAATCTTCGAACATTTCTGATGTGCTTTTTGTAAAAAACATAATTTCTATTTTTAATTTATTTAATCGAGCAACTCGCTCAGTATAATACTATCAATTTTTATTCCATTTGAAATTTAATGACAAAATGGCATTAAAATGGAGCTGCATCAATTAAATCCATGCCACTTAGTCTTAACATTAGATTTGCTGAAGCTTCAATGTCCTTTTCACAATAGGATTTAATCTCTTCAATTCTACCTTGCCAGAAATAACGATTAACTTCTGGGCCAGCCATAAGATCTTTTGGTGATGGAATATCAAGCAACTCAGTTAACAAACCTAATTTGGCTGAATTGTAACCTCCAAACTTCCAGATCTCGTAAGTATCTAATAAGCAGTTTTCCCATGGCTTTTGTTTTTGCAACCAAAACTGAGGTGGTACTTTCACGCCATGAATAATAGAACGTTTAATCAAGAATGGCAAATCAAAACCCTTTACATTATGTCCAACCCATTGCATCTTAGGATAGTTATTAAAGATGCTAGAAGCTATTTTCATAAATTCTTCTAAGATAGTTTTCTCATCTTCACCATAAAAGCTTTTCTTACCAAACGAAGCAGCATATCCATGCTCATCAAATTTGATCTGACCAATAGAGATACAAACCACTCGACCCCATTCTGGATAAAGACCTGCCATTCGAGGATACATCTCATGGTCATCTTTAACATCCTTAAGTTCAGTTTGATTTTGTTCTCGACATTGCATTGACTTATATTGCCAATACTCTAATAGATTAGGATTCTCATCAATAAGATCCTGTAGTGTTTCTTTTTGGGTAGTGGTCTCTATGTCCACAAATACCATTTGCTTTAATTCCTGTAAACCGTACATACTTTAAAATTTTAAGTTAGGACCAATAAAAAAGCCAAGATCTAAGACCTTGGCTTTTGTTTTTATCAGATCTTGTGTATTATACACAGAGGATCGAAAAGGTTTATTTAAGAATTCTTTTTTCTTAGTACCTTGTAAATCAATTCAATAAGCGTGTTTGCTCTGAATTTCTTACCTTCTACGTTTAAAAGGTATTTGCTTCTTTCTTTTTCCATAATTTATTAATTTAATTGTTTTTGTCAAACTCGCCAAAATCCCAACTTCTTTGACCTCTCAACAGATCAAATTGGCTGTAATTTAAAGTGACCATAACATATCCTCCAGAAACTGATGGCGGACAACTCGCTTCGTTGTGCCAATAAGGTGGTGGAGTTTTCACCCTTTCATGAAGAAAATCAAATAGCATATCCACATCCATGTGGTGAATGTATACGCTAACCATAAAACACTTCATGTCAATGTCGTTCATAATCTATTTATCAATGAAATTTAAACTCGTATGGCTCTAAATGAGCCTGATCTACTTCTGTCTTGACTTGATCCCAATTGCCTTGATAATGACTTGCCACAAACATGTGATTGTCGATGACAACATAATTACCTCCTCTTGGTTTATCCATGATTAAAGCGTGATATTTAAAGTTGTGTTCCTTTAACCAAGTTTCAGTTACTTCTCTATGCTCTTCTGTTCTTGCAGTAAAGAATGTGATAATGTGCCCGTCATCGAACCATCTATTAATAGAATCTTTTGCACCTGGTAATTCTTCGGCATTTGCCATTCTCCATGATTCTTCGTTTGGAATATCATCACATATAGTTCCGTCTATATCAATGATAAAATTCTTTACTCCATTGTTTAAAACTGGACTAATTCTATTACCTCTAAAATCTTCTTGAAAATCCATATTTAAGGTCTAATAAATGAAACTATAATATAACGTAATCCTGTATGAATTGGTCGGGCACCGTGTTTATGTGTTATTGCTCCTGGATGCAAGAATGCATTACCATTTCTCCTAGGAGTTAAACAAACACCATATTTTGGGAAATAAGTACCACCACCATCAAACTCATCATTTAATTTAACACCACATGTAAAGTAACTATGATCGTGATGCAACGAAAGGTGACCTTGTTTATCCATTGAATACTTAATCATAAACGTTTCATCACTTGGATTTGCTAACCACGCTCCTTCTAATTTCCAAATATGTGTTGCTAATGGAGTTATAATTTCTCTGATGACTCTTTTGTAAATATCGCCTAAGCCTAATTCTTGTAAAAGAACATCATTGGTAGGATAAAATTCATGTCGACCTTCAGTCCATTTGTTTTCAGCTTCAGCCATTGCAATTAATTCATCACAGAATAGTTGCGTAAATAATGGAAACTCATAGATATTACTATATTGAGGTCCAATTTCATCGACTAGCAAATCATATTCACCTCTTGCCATAACCTTATCAATGTACTTGGATTTCCATAAGTTCCAGTCAGATGCATCTAAAATATCATATTTAGGTTTGCTAACTTCAATGGTTGATGGACGAATATCTGTTGGAATTTGACCAATTGCTTGTTGCTTTAATGCAAAAGCTTTTATGCTCGGATGCACAAATAGCTCTCTAATGTCTTGTCTTGGATGCAAACAAAATGTAGCAGATAAAAACTCGTCAGCTGGGATAATATTATCTTGTAAATTATAAGCCATTAGTTTTTTAATACCAGATTGACTTAGCAAATAAGCATGTGTATTATAACTATAAGAAGGCATATAAAAATCACCAAACTCTTCTTCTGGTACAGATTCATCAACTTTGTTTCTACCTAAATAAAGTAAATCATAATTTGTTGGTAAAGTTAAATCCTTTAAAGATAAGGATCCATTTGATAAAAAGTCCTCTTCTAAAACTAGAATATTCTTATAGTCTTTTGCTAAAGCATCTTTCCATACAGTAACATGACTTAAAGAACATCCAATTTCTCCAGGAGTTAGATCTCTATTCCACCATTTGTTGTCTGATTCAATTTTCCAATTTGAATAAAGTTTGTGTGGCCCGAATTGTGATTCAGCAGTCATACCATTAATAGCATTCATAATAAAGAATGGCGTATTTTGTGGTAAACCTAATTGATTAATCCTAGCTTCTATATCTGATCTTGAAGACGTTAGATTAATTATGTAAACTTGATCTATTTTCATTGTGTTATTAATTTGTTCCATTCTAATGCTCTCATTCTCCATGTTTGGCATTTTGCCCATGCTCGACCTTTGTCTGAATATGTCTTAACTAATTCTTTTGAATGCATAAGATTAGATACGATGTTTATATATGGTGATAAGCCATTTGTTTCATGTGAAACCATAAATCCTCGATCACCAACTGTTTCGTTCAATGCTGCCAGATCTGAAGTAATAGGTACCACACCACACATCTGCATTTCTAAAGCAGTAATACAGTATGTTTCTTTATAGCTTGTTGGATGAAGCCAGAACTGACTCTCTTCCATGTGCTTATGTAAAGTTATTTGATCGACAGTGCCATAGAATTGCACACCAGCTTTTCCATATCGTCTAACAATGTCTTTGCTACTTGCATATCCTGGTGAAAATACCTTTAGGATTGCATTAGGCCAAAACTTTCTAATCACAGGCCAACAATTTAAAAGCTTTATTAGACCTCTTTCTGCTGCTGATGAGTATATAAAATGATTGTGATTTTTCTTTGCCGTTGGAAATGTAGTTGGATCAATACCATTTCCTATGATATGAATAGGCTTAGTAATATTATATGTTTCTTTAAATTGATTTGCATGCCATTCGGTTAAACAGATAATTCCTGTCATTCTTATATCTGATAGAAATGAGATGCCATTTTCTGGTAAAGCTTCACCTTTCCACCAGGGAAAGAAATCCTCATTATGAACCCAAAAATATGACTTAGTATAAGTGACATTTCGTTCAGCTAATTCTGGAATGTAGTGTATGTAACTTGCAGCAATAACTATATCGAAATGAGTATTTGAAATCTCATCATTCCATGTTACATTCTTATAAGTTTCTTTGATAACTTGGCCACTTACTTGGACATCATGTCCAAGTTTAGCTAATTCATTTGCTAAATATGTACAAGCTTGCTCAGTTCCACCTAAACCTAATGATGAAATTGTTGAACCATTAAATGGTTGTGATTGGTATCCTGTGTATATTAATATTCGCATTAACGATAATGTTGACCACCGACCCATAATACAAAAGAACGACGAGTTCCTTTAGTTACTTTGGTAACTCTATGCATCATATAACTTGGGAAAATGAAAACTACACCTACGCCTCGTTCTATTTTGATAACTGATTCTCCACCTTGCCACATTTCTAAATCACCACCTTCGTATTCTTCAGGATCAGATAATTGAACAGTAATAGAAACTTTACGTTTGCTAGCATTTCCGCTGCCAATATCTTGATGCCACGTATAGTGACCTTCTGCATTATCGTAATATTCTGTGTATTGTATTTTCTCATCGACAGAGATTAGATCAAAATCCCATAAAGCTTTATTAGCTTCAGTGGCCATAGTCATTAACTTATCATAAAGCCATTGCCAATTTTGATCTCTAGGAATCCATTTGATTGAAGAACTTCTAATAGCTTTGATAGCTTCTATATTGTTTTCACCTAAAATTGTAGCATTTTCAAATGGTAACTGTGCTACATCATTGTAAATTTTGTCTAACTCTTCTTTGGTAAAACCTTGCTTATACCAATAGAAGTTTTGCGGATCATTAGTTTGTTGCTGGAAATTCATATAAACGTCTTTGTCTATTTATACGAATTTCCAGAACTGAGTTTCAATTAAGCGGTTGTCAAAGACAAAGCTGTTAAGACTGCACTAATAAGAACTGAATCATCTGTGCCCCAATTAGAAACATCTGAAATATTAACTTTACCTGAAACTATAAACGCATTATTATTATCTCTTAATTCATAACCTATATTTACACTAGATGAATTTAAAGTATAAAAAACGGGGGCAAGAACTAACTTAGTTGCTGTTTTACCAAGTACTGTTACTTGATTAATATTAATTGTTGTTGACATTATTTTAATTTGTTTTTAATTTATTTTTAGAACGGCGAAGTTGGCATCGCCATACCGTCTTGATACCATGATGTAATAATACCGCCTTGTACATCTATTGCTACTTCATAAGGTCTTGTACCATCATTTGCCCAAAATCTGATTTGTCCATTATAACCACCAGCTGGTATTCCACCGCCACCTTCTCCCGGAGTTCCTGGAGCACCTGTTGCACCTTGAGAACCTTGAATAGTTTGTCCATTTGTTCCTGGAGTTCCAGCGGCTCCTTGAGCACCATTAGATCCATTAGATCCGGCAGCACCTTGAGCACCTGTTGGTCCGGTTCCACCAGCATTTCCTTGTAATCCTTGAGGTCCAGTTCCACCTGGAGATCCAGTAGCACCTTGTAAACCTTGAGGTCCAGTTCCACCTGGAGTTCCATTAGTACCTGTAGCACCCTGAGCACCGTTTGTTCCATTAGTACCGTTTGCTCCTTGAGCACCTTTTGCTCCTTGAGCACCTGTAATACTTGTTCCATTAGTTCCTGCAGCACCTTGAGCTCCAGTTGGTCCAGTTCCACCTGTATTTCCTTGTAATCCTTGAGGTCCAGTTGGTCCAGTAGTACCAGTATCACCTTTAGCTGCTGATAATTGCCAAAATTCGGTATATGTCGGATTTTGACTAGATAGTGTTTGTTGTATACAAACGTATGTGTTTCCTACATAATAAACAGTATCTCTAGGATTGTATGTTGTACCTCCAACCCATGTTCCTCTCCAATTGAATGATGTTCCTGCTGAACCATTTGTACCTGCAGCACCTTGAGCTCCAGTTGGTCCAGTTCCACCTGTATTTCCTTGTAAACCTTGAGGTCCAGTTCCACCTGCATTTCCTTGTAAACCTTGAGGTCCAGTTGGTCCAGTTCCACCTGCAGCACCTTGAGCACCTGTTGGTCCAACGACATTAACAGCATTAACAGGAATAGCTGT